>Ga0316197_10000502_pt1 | contig 27146 bp, 29 predicted proteins | sample OudBiesiAoxic_MG_FD_204939 | JGI IMG/M metagenome (GOLD analysis project Ga0316197, IMG submission 204939) | Coastal sediment microbial communities from Oude Bieten Haven, Netherlands - site A oxic | ecosystem: Environmental > Aquatic > Marine > Coastal > Sediment | place: Netherlands... | reverse complement strand
CCGACGGCGCGCAGACCATAATCTTGGATGGTTTGCCAGCAGGACATCAAGCGGCCGCCTTTCGTTGTGCTTCGCCGGCGGCGGTTGCCTGACCATGGGTCAGTTTCGCCATTATCTTGTCGAGCACAATTTCGGAAACGCGGGTAAACACAAGGTAAAAGACCAATAGTGCGAGGAAGTACCACATTCGCCAATCGCCATGCGGGTAGTCGGTAAATCGGGGCGTTTTTGTCCCCCCAAGCTCGCGGGCCCAGTAAACAATGTCTTCTACGCCCAGCAAAAATAAAAGTGGTGTGGCCTTGATAAGTACCATCCAAAGGTTTGACAGGCCGGGTAGTGCAAAGACCCACATCTGAGGCACTAAAATGCGCCAAAAAGTCTGGCGTTGCGTCATGCCATAGGCTTCGGCGGTTTCAAGCTGCGCGCGCGGTACGGCACGCATCGCCCCAAACAGAACGTTGGCGGCAAAGGCGCCAAACACGATGGCAAAAGTTAAAACCGCTAAGGAAAAACCATAGGTTTCATGGACCCATTGCGGGGCTTCGCCCAAGGGCATCTTGGCGGCCTGACACACAACAAAGTCGCTGCCTTGCCGGATAGGATCAGTCCAGTCAGGGCAAAGGGCTTTGTGGCGCAGATACTCGATCGCCTGATCAAGTGCTATGACGAAAAAGAGAAAGAAGGCGATATCCGGCACGCCACGCACAATCGCGATGTAGCTTTTTCCAAACCAGCGCAGTGGCGCAACCGGGGAACGTGCGGCAGAAGCGCCTGCAAAACCGAACCCAAGCGCAACTGGCGCGGTAATCGCGAGAAGCGACAGCACCGTCAGTACAGACCAATATAACGACATGTGTTTACCCGTGGTCAGGTAACATGCCATCCACTGCCAGTCGGGCAGTGTGCTTGGATCTGTACAAAAACTGAAGATGCGGGGCCTCGTTCAGGTTGACCGGCGCGAAATTGCCCGCGCCGGCACTTTTAGGATTAGAACTGCTCGAGGTCGGGCAGCCATTTGCCGATCAGAGCATTCAGCGAACCATCCGCTTTCATGGACTGAATGGCGATGTTGAACTTTTCTTTCAGCTCGGTATCGCTTTCCCGCAGGCCCAGACCGATACCGCCACCGATCATGACGTCTTGTTCCAGCATCATCAGATCAGCATCCGCGTTTGCCAGTTCAAGCAAGAATGCTTTGTCGGCCAGCACGGCGTCGGCTTCTCCGTTTTTCACGGCTGCAACGGTTTCTTCAGGGGTCGCGAATTCAACCAGTGTGGCACCGGAGGAGGCGATATAGCTGGCTTGAATGGTGTTGGCTTGCGCCGCGATTACACCGCCTTCAATGTCAGCGTCCATCGACGCTGCAAGGTACCCCGAGGGGTCGGGCAGCGTGTATTGTTCGGAAAAGTCGATGACCTCGTCGCGTTCGTCTGTGACGGACATGCCCGCGATGATGACATCATAGTTGCCCGAAACCAGGTTCGGGATGATGCTGTCCCATTCGTTTGTGACCCACTCGCAAGTCAGCTCGGCGCGTGCACATAGCTCGTCGCCCAGTTCCCGCTCAAAGCCGTCGATCTCTCCGGCGTCGTTCAGAAAGTTATACGGAGGGTAGGCGCCTTCGGTGCCCATCCTGATCGTCTTGCCATGGCCATCAGCCAAAGCGACACTGGCTGTCAGGGCCAGTGCTGTCGTTATTAAGATTGCATTCTTCATGTTCATGCTCCCGTTTATTTTTTTTGGATTTACGCGGCGTGAGTTGCAGATAGGAACCCCCGCAAACGTTCTGATTTTGGTGCGCCGAACAGCGTTTCGGGCGCACCTTGTTCTTCGATCATGCCTTGATGCAGAAAAACCACGTGGTCGGACACATCGGCTGCCAATTTCATGTCATGGGTCACAATCATCATCGTTCGCCCTTCTGCAGCTAGGTCTTTGATAACCTTTACAACTTCCTGTTCCAGTTCGGGGTCAAGCGCTGACGTGGGTTCATCAAACAAAAGCGCTTCGGGCTCCATACACAGTCCACGCGCGATGGCTGCGCGCTGCTGTTGTCCACCAGATAGTTGCGCCGGATAGACGTCGCATTTGTCGCCGATGCCCACTTTGTCGAGATAGCCGCGTGCCGCTTCTTCGACCTGAGCGCGGTCCCGTTTGAGCACCGTTACCGGCGCTTCCATCACATTTTCCAGAATGGTCATGTGGGCCCAAAGGTTGAATTGCTGGAAAACCATGCTGAGGTTCGTGCGGATCCGAAGGACCTGATCGGCATCCGCAGGCCTGCGCGCGTGCCCTTCGCCTTTCCACAGTACCGGTTCGCCCTTGAACAGTATTTCGCCCTGTTGACTGTCTTCAAGCAGATTGCAGCACCGCAAAATAGTGGATTTCCCGGACCCTGATGACCCGATCAGGGATACCACATGCCCTTTTGGGGCTGCGATATCCACACCCTTGATAACTTCTAGTGCACCATAAGCTTTGTGCAGGTTTTTGATCTCAATGACCGGAGCTTGGCTATCCACAGGTGCAACTCTATTCTTATCTGGCGATGGATAAGAGTCTAATCTTGGTCGCTTTGCAATGTAGAAACATACAAAATATAGTGTCCGCAGGGTTGTTTAAGCTTTTTTGGGCTATTGCTAGGCGGTTTAAGCGTCTGGCACAGCGCAATATGCGGCCCTTGGGATCGACACAACATCGTGCAGCATTAGACATTTGCGATCTTCATCGCTTAATTCGGCCAAAGCCAGCCGGACCGCGCGCAAAAGCGCTGCCGGATCTTGGGTGGCTCCGGTGATCAGTGGCAGCCCTGGCGTAGGAGCGGTTGACGCAAGCACCCGCAGCCCTTGAGTATCTTGCGTGTCTCGCATCAGCAGGGACCATGTGACTGCATCAATGCCTGCGATATCTGCTTGTCCGCTGCAAACAGCCCGCAAGGAATTCAGGTGGCTGCCTGTGTCGATCACCTGCGACGCAAAACTGAAGCCTGCATGCACTGTGCGCAAATGCGTCTCGACGGCGGCCCACCCTGACTGGGACCTCGGATCATTTCGAGCGAGCGTACTGCCGTTAAAATCTGTCAGTGCTTGGCGCGGATCATTGGCACGAACAATCAAGTTTGATCGGTAGTACCCCGGTGGACAACCTTCCACCGCGTAGTCCGGTGTTCCCACCAACTGCACGACATCGCGCAGCGTTGTACGGTAGGGAAGGCCACAGGTTTGCGACAACAGTAAATCGGGATCTACCCAAGTCTCATGGGGATCACTTTCGCGGTCCAGAAACTGTGGACCTAGACCGAATGTCGTTTGAATAGCGGTCCACCAACGATCATTTGCCGCGCGCATTGGCGCGGTTTCATACATCGGTAGGCTGGCAATCATTGCTGTCCGGTAACGGACTGCCGGATCAACGCGCTATCACGGTCACTGATACCCAAAAAGCTGGTTGCCATGCGCACAAGCGCGTCTTCTTCCTTGGCGCGTTCGCCGTCCGCCAGCACAACTTCCCAAAGCGCCTGAACCACGGCAAGGCGATCTTCGTAGGGCACGGCATCTTTTATCGCGCGCGTGAACCGCACGGTATCAGGGGCTTCGGCCTCGAGTGCTTCGGCCTCTTCGCGCAATGCAATCACAGCGCCCGGGCCGAGCCCGTAACGGTTGGCATTGATGCGATCTATGCGCTCTTTTTCGCCCGTGCTGTAATCATGATCTGAGCGGGCAATGCGCACCAACAGCGCCGACAACGCGAGCCGCGCGTCCTCGTCAGGCAAGGCGTCTGTTTCAGGGCTGCCAAGGCGTTTAAGAAATTCTGCAAACATAATCGGGATATAGTCAGCTTTGTCAGAACTGCCAATATCAATTCTGCTCGATGGCAGCCGCGCGTGCGGCGGCAATGTCTTCGGCGCTTAATCCAAGGGCGGTTTCAATGTCCTGCAGTATTGCTTCCTCGCCAGTATCGATTTCCCCATCGGCAAGCGCGACGCTCCACATTGCGTCAGCCAATTTCTTGCGCTCTGCATAGGTAACTTCCTCTCGCAAGATGCGCGCAAACTCCGGCGTGCCCGGCGCGTGCCTTTCCAAGGCTTCGCAGGTCGCGCGCAGCTTCGCCGCCTGTAGAGGTTTCAACCCAAATGTCGCGGACAACGTTTTATCGATCTGCCCTACTTCGGACGCTTGATATTGGTTGTCGGCAAGTGCGATTCGCACCAATAATGCGCCAAGTGCAAGCTGTGCATTCGGCTGCGGCAACGGTTTGGGATCAGGTTTTCTGCGTGGAAAAAGACGTTCGAACATGTTTGTATCTTTAACTCAGATCAGGGCTTTTGCCGAATTTTAGATTATCGATCGCCAGGCCTTGTGGATCATCGTTCACAATTATGACACCAGCTATATCGGCTTTCCCACTCCGGCGGATGAATCCGAACGCGTGCTCTCCCGCCGGTGGTAGTGCCAGTCGGGTCAGGACGTGCCCGTCGCGCATTAAAAAGGATACTTCTGCAGTGCCGGCTTCGCCACCTCGCAATTGAAAGGCCAATGCGGACTGGTCTTTGTCAAAAAGAAATGCGATTGCCCCTTCGCCTTGTGCACGCCGTTTAGGGAACCCCGCGGCTCCGTAACCGTTCAGCACGTTATTACCATCGAAGAAAACGACTGACAGGTTTTGGCCGGGTGCTCCCGGCAAAATGGTAAGGGGGGGCAATGCAGCGCCGGTTATTTCATCGTGGTCTCCACGCGACGTCACGCTTTGCCCGGCAAAACGTTCACCAAACACCGCGCCTGACATGACCAGAATGTCCTTTACCATATACCCGGGGCCGCGGCTGGACTGTGCATCGTCAAAGGTAATGATGTGTGGCAGCAGCAAGCTGTCAGGGTCAACCAGGCAGACATGTGTTTCGCAGGTCAGCGCTCGGGACGCGGACAAAAACATTATTGCTAAGGTGACAAAACCATGGCGCATGGGTGTAGTTTGGCACGGCTTTGCATAATATCAAAGTCGCGGATGAATTATCTCATGTAATTTTGAAGAGTTCGCCTATTTGTGCCGCGGCGCCATCCAACCCATAGGGTGGATTAACGATAAACATGCCAGAGCCGATCATGCCGTGTCCGTCTTTCGCTGGCGGAAAGTCGACTTCGTGTTTGAATGCATTGGGAAACGTGTCCGTAAGCGTTCGCGTCATCGCAGAATGGCGCCGGTCTCTCAGGATCGGGTACCACAAACATATGATGCCGACGTTCCAAGCTTTTGAGAACCGATGGATATGCTTTGGTATGATCTCGTAGTCGGATTTTACTTCGTAGCTGGGGTCGATCAGCATCAATCCACGTCTCGGCGTGGGCGGACACTGCGAGTACGCGAATTCAAATCCGTCCTTGTGGGCGCAGGATATGTTTTGTCCGCGCATTGTGCGCGCAAGAAGCTGGAATTCTTTGGGGTGTAATTCGGCAAGAAAAAGCTTGTCTTGCGCTCTCAGACTGGCGGCGGCGATTGCGGGCGATCCCGGATAAATATCAGGGCCATGCTTTTTTTGGATTTCAGACAAAACGCGTTTGTAGGGGTGTTGGGATGCAATGCTGTGTTGAACACGCAGAATGCCCTGAGCGGCCTCTCCTGTTTTTACCGCATCCGGGTGTTCTGTGCTGTACAAACCCCGACCGGAATGCGTCTCGATATATGAGAGCGGTTTATCTTTCAGCATCAGGTAGTCCAGCATCCACGCCAACAGACTGTGTTTGTGCACGTCAGCCAGGTTGCCTGCGTGATAACTGTGTTGATAGCTGAGCATAGGGCTGGTTTACTGAATTGGTGCTCGCATGCAATGCCCAAGCGGACTTTAGACTTGAGATTCTGCGCAGTGCTTGTTTCTTCGGACATGAGTGCCGGTACGGTCGATTATTGTTCCGACAGAAATGGAGGCAGACCCTGTAGCTGGTGTAGGGCAGAAACACTAGCTCCTAGAAATCTTCCCAACCGGTGTCTGGCTGTGGTGTTTGCAGCGCCAGATTTCCGGATGTGACCGACCCGGCAGGGCTGCACTTTGGCACCGGTACCGGGGTCGTTGCGACAGCTGCGGGGTACAAATTCGGTTTTGCGCGCGCTGCGAGTTGAAAAGCACCCATCGCTTTCGCTAACTGATCTGCTTGCCCTGCAAGTGATTGGGTCACAGCATTTGTCTCTTCGAACATTGCAGCATTTTGCTGTGTGACGCTCTCCAACTGTTGGATCGCATCATTCGTTTCGGAAATGCCAACGGCCTGCTCTTCGGCTGACTGGGCAATGACTGTTACGTAATTGGCAATTGTCTCAACAGACACGTCAATTTGCGCCAAAGCGTCACCCGTCTCTTTCACGAGGTTGACGCCACTTGCTACATGGCGGCCACTTGCGTCGATCAGCGCACCGATCTCGCGCGCGGCTTCGGAGGATCTGCGCGCCAGTTCCCGTACTTCAGAGGCCACGACGGAAAAACCGCGACCGGCTTCGCCTGCGCGAGCCGCTTCGACCCCTGCGTTCAAGGCGAGCAGATTGGTTTGAAATGCAATGTCTTCAATAAGTTGTACGATGCTCGATATCTGACCTGAGGAAGCTTCGATTTCCGACATTGCGGAAATAGCGTTTGCGACGATCTTGGTGGAATTGCTGGTCTTGGATTTTGCCGTATCCACCGCGCCGTTTGCATTACGCGCGCTTTCCGCCGCATCTTTGGAATTATCGGCGATTTGTGAGATCGCGGCGGATGTCTGCTCTAGCGTTGCGGCCTGCGCCTCGGTCCTTTTCGAAAGGCTATCAGCGGCTTGCTCGATAGATGCCACGTCAGCGGAAATCGTCTGGGCGTTGTCGCTTACCAAAGCCATCGCGCGTTCAAGACCGTCGCGGGCCGTATTGAAGGTGTGGCGCAACTCTTCATAACTGGGTGGGAATTCCGTTTCAATCGATGTTGAAAGATCACCGCGCGACAGCTTGGCCAAAGCCTCTCTTAGGGTGTCTACGACGAGGTTCTGCTCTGCCTCGATTTTTGCATGTTTTTCCCGTTCTTTCGCCTCCAGTGTACGTGCGTTCTGATCAGCTTCCAAAGCCTTAGCTGTTTCTGCTTGGGCTGTCCTGTGGGCGTCTTGCGCTTGACGTTTTGCTTCTTCGGCGGTCTCCAGAGCGACGGTTGTCTTGCTCTTTTCGTCCTCGGCAACAGCAACGGCTGCACGTGCTTCGGCCTCGGATTTTTGTATCTTTGCATGCGCGGCCAGGCTTTCTTGGTGCGCGCGCAGTCTGCTGTTCAACGCAGACCATAAAACTGCGGCTTCACCGACGACAATTGCGCCGTGTAACGCCGTCCGCTGTATATTGCTCATGAAATCCGAGGATGGATAGACAAGTGCAGGCATTGCGATTGACAAACCAAGATGGTGAAACGCGATTACGGCAGCCGCTGAAAGGATAACCACCGGCTCTGACATCACCATGCAGGCGGCAAGCAGCGCGAAAAACATCATATGCGCGTCCAGTTGCCACGGATGACCTGCAAGTGCGGCGGTAATACAGATCGCTTGCCCGATCAGGCCAAAGGCAACAAGAACCCGACCGCTCGTATTTTTCATGCGTGCACCCAAAATGGCGGCTGCTGCAAAGGCCATCGCGGCGGCGGTCATGACAAGAATAGCGTTGCCTGCCAGCCATGCACTAAGCGGCGACAATGGAAGCATGACACATGTGCCAATCGCCAGGGCGCGCGCAGCTCTGCATCGGGAGTTTTCCAGTGTGTCCAAGGTAATATCAGGGGCTTGTGTCAAAGTACTACTCCGCAAATTTGTGCAAGAAGGGTGCCATTTGTCACCGCCCACGCGCCGTTCTGGTCCAACCGGTCAAAAAAGGCTGCATCGTGTGAAACAGCGAGCGTGCCCATCACGCCCGACAAGGGGCCGATCATGCGACCACCGCTTTGTTCGATAAGGGCGCCTGTATCTGTGAATGGTCCCGAAATCACGAGCACAACGCCGCCGGCTTCCGGTCTTGCCGACGCGATTGAAAGCAAAGGGCCTGCGCAGAGCGCCACAGCACATACAAAACTATGCGTAAAAAATGACATGACTTCCTCGGTTTGGTAACACGAGGTCTACATCCATTTCGCTAACGTTCAGCTAAGAGCCGCCCATTCAACGATCTTGGTTAATCATGTAACATCGAGGTGCCGGTTGCCGGTGTGCCATTCTCTAGCCAAGAAACCTCAGACGGCTGTGCGATTTGCGAAAATTTGGCGTGGTACGCTTCGACTTCGGCATCCGATAACCTGCCAACCCATTTGTTGCTGGTGGCACTGTGAAAGAAACCGGCGACATCCTTAAAGGCGCTCGGCCCTGCGGTGTCTTGCGTATTGCGCGTCACTTGCTTCATCGATGGAAATGAGGTCGCAGCGGTAATCTCGTCAATTAACCTGTCGCTGGGCGATACCCCCATTGCCGCTGCATAACGCCGGATTTCGTACGCCAGATCGCGTTTGAGGTCTGCGTAGTGGAAGAAATGCACGTTCGGAAGATGCGCCCATGCACTAAAGCTGCGGTAGTGGTGCAGCAAAGATGCCAGTGTCAGATCATCGGTGCCTGCATCTGTTTCGGGGGCTGTGAGGAATCTCTTGAAGGCTGCGCCCGCTTGTTCAGGATACATAAACTGAAGCACATCGGCGGTCATATTCGCCACGTGTTTTTCAAGCGAAAAATGCACATCAACCGGGTGCCGATACACTGTGATATACGTCACTTTGGGATTGAACGGGATACTATCGAGAGGCGAGTGCGATTTGATACAGCGCCGCGTCGTCTGGTTGTTCAAAGCCTCAACCGCTTTGTCCTGACCGCGGAACCCGCAATCCAACCAGAGCGATTCTTTCCAGATCGGCCGTTCCGTTTCCGCAGCGCCGTTCAGCAGCATCATGATGATCGCCTGGCTCCACGTGGTTCCACATTTGGGCGGCGTGCTCAGGATAATATCATCGTCGCGTAGGTCGAAATCCTCCCAGACGCGTGTATCTGTGACGGGGCCTACATAATCACGGCTGCGTTCGGGTAGCGTGGCCATTTGTGCTCTGCCTCCAACTGTGTCACGGCATTGGCGAAAAATAGTTCAGAAAACAAGGTCCGTCGATGTATTCGTGTGGCTAGGTACCATAGCTAAAGCTGTGGCCATGATCGCCGCTTCAGGGGGGCGGCGGCGAAGCGCGCGGTCGAGCGAGAAGATCAAACCAGGCGGGAATTATCCTTGGCCGCCCGCACAAAGTCATCAAACAGCGGATGCGGATCAAATGGTTTGGATTTGAGCTCGGGGTGGAATTGTACGCCTATAAACCAAGGATGGTCGGGCCACTCGACGATCTCGGGCAGCTTTCCGTCAGGCGACATGCCGGAAAATACCAGACCCGCTTTTTCCAACTGGTCGCGGTACTTGATGTCGACCTCATAGCGGTGGCGGTGCCGTTCGTCGATGGCGGTTTTGCCATAGATTTCTGCAACCCGTGATCCGGGGGTCAAGGTCGCATCATAGGCCCCCAGCCGCATGGTTCCGCCTTTGTCATCCTCGACCTTGCGCGAGACCTTGGCGTTGCCCTGCACCCATTCCTTGAGGTGGTATACAACCGGTTCAAAGCGGCGTTTGCCGGCCTCATGGTCAAACTCTTCGGACCCTGCCGTTTTGATGTTGGCGACATTGCGCGCGGCCTCGATCACGGCCATCTGCATGCCTAGACATATGCCAAGATAGGGTATCTTGTTTTCGCGGGCATATTGCGCCGCTTTAATCTTGCCCTCGGTGCCGCGCTCGCCAAACCCGCCGGGCACCAGAATGGCGTGGAACCCTTCAAGATGCGGCGCTACATCTTCGGTGTCGAAAACCTCTGCTTCGACCCATTCGATTTTGACCTTCACACGGTTGGCCATGCCGCCGTGTGTCAATGCCTCGGCGATGGACTTGTAGGCGTCTTCCAGTTGCGTGTACTTGCCCACGATAGCAATTTTGACTTCGCCTTCGGGGTTGTGCACACGATCCGACACATCACGCCAGACGCTCAGATCAGGTTTGGGAGCAGGTGAGATGTCAAAAGCGTCAAGGACCGCCTGATCGAGCCCCTGATCGTGGTAGGCCAGAGGCGCATCATAAATCGTCGACAGATCATAAGCTGCCACAACAGATTCTTTGCGCACATTACAAAACAGCGCGATTTTCTCCCGCTCTTTCTCGGGGATCGGCTGTTCAGACCGGCACACCAGAATGTCTGGCGCGATACCGATCGATTGCAATTCCTTTACCGAGTGTTGCGTGGGTTTGGTCTTTAACTCTCCCGATGCTGCCAGATAGGGCAGCAGGGTCAGGTGCATGAAAATGCACTGCCCGCGCGGTTTGTCATGGGTGAACTGGCGGATTGCTTCAAAGAACGGCAAACCTTCAATGTCGCCCACAGTGCCGCCGATTTCACACAGCATAAAATCCACTTCATCGTCGCCGATACCGATGAAGTCTTTAATTTCGTTGGTGACGTGGGGAATGACCTGAATGGTTTTGCCCAGATAGTCGCCGCGCCGTTCTTTTTCCAGAACGGTGGAATATATGCGCCCCGAAGATACGGAATCGGTCGTGCGTGCCGCGACGCCCGTGAAGCGTTCGTAATGCCCCAGATCCAGGTCGGTCTCGGCCCCGTCATCGGTCACGAAAACCTCACCATGCTCGAACGGTGACATGGTGCCGGGATCGACGTTCAGATAGGGATCAAGCTTGCGAAGCCTCACCGAGAAGCCGCGTGCCTGCAACAACGCGCCAAGTGCTGCTGACGCAAGCCCCTTTCCAAGCGAAGACACCACACCACCAGTGATGAATACGTACCGTGCCATGTCTTGATCTTCTCCCGTGCATCGTCGCGAATCGGTTTTTAATCCGCTTGGTCAGACTGCTGAAAGTCGCAGTGCCACGGGATTTAAGGTTATCAGGATTCGGGGCCTAAGCGCAAGAGCGTGCGCAACATGCTGTTGACAAACAGACAATAGCCTCAAGGTATAGTGGTGTCGTTATTCCAGCGTCGGAACAAGCGGCGCGTTATCATCTGCCGAAGGTGGCAACAGCAGATCGCCCGCAGGAACTGCCGGTGCATCTGGTGTGTCGGACGCCGGCGGTGTGACGCCGAGCCGGTCAATTACTGATGTGCCTGCTGCCTTTTCGGCGGCAAAGATCGTCAGCGTGATCGACGTGCAAATAAATGCAATTGCCAAAATCCATGTCACTTTACCAAGTGCTGTTGCCGCTGCTCTGCCGGCCATCGCGCCGCCACCGCCGCCGCCCATGCCAAGACCACCGCCCTCAGACCGCTGCATCAGCACAACGGCAATCAGGCCGAGCGCGAGGAAGAGGTGAATGATGAGGACGACGTTTTCCATGCAAGACCTGTAGGGTTCGGAACAGCTTTGGGGGTATCTAGGCAAGTTTGCCGTCACTCGCAAGGGAGGATTGTGCTAGCGCCTGCATCAACATGACCATGACAGGGTGAACAACTATCCTTTGTCTTAACGTGCGGCGCTTGACGCGCTGCCGGTATACGTCTCAGGAAGGCCGTGGCGCGCGCGGTTCAGGGCAAGGGGATTTCATGGCGAAGACCGCCGCGAAAGACGCAGCGGTCTGGCAAAGCTTCATATTCTCGCGCAAGCTCTAAGAGGGTTATCCTGGAATTGAGGCGCTATAGGTCAGCTTTGAACCAAGCATAGCACAGTTTGTGGTATTCGCGGCGTCAAAGTTATTGTGTCTTTTCGCTGCTTTATAAAATTCTCGATTCTGCCGCAGCGCAGCGGTGTGCCGGCACGTAGAGGGGCTGGACAAAAAGCATGTCCTGCGGCCATTGTATTTATATGCCCCATGACCACCACGATCACGATCACCCGCATACCCTGTTGCCGCCTGATCCCGCCTTGCGTGTCAAAGCGCTTGAGACAGTTCTGACCCGCAAAGGTCTGATTGAACCTGCTGCGCTCGACGCCATCATCGATACTTACGAGAACAAGATCGGCCCGCGCAATGGCGCACATGTGGTCGTCAAAGCATGGACCGACCCTGCGTTCAAAAAGGCATTGTTGGCCGATGCAACGACCGCTGTGTCAGAGCTTGGGTACTATGGGCGGCAGGGCGAGCATATGGTCGCAGTCGAAAACACCGAGACCACGCATAACATGGTCGTGTGTACCCTGTGCAGTTGCTACCCGTGGCCGTTGCTTGGCATTCCTCCGTCCTGGTACAAATCTGATGCCTACCGTGCGCGTGCCGTGCGTGAGCCCCGCAAGGTTCTGCAAGATTTTGGCGTCACTTTGCCCGAAGACACAGCCGTGCGCGTTTGGGACAGCACCGCCGAGGTGCGCTATCTTGTGGTGCCACAGCGCCCCGCAGGGACAGAAGGCATGGATGAGGCGGGTTTGATGGATCTTGTCACCCGGGACAGCATGATCGGCACCGGTTTTGCCCGCGCGCCGCAAGAGCCGCCCGCGTGACCCGTGTACATGACATGGGCGGCCGTTTCGGAGACGGCCCCGTCGTGCCCGAACCCGAAGGCGAGGTTTTTCAACAAGACTGGCACGCCCGCGCGCTTGCGGTAACGCTTGCGGCAGGGTCTTTGGGCCAGTGGAATATTGATGTGTCCCGCCATGCTCGCGAACGGTTATCGCCCAAAGACTACGCAAGGTTTTCGTACTATGAAAAATGGATGGCGGCTTTGGCCGATCTGCTGGTGGAAACTGGCGTTGTATCCAAGTCTGAGCTGACAGGGGATGCTTCTGACGCAAGCCCGCTCGCCGCGCGCAGATTGCAGGCGGAAAACGTGCCTCGCGTTCTGGCTGCAGGTGGGCCAGCGGACAGACCTAGTGATATTGCGCCCCTGTTTTCGACGGGAGACATAGTTCAAACCCGCAAAATAACCGCAAACCGTCTGGTGGATGGCGGACATACGCGCCTGCCACGCTACGCGGCGGGTGCTGTGGGCAAAGTCGTACGCTATCATGGTGCGCATGTGCTGCCCGATAGCGCCGCACACCGTTTGGGCGAGGCGCCAGAGCCGCTCTACGCTGTGGCTTTTGCGGCGTCTGAACTTTGGGCCCATCCCGAACACGCCGGTGATGAAGTCGTTCTTGATCTGTGGCAAAGCTATCTGGAGCCCGCGTCGTGACCAAACCTGACCCTGCTTTCTCAGAGCCGTGGCACGCCCAGGTATTTGCCTTGACAGTGCATCTGAACGAAATGGGCCGCTTTTCTTGGCCTGACTGGGCGGCGGCTTTTAGCGCAACACTGGCCCGTCACGGCCTGGCCAAAGAACTGGATGGCGGCGACGATTATTTTCTTGCATGGTTAGAGACGCTTGAGACATTTCTGTCGACATCAGGCGTCACGGATAAGACAGAGGTAGAGGCAATCAAAACTGCGTGGGAAACTGCATACCTCAACACGCCGCACGGTGCGCCGGTCACGCTTGCGGACTAACCTTGGGGCCTGCTTGTCAGGCCAGCTTTGTTCAAAAACCTGCGCCAAGCGCCGCGCCGGGGAAACGTCGGCCGCCACATCTTGGATTTGCCTGCCAAACGGTCAAATTCATGTACATCAATGACACGTTCGGCACATCCACACCCTTCGCCCAAGCCAACTTTGGCATAGTAAAATTTTTCAAAGTCTTCAGCGCGCTGAGTTTTACGCATGAGGTTGCCTCCTTATTCGTCGATGTCATCCACATCGGTCTGGCCGGTCAAGGCACGGCGCACGTGGCTCCACCCCAGCCCGATGCCCAATACAACCGACAAAGCCAGTACGCCAAGCCAGACATTCATGCTTTGATTGTCCAGCGTAAGGATGCCGAAGTCGTAAAGCACCCAGATTAAAGCGCCAAAAATCGCGAGCAGTAAAACGACACCGACAGCTCCGATAGACCGCAATGTGGCACGCAGGAAGATGATGTAGCAGACCAGCAGGATCAAACCTGCAAGGACCGCAACGGACAGGTTTTCACGGCCATAGTCCTGTATCCAGGACACGTAATTGTATGGCGTGGGGTTGAAGGTCACAGCCAAAAGCGCGAAGGCCGCAAACCAGCGTGTCAAAATTCCCATTCTGCCCGATCCTTTGCGCGCCTGTTCCTTGTTCGAGAAATATCCTTTCCATCAACAGAAAGTCCATGCCACAAAATAATCGTTTCCGTCTCGGCGCATCCATTTTTGAGGTTTCGCCCGATGCGTGGGCTCGCTATACGGGCGCGGGCTTTAAGCGAATGCAAAAGGATCAGCTATGGCAAACGTCGTCGTCGTCGGCGCCCAGTGGGGCGATGAAGGAAAAGGCAAGCTGGTTGATTGGCTGTCGGAACGCGCCGACGTGATCGCGCGGTTTCAGGGTGGCCACAATGCAGGCCACACGCTGGTCATCGACGGTAAGGTCTACAAGCTGAATGCACTGCCTTCCGGCGTCGTGCGGGGGGGCAAGCTTTCGGTCATCGGTAACGGTGTCGTTCTGGATCCGTGGCACCTTATCAAAGAGATCGAAACGATCCGCACGCAAGGGGTCGATATTTCCCCTGAAACGCTGATGATCGCAGAAAACACGCCGCTGATCCTGCCAATTCACGGTGAATTGGACCGCGCGCGCGAAGAAGCCGCCAGTAAGGGAACCAAAATCGGCACCACAGGGCGGGGCATCGGCCCTGCTTATGAAGACAAAGTGGGGCGCCGTTCCGTACGAGTGGCTGACCTTGCCGATAGGGCAACGCTAGAGGCACGTGTAGACCGCGCCTTGCAGCACCATGATCCACTGCGCCGTGGTCTTGGCATTGAACCCATTGACCGCGATGCGCTTGTTGCGCAACTTGTTGAAATTGCGCCGCAAATACTCGCTTACGCGGCACCGGTCTGGAAGGTGCTGAACGAAAAGCGCAAGGCCGGAAAACGCATTCTGTTCGAGGGGGCGCAAGGCGCTCTGCTGGATATTGATTTCGGAACCTATCCTTTTGTCACGTCTTCGAACGTGATCGCAGGGCAGGCGGCGACGGGCGTTGGTATGGGCCCTGGCGCGATTGATTATGTGCTCGGCATTGTAAAAGCCTACACCACCCGCGTGGGGGAAGGGCCTTTTCCAGCTGAACTTGACGATGCTGATGGCCAAAGGCTGGGCGAGCGCGGCCGCGAATTTGGAACCGTGACAGGGCGTAAGCGGCGCTGTGGTTGGTTTGATGCCGTATTGGTGCGGCAAACCTGTGCCACGTCCGGCGTGAACGGGATTGCGTTTACAAAGCTGGACGTTTTGGACGGCTTTGACACTCTCAAGATTTGTGTGGGCTACGAACTTGATGGCGCACGCGTCGATTATCTGCCGACGGCCGCTGACCATCAGGCAAGGTGCACCCCGATCTACGAAGAGATGCCGGGGTGGTCCGAATCCACCGAGGGCGCGCGCAGCTGGGCAGACCTGCCTGCAAACGCGATCAAATATGTGCGCCGTGTGGAAGAGTTGATCGAGTGTCCGGTCGCTCTACTTTCAACGTCACCAGAGCGTGACGATACTATTCTCGTCACGGATCCCTTTGCCGATTGACGGAGCGCCCATGCCGCTGAGTTACAAAACCAGACGCCGCTATTCCTTGCTGATCCTGCTGATTGGCCTGCCAGCGTATATTATCGCCTCGGTCACGGTGGTGAACTGGCTTGACCGTCCTTCGATCTGGGTTGAGCTGCTGGTGTATCTGGCACTGGGGGTCGTGTGGATCGTGCCCTTCAAGTTTGTGTTTAAAGGTATCGGGCAGGCGGATCCTGATCAGCCGAACCAATAGGGACAACGACAAACGGCGACGCAAGAGTGCGACGCCGTTATTTAGCTTGTTGGTGAGACGATCAGCCCGCCGCGCGATGGCCCGGTTTGTACCCGATGCCTTCCGATGCAGTGAACCGACCACCTTTGATTTTTTCGATCTTTCCGGTGCGCAATAGCTGGCCGAAAGAACGCAAACCGTCTTCGCGTGTGAACTCGCCGCAGTCCGCCTGACGGACCCGTGACATCAACTCGGGGCGCGAGAACTGCTCGTGGCCTTCTACATAGGCCAGATAGGCCGCAGCAGCTTCAAGCAGTTCGGGAAGTGATTGTGCCCCACGTTCGGATGCGTAGGCTGCGAAACCCGTGTCCTCAACATGTGTCTCGGCGTCTTCGGCGGATGCGGCAACACGGCGGGGCGCTACCGGACCGCGCGCTGGCGGCTCGTCGGCGTCGATGCGTTGCTCTGCCACCAGCTTAAGCGGTGCGGCGCGTTCTTCATGCGGGCGCTCTGTGCGATGCTCGCCGGCCATCGCCCGACGCGGTTTGACAACATCGGCAAGGTCGCTGCGGTATACTTCCGCTTCCTCTTCCTCTTTTTGCGCCTCGTCATCCATAGAGCGATCCGCAAAGCGTGCGGCAACGGCTGCGCGCAGGTGCGCGAATGCGCTTCGGCGTGTCTGGCCTTCCGGTTCTTGCATCTGTTGATCGGCTTCCGCCATCAACCGCGTTACATCCTCACCGGTTTCTTCATCAATCTTCGGCAAGGCTTGACGCGGGGCTTGTGCGTGGGCGTCTACGGTATCCTCGTCAAACTCACCCTCTGCACCGTCCTTCTCGCCGAGAATATCTGACATGTTGTCAGTGTCTTCGCCTTCGTACTCTTCCAGATCGCCTGCGTCCAACGCCGCGTCCAGATCAGACCGGTTCACCTTAAGCACACGGCCCTGCGTTTCTTCTTCGGCTTTGACATCGCCTCCGAAGAGGTTGTCCTTTGTGTCGTCGTCATCGGCGGTTTCTTCGATGCGGCGCAAAATCTCGTCCAGGTCATCCGCGTCATCCAAGTCATCGGTTGCGTCTTCCTCGGCGGCCTCCAAAGCTTCGTAGGCTGCTTCGTCTTGTTCGAAAGCATCTACAATATCCTGAGCTGCGTCCGCGACGACGTCTTGTTCGAAAGGCGCGTCATCATCCACACGGGTGAACGCCGCGTCCAGATCTGCAAAATGCCCTGTACTATCAGGCGTATCCTCATCTTCTTCATAGCCTGCAGAAAGTTCTTCATCTTCCTGACGCGATACGACCGCACGGATACGTTCCAGCTTGTCCGCGAACGATGCAGTCAGCGCGGGTTCGTCCTCCTCGCTCAGGTCATCGGCGGCAGCATCCTCTGGGAAGGGGGCTTCGTCATCCGCGTCGCTTAGCGATGTAGAGACGGTAAAATCCACGGCGGAGATCGTCTCCTCCATGTCGTCGACTTGAACATCTGTGTGAACGCTTTCCGCAAAAAAGGCCGCCACATCATCGCCAGCTTCGGGGACCACATCTTCCAGAGCGGGTTCTTCGGCTGGCATGTACGTGTCGGACATCACCGTCGTTTCAGGTGCTGTGTCTTCTGCCTTGGCGTTCTGGATTTCTTCAGAACTGGTTGAAACGGCTGCTTCGACCGGTGTTTTGACACTTGTTGTAGGTCCCTGCGTCGCAGGGGCTGCTACTGTATTCGGTGTCAAAGCCGGTGCCGCTGTCTTTAGCAACGGTGCGGGTTCGGCCATAGGCTCGGGCGATTCACTGGCCTGTTCCTCATGCGCTTTAAGCATGATCCGGCCTTCGTGCTCATGCGCTTCGACGCGCCGCGACACTTCTTTTTCGGCAATGCGTGCCAGCATCTCGGCGTCTGGTTGCGGCGGTTCGGCGCCGAAGTAACGATCATCGGATGCGAGGTCGCGAAAGTATTCCGCGATGGCTTTCATCGTATCAAAAGAGTCGTCAAACCCTTCCAGCGTACAGGAAAATGTCCCATAAGATACGGTGAGAATCTTGTTATTATTCATCATAGGATGCTCGTCCTCTGTTTGATTTCAACAAGATGTCTAACATTTTAGCCAAGTCCAAAGGGGCCCGAATCTGTGATCTTAATCGTATCATTTCGTGGCGAGAATGTGTCTTGTTTCCAAAGCGGGCATCAATCTTAAGTGAAAAATTCAATTTTAGACATACTCGAGCCATTAACTATCATCGGCGGTGGCGATTGTACTGTCGAAGACATCCAGCTTGCACGCACCATCGCACCAATCTGTGTCGCAGCAGATGGCGGTGCCCACATAGCGCTTTCGGCGGGCGTGCCGCTGACTGCGGTGATCGGCGATATGGATAGTATATCCAATGAAGCCCGAGCGCAAATTTCCGCAGAAAAGTTTCACCATATTGCAGAGCAGGACAGCACCGATTTCGACAAGGTGCTGCGGCATGTGTCTGCGCCGCTCAGTATTGCTGTCGGGTTTTCCGGCGGGCAGGTCGATCATGCACTGGCGGCGCTACACACATTGGTCGTGTATTGCCACAAGCGGATAATCTTGCTGGGAGAGCAAGACATTATCTTCCTGTGTCCGCCGCAGATGGCGCTTTGTGTCGAAGCGGGCACACGCGTGTCGCTGTTCCCTTTGGGGCCTGTGCGCGGCACATCAACGGGTCTTGAGTGGCCGATAGACGGCATAGACTTTGCCCCTGGTCAGCGGTCAGGCACGTCCAATCGCGCGACAGGGGATATCACCCTGACCTTAGAGCGCCCTAATATGCTGTGTATTCTGCCCCGCAGCCTTATTCAGCCGGTTGCGCGCCTGTTTGCTGACGCGCAAGCCCCCGCGCAATGGTCCTCTCGCGCAGGATGACATAGAAACCCGCCAGGATCGTTATGAGAATGCCTGCGCTGGCTACCGGGTCTGGCAGATCGCCAAAAATGATGAACCCGAGCACTGTGGCAAAGGGTATTTCCAGATATTGCATCGGTGCCAGCGTCGCAGAGGGCGCAAAGCGGAGCGACCATGTCATCAACAGATGCGCGATCGTCCCCAGTATGCCGATGCTCAGCAAAAGCGACCATTCGAACGAAGTAACATGAATGAGGTGAAGTTGCGTAAACGATGAGCCTTGGAACACCAGCAGGATGGGCAACATCATTGCAACAGCCATGACACCGCTCACGGCCTGCAGGCTAATCGGGTCAGTTTCCTTGGCGATCTGCCGCGTCACCAGCATGAAAAGAGAGAAGTTAAACGCGACGGCAACCGGCAAAAGCGCAGGCCACCCGACTTCGGCAAAGCTGGGCTGGACGATCAGCAAGGTTCCCAGAAAACCGATGGTGCACGCAATTATACGCCGCATGCCCACTTCTTCCTTAAGCGCGAATTTCCCCAAAACCAGCATCATGAAGGGCATCACAAAAGCAATAGCGATCGCATCTGCCAGCGGAAGATACTTGAGCGCGGTTACCATCGTCCCGATGCCGACGATATGCAGGATGGTGCGGATAAATGTCAGGATACCGACGCGCCGTGTCATGCGCCATGCACGGTGTGTCGCCCAAACCAACGGTATCAAGACGATTGCCTGCACGGCAAAGCGCACCAGAACCAACTGCCCGATGGGGACCGTCTGGCCCAGGATTTTAGCCACAGCATCGCCAATCGGCGCAAGAACGCAGAATCCAAGCATCAGCATTATGCCGAGGAGAGGCCGATCAAGTGTCATTGCGAAAGCCTATGGCCACATGCGGGTCATTGCAAGCGAAGGTTGTATGATATTTTGCGTTGCGCGCAAAAGCAGTCAGCAGTTTGGCACGTTCACAGCCAAACCACCCAGCGATGTTTCTTTGTATTTTTCGGACATGTCCAAACCGGTTTGCCGCATGGTTTCGATGCAGGCATCCAGTGGAACAAGGTGCGTACCGTCCCCGCGGAGGGACAATGACGCGGCAGAAACGGCTTTGATCGCGCCAAGGCCATTGCGCTCGATACAGGGCACCTGCACTAAACCTTTCACCGGATCACATGTCATTCCCAGATGGTGCTCCAACGCGATCTCGGCCGCATTTTCAACTTGAGCGGGTGTTCCGCCCATCACTGCGCATAACCCTGCAGCAGCCATTGCGGCTGCGGATCCCACCTCTGCCTGACATCCAGCCTCGGCACCGGAAATCGACGCGTTGAACTTGACCAACCCACCAATCGCGGCGGCCGTCAGCAGGAAGTCTCCCACATGTTTTTCGGACGCACCCGGCACATGGTCGAGGTAATAGCGCAACGTGGCAGGCAAGACGCCGGCGGCACCATTGGTCGGCGCTGTGACGACCTGACCACCAGCGGCATTTTCTTCGTTAACTGCCATGGCGTAAACGCTCATCCAGTCGTTAATCGTGTGCGGTGCGTTCAAATTCATGCCGCGCTCTGACAAAAGCGCATCGTAAATGCCCTTTGCGCGGCGTTTCACACCCAAACCACCGGGCAGAATACCGTCAGTGGTCAAGCCCCGTTCAATGCAGTCGTTCATCACCTGCCAAAGACGTTTCGTGCCATTCTCCAATTCTACTGAACTGGCTCTCGCGGTTTCATTGGCACGTTTCATTTGCGCGACAGACTTGCCGGAGGCTTGCGCCATCTCCAGCATCTGCGCCGCAGACTTGAACGGGTAGGGGATCGGCGGCCCGTCGGATTTTGTATCGTTGCCTGCCGCAAGCTCGGCCTCGGTCATGACAAAACCGCCACCGATGGAATAAAACACCTCGCTGAGCGTCACATCACCTTGTGCATCGGTCGCCCGCAAAACCATCCCGTTGGCGTGGCCCGGCAGGGTAGTTTCATAGTCGAACACCAGATCGGTATTCAGATTGAAACGCAGCGGGGGCAGGCCTTCGGCTTCGATCATCCCGGTTTGTTTAATGCGATTAAGTACAGCGTCGGCTTTTTCGGCGTCGTATGTTTCGGGCACAAATCCGGCAAGACCAAGAATTGTTGCGCGGTCGGTCGCATGCCCGACACCTGTGAAGGCCAGCGATCCGTGCAATGACGCCTGCAGGCCATGAAACGCGAATGGCGACTGGCGCATCATGTCGAGAAACCGTGCTGCAGCAACCATCGGTCCCATCGTATGCGACGACGATGGGCCAACGCCGACTTTGAACATATCGAATACAGATAGAAACATGCTGGAACTCTCGAATAGAGGTGATTCAGTGTTGTATACGGGGTTCCAGCATTCAAACCCCTGTAAAAAGCGACCTGTCATGGCAAAATTCGTATCTAAAACAGCGTTGCGCTGCCTGCTTTAGCACCATTCTTGTGACAGATGTCGGAATCGGTCTCGCACCTAGGCGCCATGTTTTCTATAAGGCGGGCGAGCACAGCCAAGGAGCACCTCATGTCCTCAGACCTCTCCCCCATCGACAAAGCCAAATTCGTTTGCGCCAAACGGGCCAGTCAATACGTCGAAAGCGGGATGAGGGTCGGATTGGGAACGGGTTCAACGGCGGCATGGTTGGTCAAATGCCTTGGTGAACGGGTGCGTGACGAAGGATTGCGGATCAAGGGGGTGCCGACCTCTACGCGCACAGCGGAACTTGCCCGTCAGGTCGGGATTGATGTGATTTCCCTCGATGAGGCAAAGTGGCTGGACCTAACAATTGACGGTGCTGATGAATTTGACGCAGAGCTGAACCTGATTAAAGGCGGCGGTGGCGCACTTCTGCAAGAAAAGATCGTGGCAACCGCATCCGACAGAATGGTTGTTATTGCCGACGTCGGTAAAGAGGTGGAAACCCTTGGCGCTTTTCCTTTGCCGGTTGAAGTGATCCCTTTCGGGTGGCAGACAACGCAAGCTTTGGTGGAAGAGACGCTTGTTTCGATGGATGTGCTGGGGCGTGAAAGCACGCTGCGTATGAACGGGGAGGTGCCTTACGTAACCGACGAGGGGAACCACATTATCGATCTTCACCTCAAGCGGATCGGCAATGCGCGTCAGCTTGCTTTGGTGTTGAACCAAATGCCGGGTGTCGTGGAAAACGGCTTGTTCATTGATATCTGCGACACGGTGGTGCTTGGCTTTGGGGACGGCAAAGTCGAAGTACGCGACATCAATGACGGGACCGTTGACACCGAACGTCTGGACATCCTTGAGACAGGTAATCTGTTTAACGATTTGTCTGACTGAAGGCAAAGAAACCCAAAACACGCTTTGGTGAGGCGCTGCAATCATGTCTAGCCAAGACGGCAAAGCTGGATACATAGGCAGCCCAACCACGTCACACACCTTGGAAAGGTCCGTATTATGAGCACGTTTGATTATGACCTCTTTGTTATCGGAGGAGGCTCTGGTGGTGTGCGTGCGGCGCGTGTGGCAGCGGGAGAGACAGGTGCCAAAGTAGCACTGGCTGAAGAAGACCGCTACGGCGGGACCTGCGTCATTCGTGGCTGTGTGCCCAAAAAACTGATGGTGTTCGCCTCGGAATATTCAGGCGTCCCCGGAGAAGCCCAAGCTTACGGCTGGGAAATGCAAAAAGGCAGCTTTAACTGGCGATCGTTCAAAGAGCGTCTGAACACTGAACTGGACCGGCTCGAACAGGTATACCGCAATTTGCTTGCAGGTTCCGGCGTGCAGACATTCGACGCTCGTGCGCGGCTATCCGGCCCGCATGAGGTCACGCTGTCTACAGGTGAGGTTAAATCTGCCAAACACATTCTGGTTGCGACCGGTGGCCATCCTGTCCGACCCGATCTGCCCAATGCGCATCTTGGCATCGTGTCTGACGATATTTTCCATATGGAGGCTTTGCCAAAGTCTATCCTGATTGTCGGAGGTGGCTATATCGCCTGCGAATTTGCTGGCATTCTCAATGGCCTTGGCGTCGAGGTGACCCAGTATTACCGCGGTGCCCAAGTTTTGCGCGGCTTTGACGACGAGGCCCGCGGGCTGGTCGCAGAGCAGATGCGCGAGCGGGGCATCAACCTCAAAGTTGGCACCAACATTCTGGAAATGGCACCGGCTTCTGCTCGGGATGCGGATCGTGAAACCGGTGCGATGGGCGGCACAGCGCAAGAACGCGTTGAATTAAGTAAAATGCAGGGAGACGCGTCAGATCCTTCGGGACCGATTTGGGTAAAATCCACGAGCGGCTCTGAGGGCGTATTCGACGTGGTTCTCTTTGCAACGGGGCGCGACCCAAACAGCAAAGACATGGGGCTTGAAGACCTTGGTGTCGGCGTTGGACGCCGAGGCGAGATCGAGGTGGACGAGTACAGCCAGACCAAGGTGCCGTCCATTTATGCAATTGGTGATGTGACCAACCGCGTAAACCTTACGCCGGTGGCGATCCGCGAAGGCATGGCGTTCGTTGAAACCGTCTTTAAAGGCAATCCGACCGCAGTGGATCATGACTTGATCCCTTCGGCGATTTTCACGCAACCCGAAATGGGCACCGTGGGCCTGAGCGAAGAAGCAGCACGCGAAATGGAACCTGTCGAAGTCTACTGCACGTCGTTTCGCCCGATGCAAACGGCCTTCGCGGGAAAAACCGATCGGGTGCTTATGAAATTGATCGTCTCAAAGGTGACGCGCAAGGTGCTCGGGTGCCATATTGTAGCGCCAAATGCCGGTGAAATGATCCAGCTGGCAGGGATTGCGGTAAAAATGGGAGCGACCAAAGAAGACTTTGATCGGACGGTTGCGGTGCACCCCACAATGTCGGAAGAGATCGTAACTATGCGATCTCCTGTCCGAACGGCTTGAATTCCGTGCAGGGGAGCGTACCTATGCATTGGTTTGATCGTGAAGTTACGCGGTTTAGAAGGGAAAGTACTTAATGGCTGGCAATAATGGCGGCCCCTGGGGGGGCGGCGGAAATTCGGGCGGTGACAGGCCTAACGGTGGCTCAAACGGTGGGAATCGTGGCTCAGGTGGCGGTGGTCCGCGTGGACCAGGCGGCGAAGGCCCGCAAATTCCGGAAATAGACGAGCTGGTCAAAAAAGGTCAGGAACGTCTGCGCGTCCTGATGGGCGGCAAAGATGGCGGTGGCAATAACCGTGGTACTGGCGGCGGCGGTGGCGGCGGTGGTCCTGCGTTTACGCGCGGCACCTTCGGTCTGATCGCGCTGGGCGCGGTAGGTGCTTGGCTGATGGCTAGCTTCTATACGGTGGCTCCCGAAGAACAATCGGTCGAGCTGTTCCTAGGTGAATACTCCGCCACAGGAAACTCGGGTCTGAACTTTGCGCCATGGCCCTTGGTCACTGCCGAGGTTCTGCCTGTAACGCGCGAACAAACCGAAGACATCGGGGCGCGCACAGACACCGGGCTGATGCTGACCACGGATGAGAACATCATCGACATTGATTTCCAAGTCGTCTGGAATATCAACGATCCGGCGAAATACTTGTTCAACCTTGCCGAACCGCAGGAAACAATCCGCGCGGTGTCGGAATCGGCAATGCGCGAAGTTATTGCGCGCAATGAATTGGCCCCGATCCTTAACCGGGATCGCCAGGTCATCGCCGATGAAGCAGAACAGTTGATCCAAGCAACGCTCGACCAATACGACAGCGGCGTGAATATCGTGCGTCTCAACCTCGACAAGGCTGACCCGCCGCGCGAGGTCATCGACAGCTTCCGCGAGGTACAAGCCGCCGAGCAGGAACGTGACCGTTTGGAACGTCAGGCGGATGCCTATGCAAACCGTGTGACTGCGGGTGCGCGTGGTGAAGCGGCGAGCCAGCTTGAGCAGGCCGAAGCGTATCGCGCACAGCAGGTGAACGAGGCACAGGGTGAGGCCGCGCGCTTTACATCTGTTCTGGAAGAATACACCAAGGCACCGGACGTGACACGCAAGCGTTTGTATCTGGAAACCATGGAACGTGTTTTGGGCGATGTCGACAAGATCATCCTTGAAAGCGGACTTGGTGGCGAAGGCGGCCAAGGGGTCGTCCCGTATCTGCCGCTCAATGAATTGCGCCGTCCAGGTGGAGGAACCAACTAATGAAAGCCACTAAATTTCTTATCCCGATCGCAGTGATCGCGGTCGTTGGTGTTCTGAGCTCTGTTTTCATTGTGGACGAACGCGAAAAAGCGTTGGTTCTGCAGTTCGGACAAATTAAGTCGGTCAAGGAAGATCCTGGGTTGGCGTTCAAAATCCCGTTTATTCAGGAGGTTGTACGCTATGATGACCGGACTTTGTCCTTGGACACTGATGTGGTCGAAGTTACGCCGTCGGATGACCGTCGTTTGGTTGTGGACGCCTTTGCGCGCTACCGGATTTCGGACGTGGTGCAGTTTCGCCAGGCCGTCGGTGTCGGGGGGCTTCGCGCCGCTGAAGACCGTCTTGAAGGTATCTTGAACCCGACAATCCGTGCGGTTCTGGGCTCTGATGGTGTGACTTCGAACACCATTCTGTCCGCGGATCGTGCTGAATTGATGGATCGAATAACAACGCAAGCGCGCCAGCGTGCCCTGCCGTTGGGTCTTGAGGTCGTGGATGTGCGGCTCAAGCAGACCAATCTTCCAGAGCAGAACTTGGACGCAACATTTGCCCGGATGCGCGCGGAACGGGAACGCGAAGCAGCGGATGAGGTTGCGCGCGGTGAAGAAGCAGCGCAACGTGTTCGTGCTTTGGCAGATCGTACTGTGATCGAACTTACGTCAGAAGCAACCCGCGAAGCAGACATCGTACGCGGTCAGGCTGATGCTGAGCGCAACGCGATCTTTGCAGCAGCTTTTGGCGAAGACCCTGAATTCTTTGAGTTCTACCGGTCACTTACAGCCTACGAACGCGCGTTGAAAGGAAGCAATTCCAGCATGGTCTTGTCGCCGGACTCGGAGTTTTTCAACTACCTGCGCAGCGACCAGGGCGCGCGCTCTGTTGAGGGCGAGCGGTGAGCACGCTCCTTCTGGCCCTTGGGTTGGTTATGATTATCGAGGGGCTGGCCTATGCGCTGGCCCCTTCGCTTATTGAGCGTATGCTCGAGATGCTCAGATCGCTACCCGAAAGTGCCGTGCGGCAAATGGGATGGCTGGTTGTGGTTACAGGGGCCATTCTGGTCTGGCTCGCGCTACAGATCAGCGCTTTATAGCCTTTCGCGAACCATGCTTTGGTGCATCTTTCTATCGTCTCACGTCACAATGAGTTGAAACCCGACTTTCGCAACCCATCTTCATCTTGCAGGATTGGATGACTACATGCAGTCTTGTAAAAGGCACCCGGATGAAAGGTGCACCCGCCCGTGAGGCTAGACTGTATTCGAGGAGACGACGAATGAAACCCCAAGCGGTACCCATGTCCATGACACTTACAAACAGCGCTCAGTTCAAGATAATGCTGGTTGCACTTCTTGCACTGGCCTTTGCGCTGGTCGCGCCAGTAAGCGCTTTCGCGCGCCCCGCAAGCCTTGCGCCGCTGGCAGAGCAAATCAGCCCGTCGGTTGTTAACATCACGACCTCGACGACAGTCGCACGGCGCACAGGTCCTCAGGGTATCGTGCCCGAAGGGTCCCCCTTCGAAGATTTTTTCCGCGATCGCAACAATGGTCCAGAAGGCACGCCACGCAGATCGTCGGCGTTGGGGTCCGGGTTTGTAATTTCTGAAGACGGCTTTGTGGTCACCAACAACCACGTGATCGAAGGCGCCGACGAAATCTTGATCGAATTCTTTAATGGCGAAGAACTCAGCGCCGAGGTTATCGGCACGGACCCGAACACCGATATTGCTTTGCTGAAAGTGGAAAGTGACGAACCACTGCCGTTCGTATCTTTCGGCGATAGTGATGAGGCACGCGTTGGCGACTGGGTGATTGCGATGGGTAACCCGCTGGGACAGGGTTTTTCGGTTTCGGCCGGTATTGTCTCTGCACGTAATCGCGAACTAAGCGGACGCTATGATGACTACATCCAGACGGATGCGGCAATCAACCGGGGGAACTCGGGCGGCCCGCTCTTTAACATGGATGGTGAGGTCATCGGGGTGAACACTGCGATCCTGTCTCCGACGGGTGGCTCTATCGGTTTGGGCTTTTCGATGGCGTCTAATGTTGTAACCCGCGTCATTGAGCAGCTCGAAGAGTTTGGCGAGACGCGTCGCGGTTGGCTGGGCGTGCAAATTCAGGACGTGACAGATGACATGGCCGAAGCGATGGGTCTGGCGTCCACAAATGGTGCTGCCGTGAACGGCGTGCTTGAAGGTCCGGCGAGCGAAGCAGGTATCGAAATCGGCGACGTTATCATCAGCTTTGACGGCAAGGACGTGGAAGATACGCGCGATCTGGTGCGTCAGGTCGGTAACACGCCGGTGGGCGAAGCCGTGCGTGTCGTTGTCCGCCGTG
>Ga0316197_10000501_pt1 | contig 27149 bp, 26 predicted proteins | sample OudBiesiAoxic_MG_FD_204939 | JGI IMG/M metagenome (GOLD analysis project Ga0316197, IMG submission 204939) | Coastal sediment microbial communities from Oude Bieten Haven, Netherlands - site A oxic | ecosystem: Environmental > Aquatic > Marine > Coastal > Sediment | place: Netherlands... | reverse complement strand
GCTGCGGGTCTCGACCTGGTGGCCTCGACCGACGAACTCGCCCACATGGGTCTGGTGGAGGTATTGCGGGAGCTCCCTCGAATACGGCAGGTCATGCGCCGGTTGGTGTTGGAGGCGGAGCGTCGCCGACCCGCAGTTGCGGTTCTGGTGGATTCTCCAGACTTCAACCTCCGCCTCGCAGCACGTCTCGGGAGGCTCGGTATTCCAGTCGTTCTTTATGTCTCGCCGCAGCTTTGGGCGTGGCGACAAGGTCGAGTTCGGACAGTACGGAAGCTGGCCCAAGAAGTCCTCTGCATCCTCCCGTTCGAGGTGCCGTTTTATGAGGCTCACGGCGTATCCGCTCGTTATGTCGGACATCCCCTGGTGGACGAAATTGATCGCGTCGGCCTCCTCGATCGGACTTCGAACCCTGAACGCGGATGGTTAGCCATGCTGCCGGGTTCACGTGCCATGGAAGTCCGCCAACTCCTTCCAGTGATGCTGCAGACTCTTCAGATGGTACCGCCTACGAAGGTCGAGGCAGCGGTGTTGGTCGAAGCTCCGGGTATGGAAACAGAGATCGACGCCGTGCTCTCCGACCGCACCATCGATCCTCGACTTCGCCGGGTTCGCGGCGAAATGCGACGGCACGAGCTGTCAAGCTGCGAGCTTGCGTGGACGGCCTCCGGTACGGCCACCCTGGAGTGTGCCCTCCTCGACGTTCCGATGGTCGTTGGATATCGGCTCCAACCGGTTTCTTATGCGCTGGCGAAGCTCTTGGTCAAAGTGCCGAACGTTGCGCTCGTCAATCTTATTGTAGGCAGAACCTTGGTCCCGGAACTTCTCCAAAAGGACTGGTGTGCGGAACGCCTGGCGGCGGTCACTTCCGGAATCTTCAAGAGCGGTGCAGCGAGCCAACGGGCGGGTTTGGCGGAAGCTCGTGCCCAGCTCGGAAGGCCCGGAGCCTCAAGGCAGGCAGCAGAGGCGATTGCAGAGTATTTTGGTTAACCGGATCTGAATAAAAGGCCCGAGCTCCGCGACTGTTGCTATCGCGAACGGGATCAATTTCGAAGTATGCCGCTTTTGTCTTGACAATCAATTGCGATGGCGATCCCGATAGCGATAGTAAAGGTATCAGTCCTGAGAATAAAACCGGGGTAGAATCCCCAACCTGGAGGCTCGATGGCGGGAGCGCAGAAAGAGAAGCCGAAAAGATCCGATCAACCACCCGTGCGGGTTGGAATGATCAGTCTCGGCTGCGCCAAGAACCTGGTCGATGGTGAGACCATGCTTGGGCATCTCGAGCGTGGTGGGGTCGAACTGACGGCTGACGCCACTCGAGCGGACGTGGTGCTGGTCAACACCTGCGGCTTCATCGACGACGCCAAGCGCGAATCGATCGACTCTATCCTCGAGATAGCCCAGGCAAAACAGAAGGGCGAAGTTCGCAGGCTCGTGGTCACCGGTTGCATGGCCCAGGCGTATGCCGAGGAACTCCGTCGAGAGATTCCTGAGATCGACGCCTTCGTGGGATTGGACGAACTCGAGAGGATTACCGAGGCGGTGCGCGGTGAGCTCTCGGGCCACATACCCGACCAACGCGGCGCTCTCAGAGTTTACGACCACCACAACCCGCGGATTCTCTCGACCGGCAGCTACGCTTACCTCAAGGTTGCCGAGGGTTGCGACAATCCGTGTTCGTTCTGTCATATCCCGAAGATGCGCGGCGCATTTAGATCACGGTCAATCGACGACCTCGTAAGCGAAGCGCGTTCGCTTGAGGAATGTGGCGTCAAGGAGCTGGTGCTCATCGCTCAGGACACCACGCGCTACGGCGAAGATCTGGGTATCGAGAACGGCCTCCGGTCATTGGTAGAAAACCTCCTGGCATCGACAACCATTCCGTGGATCCGATTCCTCTACGCCTACCCGGCAACCCTCGACGAGGGTTTGTTCGATCTCATGTCTGCCGAGGATCGTTTTCTCTCATATCTCGATATCCCACTGCAACACGCCAGCCGGTCGGTTCTCAAAGCGATGAAACGCGGTGGCGATGCGCGCTCCTATCGGGCGATGATCGCTCGCGCCAGAACAGTAGTCCCAGAGTTGACTCTCCGCACGACCTTTATCGTCGGGTTTCCTGGAGAGGATGAAGACGAGTTCGCCGAGCTCATGGATTTTGTGCGGGAGGTGAAGTTCGACCATCTCGGCGCCTTTTCCTATTCCTGGCAGGAAGAGAATCCAGGTGCCGAGCTTGGCGATCCCGTCACCGAGGAGGAAAAGCTTCAGAGACACCAACTCCTCATGGAGGTGCAGCAGGAAATTGCTCTCAACCACAACCACGCTCTCATCGGTAGGACCTTGCCGGCTTTGGTTGCAGGGCCCCTGCCAGAAATGGAGCTGCTGCTCGAGGCGAGGCTCCAGAGACAGGCGCCCGAAATTGACGGTCGTCTGTTGATTAACGATGGCACCGCGTCGCCGGGGTCTTTGGTCGAGGTGGAAATCACAGAAGCCCATGAATACGACGTCGTAGGCCGTCTGGTTCGGGTTGTGGCCTCTGGTGAAACGACCTCGTTGCGGCTCCCGGTGATGGGCTGAGGCTCTCTTATGAAAGTTCTTCGCGATCCGCTCGGCAACGACGATCCACCTCGTGGTTCGGTCCTCAGTATCGGTAATTTTGATGGGGTTCATCGAGGTCACCAGGCTGTTCTGTCGCACGTTGTCGAGCGTGCCCACAGCCTCGGTGTGGGTGCATTGGCGATGACTTTTGATCCCCATCCGATCAAGCTGCTGCGTCCGGCGGATGCGCCACGTCTCGTGACGACGCTCGAACAACGTCTCGCCCTGATAGCCCTTACCGGCATTGAAACTTGCCTTTTGGTTCCATTCACCCATCGGGTAGCAAGAATGACGGCGGAAGACTTCGTCCGTGATGTGCTCGTGCAACGTCTTGCGGTCGAGGAGGTCTACATCGGCAAGAACTTCAGGTTTGGTGCCGATCGCGGCGGAGACGTCGATTTGCTGACGAGAATGGGAGATGAGCTCGGCTTCCAGGCCGCCTCCTCTCCAATAGTCGAACATGGAGGTGGCGTTGTGTCATCAACCAGGGTTCGACAGTCAATAGGCGACGGCAGGGTTGAGGAGGCGGGAGGTCTTCTCGCGCGGTCGGTTTTCATAGATGGGCGAGTTTTGGAAGGTAAGCGGCTCGGGCGGACCCTCGGATTTCCGACTCTTAACATCGAGGTTGAAAACGAGCTCCAGCCGGATCGTGGCGTCTATGTGACGGCTGTTCATATTCCATCGTTCGAACGTATTTTCCCGGCTGTTACCAATGTTGGCGTGCGGCCGACCATTTATCAAAACTCCCTGACAACCGTCGAAAGTCACCTCCTGGATTTCACTGCTGACGTCTACCGCGAGCGGGTCCGCCTGTTCTTTTTGCAAAGGCTGAGGGAAGAACGCACATTTGATTCCACGACCCAATTGATGGCCCAAATCCGCCTCGATGTCGAGACCTCAAGGGGCTTCTTCGAGCAACATCCAGTCGACAAACTGCCATTGGTCCTTTCGTGAGCCTCGCCACCGCTCTGGTTCTGCTTGCAGCGCTCGCTGTGTCGGCCGCAATACTCCTCATTGTGGTTGCTTTGGTGTGGTGGGTCGATCGCTACGATCGTGAGCCATTGCACCTCGTGGTGATGGTCTTCCTGTGGGGGGCGTCGGCGGCACCACTGATTTCGGTGACCCTATTTGGTTTGTTGGATAGATTGCTCGGAGGGATCGAGGCAACAACGACGGGTATCATGATCGGTCTTGGCCTCCTGACGCCGCTCGTCGAGGAGCTTTCCAAGGGCGTGGCGGTAGTCTTGGTAGTGGTGTTTTCCTCTAAATTCGACAATCCCACCGACGGAGTGGTTTACGGCACCGCTGTCGGTCTCGGGTTTGCCGTTTCGGAGAACGTAATTTATGGCGTTTCTGCCGGTGTCCACCTCCACAGTGCCGCCGGAATTCTGGTGCTTGTTGGCGGCAGGACCCTCTTGTCCGCCGGAGTACACGCGGTCAGCAGCGCCGCATTCGGAGGGTTTCTGGGCCACGCTGTGATGAGCGGCAGATTGCCTGCGAAAGTCATGTGGACGGCGACCGGTCTGATGGTCGCAATCGTCCTTCACGGGTCGTGGAATCTCTCCTTGCTGCGGTTCGGACCGGTTGGGGAAGGCGGTGCTCCACAGCTCTGGTTGGCCGCCGTGCCGGTTCTCTACCTGGTTTACATCATGACCCTGGCTCTGGTCCTCCACTCTGAGCACCGAATTCTCACGAGGCAGCTTGGCGCCGAGGTTGAGCTGGGATTGGTTCCGTCCTGGATTCTTGATGTGATTCCATTCTACCGGCGACGAATCCGCGCCAACTGGTGGCCATCAAGGGGCGAACGCACGATCATCGCAAGGCTTCTGACAAGGTTGGCGTTCCGCAAGCATGCTATTCAGAATCTCCCCCCAGGCGAAGCGGCAATCGCCTCACTCGAAGTCGTAAAGCTACGACAACGGTTGAGAGAGATTCTCGATCCGGAGGAGCCCGAGCCCACGTAGAAAGTAGCTTTCAGCAATCGCAGTTCGCAAACTGGTTAATATGCCCAAACAATTCGTTTGACAACACCGAAGGTGGAATCGATCCGTCTGTAGCTGATAGAGCTGATCGCGTTCGCGACTTCATCTTCGGCAATTGTCAAAAATTTGTTGTAGCTTTTTGCCTCGGCGGTCTCTGGCGGTACGATGGGTGCATGGGCAGAAAGTCCATTGCCGAGCTTGATGCGGACGGGCTGATGGAGCTTATCAAAGGACGAAATCTCGATGAGATCGAGGTTGTGCAAGTCTTGCGGTCGCCCTTCTGCACGCCTCAGATCGCTGAACGAATTGCCTCCAATCCGGGACTGATGGGCACCCACGAGGTTCGCGAGAAACTCGCGGGATTCCCGGGTTTTACTTTCGGTCGTGCTCTGGATCTCCTGGCGACGCTTCCCTGGACCTCGCTCCTTTCTCTGGCGCAGTCGCCTCGGACACCACCCACCGTCCGCCGTCAGGCAGAACGCAGATTGATCGCGCAACTCGCATCGATGGCTCTTGGCGAGAAGATCGCCCTCGCCCGGCGGGCGCACAGAGCCCTCTTCCAGGCTCTCATCAGCACTGCCGACGGGCAGGTGCTCTGCGCCCTTCTCAACAACGCCCGTCTGGTGGAGAACGACATCCTCGTTATACTCAACACCTCCAAACCCCCACTAGAGTTCTTCTCGGAGCTGGCGAGCCATCGCAAGTGGGGGCCATACATCCGCGTCCGGCGAACACTCGTCGTGTGTCCCCACACCCCGCTTCCGCTGGCCTTGAGTGTGCTCGTGCAGCTTTCGGTGGCCGAGCTTCGCCGCGCTTTGGAGAATCCCGATTTGTCAGAGGATGTGCGCGATGCTGCCCAGTCCCTGCTCGAAAGAGAAGCCTCAGGACAGAGAAGGGTGATAGACTTCACCGGTGATGACAGCGATGGAGGGTGCGCCCAACCACCCGAAGGCTTTCGGTGAGGAGCTGCAGAGGCTACGCGAAAGCACCGGGTTGAGTTTGGAAGACATCGCGGAAGAAACCAAGATTTCGAGGCAGATACTCAAATCCCTCGAATCGGGCGACTTCCGGTTTCTCCCACAGAAAGTATTCAGCCGAAATTTTGTCACGCAATACGCAGCTGTTGTCGGGGCTGATCCGGAGCAACTGGCGGGAAGCTTCGAGGCCGCTTGGGAACGGTTTCTGCTCGCCTCCGGAGCTCACCTGCAGATTGATGTCGATGATACCCCATTCAATCATGGGATCCGTTGGCGATTCTGGCTGCCGCTGACGATCGCCGCAGCAATCTTGATTGTGGCGGCTGTGGTGATTCTGAGAGGTTCGGCGCCTGAGGTTCACCTCGCGGCTGAAAACCGCTCCACGCCAATGCCGCGAACCGTCACAAATCCTGTTCCAGCTTCACCATCGATGCTCCCTACAGCAACGGAGGTAGTGGACGAGGGCGACCAGGTCTCCATTCTGATAAGGGTCCATCCAGAGATGGAGTGCTGGATTCACTTCCGCGATCGTGATGGCGTTGCCGGAGGAAGACTGCTCGCAGGTGGAACTCAGGAACGAATCGACCTCATGGGTCCGGTGAAGCTCACGGTCGGCGATGCAGACGCTGTCGTGATCGAAATCGCTGGTGTTGAGTATGGGGGCCTTGGCCGACCAGGTCAGGTCGTCCACACCGAAGTCAGCAGTGAAGGTCTGGTCGTTCTTGGGCCGAGAGCACGAAATGAGTGAGCAAAATCCCCTTACCGGCGCCGACCTGATTGCCGGGATTGTCAAAGGTCAGGTGCCGCGTCAGGTCCGTCTCTTCGCAGCTCAGGGCCTGCTCCCGATTTCGCGCGAGGAACTCCTGAGTCTCCAGTGTGTCCTCAGTTCGGATCCGGACGAGGAGCTGGCCAAAGCGGCGGCGGACTCGGTTCGAGACCAAGAACTGACTACGATTCTCGATTGGCTTCGCGACCATCCTCCGGAGTCATTGGTACTGGATCAGTTGATTCGGGTGCGCGACGAAGAGGCCATCTGGGCGACGGTGGCATCCCACCCGAATGTATCAGACGAAACTCTGAGAGTCATCGCGAGGAATGCCACCCCCATGGTGCAGGACATCATCATAACCAACCAGGTACGGGTACTCGGTTGCCTTGAAATTCTCGACGACCTCCGTGCCAACGCTCAGGTCAACCAGGTGGTATTGCGTAGGGTCCGCGAGTTCGAGGAAGAGTTCATCCAGAAGGTCCTAGCCGAAGAGGAAGCCGCGGCCAAGGCGGGACCGAGCGTCGAGGAGGCGATCGAGGCATTGCACGCAATTGGTGCCCATATTCCCAAGGAAATCTCGATGCCCTATCCCCTTACCGAGGATGAAGAACTCGCGGAGGCAATCAGGAAGGCAGGCGAGTCTGTTCATTCCAGGCTCCTGATGATGAGCGTTCACGAGCGGATTATTTGCGCCCTCAGAGGCACCCGGGAGGAAAGGGCGCTTCTGATCAACAGTAGGAATCGGCTGATTCAACGGTCGGTGTTGGCATGTCCAAAGCTCAGCGACAGCGAGATCGAACAGTACGCTTCCTCGCGGAGCGTTGCCCAGGAAGTGATCAAGCTGATCTCCAGCAACGCCCGGTGGTTACGCCAGTATCCTGTAATAATCGCTCTTGCGATGAACCCGAAAACTCCGGTCTACACGGCGAAGTCAATTCTTCCTCGCCTCAATTACCGCGATAAAATGAGGGTTTCCCGCGATCGAAACCTTCCTCCGGTGACCCGGAAAATCGCTGAGAAACTACTCGACACAAGGCGGTAGATGGGCGCTGCACCGCCGTAATCAGACTCATCCTCAGTCATTGCGAAGGTATTATGAACGTGGTAGTTTCGTCCTGACGTCTATGGAGTAATCGAGGATGCGAAAACAAGTCACGTTATACGACACGCTAGGCGTTGAGCGAGATGCGCCCGACCAGGATATTCGGAAGGCGTTTCGCAGGCTGGCCTTGAAATTCCACCCGGATCGTTTCGCCGGAGATCAACGGGCGGATGCCGAAGAACAGTTTCAGGGCATCACCGAAGCCTTTAATGTTCTCAGCCATCCCGAGAGTCGAGGAAAATACGACAAAGAAATTGCGCAGGGTACTGATGTCAAATCGATGGACGCCAAGGAAATTTCGCGCAGGCTGGCTGCCAAAGGATCGCAGTTGATGCGGGAGGGCAAGATGGCGGAAGCCGTCGAATGCCTCAAAACGGCGGTCGATCACGATGATGACAACGCCCGGGCCCATTACTTTTACGCACAGGTCATCGGGCGAATTTCGGGCAAGGAACGTGACGCTCTGCGACACGTCGAAAAGGCCGTCAGTCTCGAATCAGGGAATGCAACGATGAAGGCTGAGGCCGCGATGCTTGCCATGGCCGCTGGAATGAAGACTCGCGCCCTGCGCCACGCTCAACAAGCGCTCAGGTTGGATCCGACCAACGTGAAGGCTTCGGAGATCGTCAACGACGTTGAAGGCGGGGAAAAAGGAAAAGGGGGAAGCCTGATGGGGCGCCTCCGGGGAAAGAGCTGAACCATAGTGAATCTGAAGACGAGTGATCGGTTCGAGCTTGAGGCATCGGGCGCCACCGATGTTGGCATGAAGCGGCGCCTCAATGAGGACGTGTTTGTCGTTGACTCGGATGCTGGTATGTACCTCGTTGCCGATGGCATGGGCGGACATGCGGCTGGAGAGGTCGCTTCGAGGGTGGCAACTGACGAGATTCTGAGAGCATTCACGGAAGGCTCGAACGACGCGGATGAAACCTGGCCCGAACATTGGGACACAGATCGCAGTGCGACAGCCAATCTCATCGTCGATGCGATCGTAGCCGGACACCATCGGGTCACCACTGCGATGAATAACGACGCCGAGCTTAAAGGAATGGGCACAACCGTGGTGGTGGCGGTCTATCTCCGCGGTGAAGGCAAGATCGTAATCTGCCACGTTGGTGACAGTCGGGCATACCGCTATCGACGAGGCGGGCTGATGCTCCTCACCAATGACCACTCTTGGGTGCACGAGCAGGTCGAGGCCGGGTTCCTGACCGAGGAAGCGGCGCGCACTCATCCGTTGAAAAATGTTGTTACACAGGCCCTCGGCGGAAACAGCGAGCCAAAGGTCGACGTGCTCGAGGACGAGATCGACGAAGGCGATGTCTACATGCTGTGCTCCGACGGACTGAACTCGATGTTGACCGATGGCGAGATCGCCGCGGTGCTGGAAACGGGTGGATCGCTGGATGAAACGTGCAACCGCCTGATATCCGAGGCCAACGAGCGTGGCGGCAATGACAACATCAGCGTGGTCCTTATGCGTCTGCGGAGCCGCAAACCGGTCAAACCCTCCTGAAAACAACAGATCTGGTTTCTTCGGGCACCGAGAATGCGGTGTGCGAATGCTTTGTTGAACTTGTATGGAGCGAGAAATGCCTCAATTCAAACTAAGAAATTCCTCTCAGTACGGCGGTGTTCCGGGTCAACTCCTGCTGGTGATCCTCGATGGTGTAGGACTTTACCGGGGACGTGCCGAAGGCTACGACGGGAATGCCTTTGATCTCGCCAATACCCCGAACCTTGACCGCCTTTTTGCCGAGGCGCCCGTCTTTCTCGAACTCAAGGCCCACGGTTCGGCGGTCGGTCTGCCGAGCGAGAGAGATATGGGGAATTCCGAAGTCGGCCACAACGCGATCGGTGCCGGCAGGGTCTTCGAGCAGGGCGCGAAACTGGTGAACCAGGCGATTTCAGGCGGTGCTGTCTTCAGAGGACAGACATGGCGGCGGCTGGTTCAAAACGTCCGGGCCAATGACGGCGCCTTTCACCTGATCGGCTTGCTGTCAGACGGCAATGTACACAGCCACATCGACCACCTCGAGGCCCTGATTCGACACCTCGCCATCGAAGGAGTGCGGAGGGTCAGGGTGCACGCTCTCGCGGACGGTCGGGATGTCGATCCGGTCTCATACGATCTCTATCTCCAAAAATTGGAGCGCATCCTGAATGAGGTCAGCACCGATGGCGTCGACGCAAGGTTGGCCTCTGGCGGCGGACGAATGCAGATCACGATGGATCGCTACGAGGCCGATTGGGAAATGGTGCAACGAGGATGGAGGACGCATGTCGCGGGCGAGGGAAGAGGTTTCACGAGCGCCACGGAAGCGGTCGACGTCTTGCGGAGTGAAACCCCCGGTGTCATCGATCAGAATCTGCCGCCGTTCGTGATCGTCGGTAGCGACCGGATGCCTGTCGGTCCTATCAGCGACGGCGACTCGGTGGTGTTCTTCAACTTTCGCGGTGATCGTGCGATTGAGATTTCGCGCGCATTTACAGAATCCGATTTCGAGGTCTTCGAGCGGACGCCCAACCCTGACGTTCTGTACGCCGGAATGATGGAGTATGACGGCGATCTGAAGGTTCCTCCCCTGTTCCTGGTGAGTCCCCCGGCGATCTCTCGCACGCTCTCGGAGTATCTCGTCCACAACGGAATCAACCAGCTTGCCGTTGCCGAGACTCAGAAATTCGGACATGTGACATATTTCTGGAACGGCAACAATTCGGCGCCCTTCGATGCCGCCCTCGAAGACTGGATCGAGGTGCCTTCCGAAAATGTTCCGTTCGATAAAAAGCCGGAAATGAAAGCCCGCGAGGTGTGTGAAATGGTAATTGAAGATCTCGAGACAAAGACGCACAAATTCATACGGGTGAACTTTGCGAACGGTGACATGGTTGGTCACACGGGTTCTATCGAGGCCTCGGTCCAGGCAATCGAGGTCGTCGACGACTGCATAGGACGAATCGAGGTCGCGGTCCGAGAGGCGGGAGCGACCATGGTCGTTACGGCTGACCACGGGAATCTCGAAATGATGTGGGAAGTTGATCGGGGAACGGGATTGACCAAGCTCGATGGCGATGGAAACCCGGTTGTCAAAACAAGCCACACTCTGTCACCGGTACCGTTGTGTCTGGTTGGGGTGGACGCTGATCGTTTCAATATCAACACCTCGGTGGAGGATCCGGGACTCGCCAATGTTGCGGCGACGTTGTTGACCCTCCTCGGCTTCACGGCCCCATCCGATTACCTGCCATCTCTCGTGGAACCGGTTGAGTAAGCTTTTGACTGAGTTGACCGCCTTCTGTTAGAGTCCGTAAATGGCGATACCGACACCACCATTCCTTGAACCCATCGAAGAAATGCGATCACGCATCATCGACCTCGAGACCGCAGGTACGTCGAGCTCGACGAGCGATGAAGACCTGATTCAGGCGAGGCGCGAGCTTGCGGCAAGGATCGATATGGTCTTCTCGAATTTGTCGCCCTGGCAACAGTGCCAGCTCGCTCGCCACCCGGAAAGGCCATACACCATGGCCTACATTCACAGCATTTTCACGGATTTCACGGAACTGCACGGCGACCGCGCGTTCGCTGATGATCCCGCCGTCGTTGCTGGGCTCGCTCGCTTCGACGGCGAGCCAGTCGTTGTCGTCGGTCACCAGAAAGGACGAGATACCGCCGAGAAGCTTCGTCGGAACTTCGGCATGCCGCGTCCTGAGGGGTACCGAAAAGCGCTTCGGATCATGAAGATCGGCGCTCACTTCCGGCGACCGATCATTTGCTTTGTTGATACCCCAGGGGCGTATCCGGGGATCGATGCGGAACAAAGGGGACAGGCGGAAGCAATTGCCAACAATCTCGTCGAGATGGCCGCACTCCCGGTACCGATTATCGTTATCGTGACCGGTGAAGGGGGGTCGGGAGGGGCCCTCGCGCTCGGGATCGGCGACCGGGTGCTGATGCTGGAGCATGCAATCTACTCGGTTATTTCGCCCGAGGGATGTGCTGCCATTCTGTGGAAGGACCAGGCTCGGGCGGAGGATGCAGCACGTGCGCTTCGGTTGACGGCCAAGGACCTCAAAAAGTTCAACATCATCGACGAGATCATCCCCGAACCTCCAGGCGGAGCTCATATGGACCCCGGTCAGATGGCGGAGTCAATATCGCTTGCCATTCGCCGAAATCTCAAGCCCTTGCGCAAGCTCAAACCGGATTCGCTGGTCACGCGGCGCTACAAAAAGTTCCGGTCGATGGGCGTCTTCACAGACCGCTGACCGACCATTCCGATGTCCACTCGCGACCATCTGGCCCGCGGCACCCCCGGATACCCGGCCGTGACCTGCAGTTGCCGACGGCTCTCAGGGCCGCGGCCGAAAGATGGTGAGATTCGTCGTCTCATGACATATTGTGGCGTTATGGCCCATCTGATGAACGGCGCAGCGCAATGAGTCAGTTGTCGAGAACCTGGATTCGGCGCCTTTCAACTGCTGCAATGATCCTTTTGCTGGCTGCGTTGGCCGTGACGGTCAGTCAACGCTTCCGAAAATTTCGGACCCCTGTTACGGAGGTCGACCGCGGAGACGTCGAAAGTGGCGGCGGCGACAGAGCGATCGGCGTCTACACCGGGTTCGAGTTCGTCGAGAGAGTCGCGGGGAAACTGATTTTCGAGTTGATGTCCAAACGCACCCTTGGGCTTTCGTCAGGTTGGCACGAGATCGAAGGAGTGAGACTGCAGTTTTACCGAGATGGAGGGCCGGGGCCGGTATTGCTCTCGGATGGCGCGAGTTTCAATATCCAGACTCGCGACGCGCGCCTTGAAGGTGGCGTCCGGATCGAGATGCCAGATGGGGCTGTGTTGACGACGGATGCTGGGAGATTCGAGGCCAGTTCGCGACGTTTTACCGCCAACTCGGATGTCTATTTTTACTCTGGGGGCAACTTCGGCCGGGCCCGGAATGCGGCCTACGATCTCGAACGCGATGAATTGATTTTATCTGAGGGAGTGGTATTGAGTGCCGAGGATGGCACTACCCTTTTCGCGCCATCTGCCGTCTATCAAAGATCGAAACAGACGATTGTGTTTCGGGATGGTGGAAGAGTTCAACTCGGAGACTCCGAAGTCAAAGCTCCGAAAATGACGGTCGTCCTCGAAGAAGATGATGGCCCGCCCGTCAGAGTTGAGCTATCGGGCGGCGTTGAAGCACGAGTTGCCGGATTGTCAGAGGGTGGTTCGGTCGAAGCCTGGATGGAGACAGCTGTTGCACAGCGCGATGCCAGGGGCCGCTGGCAAATCGATGCCACTACTTCCGGGCCATGGGTCACTATTCATTTCAGTGGTGGCGAAGGATACTTCGAACGAACCCTTCGGGCCTGGATCCTGCGCGCTGTGATCAGCGACAACGGGATTCTCAATCTCCGGGCCGAGAGGGGTGTGTGTATTCACGAGATTCCGACCGAGGGTCCGCCGAGGTGGGGGGAGGCACAGGAAGCGCGTGTCTGGTTCTCAGATGGACAGGCGACGGACGTCGAGCTGTTAGAGAACGTCGTTCTTCGCGCGGGTGACATCGAGGGCCGTGGCTATCGTGCACGCCTCTCGCCCCAGGCCGGATTGACGATGCTGCACGGAGATCCGACCGGGCCGGAAAGGGTCCTTTTGCTCAACGAACGTGGCCGCGTGAGTTGTGACCAGGCGCAGATCTTCAATCAGGATGGACGGGCGGAGGCGCGCGGTAACGTTCAGGGTTCGATATCCGACGTTTCGATCATGGGTGACGGCGGAAACGCATCATCGGATCCGGCCCACTTTGCCTCCGAGATCTTGGAGGTCAGTGGTGAAGGTGCGGTCTATCACCTTCGCGAGAACACTCGATTCTGGCAAGGCCATCGCCTCCTTCTTGCCGACGATGTTGTATACCAGCACGAGCTCACCACTGTGCGCGCCGCCGGTCACGTCAGAACGACCCTTCCGGCCTCACAGCTCGAGCTTGAGGGCAGCCCGGAGGAAGATGTGGTGGTTGTCGCTCGATCTCTGGACTTCGATCAGGCGACGGGCGAAGCAATTTACCGCGGGAACGTTCGCTACAGCGATCCCAAACACACGCTCGCGGCGGCAGAGGTGATCGTGTATTTCGACAAAAACAACGAGGTGACCGCAGTCGAGGCTGTCGGGGCCGTCGAGCTGGTCGAGCTGGAGACCGGGCGCCGGATGACCGGCCAACGGGCTCGGCGCGATGTCGCAACACAGGTTATGACCATCACAGGCAGCCCCGTACGTCTCACCGATGAAGAGGGGAACGTGGTCTCGGGGTCTTCGTTGACCTGGAATCAGGCCGATGGTACCGTCTCGGTCGCTGGAGGGACCGAGACCATTTACTACCCAGAGGAGACCCCCTGAGCCCCAAAGCCCTCGATCTCGTAGCACAGGGCCTTCGCAAGGCCTACCGAGGCCGATGGGTCGTGGATGGGATTACCTTGGGGATTGCGCCGGGGGAGATTGTCGGCCTCCTGGGCCCAAACGGAGCGGGAAAGACCACTACGTTCTACATGATGGTCGGCCTCGTTCAACCAAACGAAGGTCGCGTCATTCTCGGCGACCGCGACATCACTTCCGAGCCGATGTACCGGCGAGCACGAATGGGTGTGGCCTACCTCGCACAGGAACCCAGCTCATTCAAGCACCTCTCGGTTGAAGACAACATCTGGTTGATTTTGGAGGCGCTGGGAGTCGAGACGCGGGAGGCACACGACAGGATCGACCGCCTGTTGGACGACTTCGGTTTGAACGACAACCGGACACAGCGCGCGGAAACTCTGTCGGGGGGTGAGAGGCGCCGGCTCGAAGTGGCCCGTGCTTTGGCAACCGAACCGACCTTTATCTTGCTGGACGAACCCTTCGCTGGCATCGACCCGCTGGCGGTGCTTGACCTGCAACGAATCATTCGTCGCCTTAAGTCATTGGGAATAGGTGTTTTAATTACAGATCATAACGTACGAGAAACGTTGAAGATCACCGATCGCGCCTATATAATCAAAGACGGCAAGATTTTTGCTACGGGTGACCCCGTCGATCTATCGGAGAACAGGGACGTGAGGCGGATTTACCTCGGTGAGGACTTCACACTCTGAGCTCGCCACGAGGCCGCTTGGCAACAGATGTGGCGGTTCCGAAACATCGAAAATCGGGGGGCGATTTGAGGATCTCAGCGACATATGGCTCTTGAACAGAAACTCAGACTGAAGCTTGCTCAGCGATTGGTGATGACACCATCGCTGCAACAGGCGATTAAGCTGCTGCAGCTTTCGCGCCTCGAACTCGAGGAAACTCTGGCCCAGGAGATCCTCGAAAACCCGTTACTCGACGTCGAGGAGGCGGCCGAGGAGGTTTCCAACGAAACCGAGGAGGATAACGCGACCAGCGAAGAGGGGAGAGCGGAGGAGGTGCCAGCCGAGACCGCACTCGAGGAAGAGCCGCTTCCATCGGCTGAAGAGACGTATGAGGACATCGACATAGAGGCCTTCTTCTCGGACTATCTGGGAGACGGCCGGGTGGAGGGCCCATCGATGGCGGCACCGTCGCTCGAGCAGGACAACCGGCTCGAAAACGTGGTTTCCTCTACCGGCGGTCTTTCCGAGTATCTTCAATGGCAGCTTCATCTGCTCGATCTCGATCGTCGAATTATCGAAGTCTGCGAGTTCATCATCGGCAACCTCGACGAAGATGGTTTCCTCCGAGCAAATGACGAGGAGATCATTCGAGGCACCGGGTGTGATGGTGACTGCGTCGTTGCATCACTGGCAGTCGTTCGGTCTCTCGATCCGCCGGGGATCGCCGCAGCGAGTCTTCAGGAGTGCCTGGCTGTGCAGATCGAGCATCTGATGATGGATGCGGTTGAGAATGGAGATGATGAACTTCTCCACAAAGCGCACCTTGTGATAACCGAGCACTGGGACGAACTCCTGCATCAGAGGTGGGAGGCGCTGGCCGACGCTCTTGGGTACGTGGAATTGGCCGAGATCAAACCGGTTCTCGACGTGATCCAGGGACTCGAGTTGAAGCCTGGACGGATTTACCGACAGGACAACAATCAATACATCGAACCTGATGTCTACGTTCGTAAGCTGGAAGAGGAGTACACAATTACCCTTAACGACGATGGCCTTCCGAGGCTGAGAATCAACTCGCGGTATCAGCGTATGCTCGAGAAAAAGGACCTCGATCCCAAGGCCAACGAATTTCTCCGCGACAAGATGCGTTCGGCGATGTGGCTCATGAAAAGCATCGATCAGCGTCAACGCACCATTTACAAGGTTTCGCAGAGCATCGTTTCTTTCCAGAAGGACTTCCTTGACCACGGGATCGAACACCTGAGGCCGATGGTTCTGAGGCAGGTGGCAGAAGACATCGGTATGCACGAATCGACCATTTCGCGGGTTGTCAGCAACAAGTTCATGTATACCCCGCGCGGTCTGTTTCCAATGAAATATTTCTTTCATTCTGGCGTGGACTCGGCGCGTGGCGAGAACGTCTCATCGATGGTGGTCAAAGAGCGGATACGGAAGGTTGTCGAAGCCGAAGACCCGTCGCGGCCTCTGTCCGATTCGAAGATAATGAGGATGCTTCAGAAAGAGGGAATCCGACTTGCACGGCGGACTGTTGCGAAGTACAGGGAAGAGATGATGATTCCCTCGTCCGATAAGCGAAAAAAGGTTTTTTAGGGAGAGCACAATGAAAGTCGAGTACATCGCCCGCAAGGTCACCCTCACCGACCAGGCGCGACAGGTTGCGGAGAAAAAGCTGGCGAAGGTCAAGAAGTACTTCAATGACATTCTCGATGTACGGGTTGAGGTGGAACAGGAGCGGCATCTTCATGCCGTTGATATCTCTGTGAGAGGCAAGGACTTCGTTGTCCAATCTTCGGCGCAGAATAAGGACCTGATGGCCGCGATTCAGGAGGCGGTTGATAAGCTCGAGATCCAGGCGCGAAGGGCGAAAACGCGTTTGAAGGACCACAAAAAACGAGCTGGGTCCGAGGCCAAAACAGAGCAAGGTTGGGCTGTTGGCGTGCTCGAGCGCGACTCCATCGCATCCGGGGAGCCGCGCATCGTCGATCGCAGCAGCATCCCGATCAAGCCGATGTCGATCGAAGAGGCCGTGCTCCAAATCGATGATTCAAGGCAGGACTTTCTGGTCTTCAGGAATTCGGCGAACGATCGAATCAACGTTCTGTACAGGCGACAGGACAAAAACCTGGGGTTGATCACACCCGAGTTCTGATGAAAATTCATAAGCTCATCAATCCCGAAAACGTTTATCTCGATCTGGAGGGGCCCGACGTAAAGTCCGCCTTGGCCGCGGTGGCGGATGTATTGTCACCTGGCCTTGGGCTCGAGCCGGAGCGGGTGGTCGATGCTCTTGTCGAACGGGAAGAGCTTGGATCTACGTCAGTCGGGGAAGGATTCGCAATTCCTCACTGCAAAACCCAGGGGCTCGCTCAAATCGCAATCGGTCTGGCCAGGTTTACCGACGGAATCGATTTTGGTGGTACGGGGCACGATCCGGTCTGTTTCGTGTTCGTTGTTTTGTCTCCACCCGATCAGCCGGCCGCCCACCTCCAGGTGCTTTCGCAGATTGCGAGGGTGCTGAAACGACGCGAACTTCGCTCCGAGCTTCTGACCGCGGCTGACGCATCGGAGGTCGTCAGCGCCATCTGTCGCGTTGCAGAGGAGGAGGGTCTGTGACAGCCCCAGAGCCGATCCTTGTCGAACGGCTGTTGATGGAACGGCAGCTCGCCCCGCTCAAATTCGAAGTTGTTGCGGGTGTCGAGGGGCTCGATAAGCTCCGAATCTCGAATCCGAGGATTCAGAAACCGAGCCTTGCGCTGGCGGGATATCTGCCATCAGTGAAACCGGGGCGCCTGCAAATACTCGGTGAGTCCGAGTACGATTACCTGCGCACTTTTCCGGCCGAAGAAGCCGAGAGACGCCTCGAAAGGTTGATGGAACTCAATATCCCCTGTGTCGTGTCGACCAAGGGCACCCGGCCTCCAAAGGCTGTCCTGGCCGCGGCGGATGCCGCGGGTGTTCCGTTGATGGTTACGCGGGTTCAGACCTCGGAGGCCATAGAAACAGTCTCAGATTTCCTGGAGGATGTCCTTGCGCCACGTGTCCAGTTACACGGCGTTCTGATCGATGTCTTTTCGCTCGGAACTCTGATCGTCGGTGATCCGGGGATTGGTAAAAGCGAGTGCGCTCTCGAACTTGTCTACAGAGGCCATCGGTTGGTTGCTGACGACACCGTCGTGGTCCGTCGAATCCATCATCGAGGGCTGCTCGGAACCCCTCATGAGTTGCTTGAGAACTACCTCGAGCTTCGTGGCGTCGGAATCATCGACGTCCGAAAGCACTTCGGAATGACGGCGACGTCGCCTTCGGTCTCTGTATCCCTGGTCATTCAGCTCACCAAACTGACTCCTGAAGCTCGCGAAATGGAACAAAAGTGGCGCGAACAGATGATGGAGCGGCCCAGCGCTTGGACTTCCACGGAAGAGATCCTGGGCGTCGACATCCCGAAATACACGATGGTGGTTGCGCCTGGACGAGATCTCGCCATCATGGTCGAGACTGCCGTACGCAAGTGCCTCCTAGCGCAACGGGGAATCGAGGACGAGCGCGGATTTTTGGAGAGCGTCAACCTGATCGCGCAAGGGACCAACGATGAATGAAGCGAGTGAGAGTCAGCCCTTCAGCGGACCATTCGTAATCACCGGCTTATCCGGCGCAGGGAAATCCGTGCTCAGTCGCAGCCTTGAGGATATCGGCTATGTTTGCGTCGACAATATCCCGCTGGAGCTCGTGCCTCGTTTGTTTGAACGAACCGATGGGGAAATGGACCGTCTGGTTGTGGTTCTCGATATTCGGACCCAGGGGATGATCCAGCGCTTTCCGGAGTTTTTTCGGGAACTCAAAGAAAAGTTCCCGACCCTCCGTCTGATCTTTGTCGAAGCGTCGCCCCAGGTTCTGTTGAGGAGGTTTTCTGTCGCGAGGCGTCCCCACCCACTCCGCGAGTTCAGCCTCGAGCAGGCGATCTCTGAAGAGCGCAAGGGACTCGAGGGCGTTCGCAACCTCGCCGATATCATCTTCGAAACCTCGGAGCTGTCGCCACACGATTTGAGACGGCAGGTGCTGGCCCTCGCGGGTTGGGAAGGAGACGGGCCGCCGATGACGTTGGAGGTCCAGAGCTTTTCTTACCAACAGGGCGTTCCGGCCACTGCGAGCCTCGTTTTCGATGTTCGGTTTCTCCCCAATCCGTTTTTCGAAGAAGAGCTTCGCGCCTATTCTGGAGATGATCAACCTGTCGCAGATTGGCTTCGCGCGTTCCCGGAGGTGGATGAAGCCGTCGATCGGATCTTGGACCTGATATCGTACCTCCTGCCCAGGTACGCCGCTGAACTGAAAACCAACCTCGGCGTGGCACTGGGATGTACGGGTGGACGTCATCGCTCCGTATACGTGGCCAACCGAGTGGCCGAAGCCTTGAAGAAGCTCGGGCACGAGGTCGTCGTCCACCATCGTGACAAGGAGCGCTGGAGGTACTCATGATTCCGGTCCTCATCTTGACCCACGGGAATCTTGCGTCGGAGTTGTTGCAGGCTGCGCAGACCATCGACCCGAGCCTGAGTGGACATGCTGCGTCGATGTCCTTGCCCTGGGACGTGGACTCGGACGTAGCATCCCGATCTCTGAAAAGGAAACTTCGCGAACTCGATGAAGGGGAGGGAACGCTGGTGCTGACCGACATGTTTGGCGGCACTGCTACCAACCTTGCGCTGCCGTTCCTCGATCCTGGAAAGGTCGAGATCGTCACAGGTGTCAATTTGCCAATGCTTGTCAAGCTTGGTTCCCTCCAGGGTCGCACGATGTCCCTCGAGGAGCTCGCGACAGGTCTCACTGCTGCCGGTCAGAAGAGCATCCGGGTAGCGAGCGAATTCCTACACGCGAGAGCAGCGAGCGCGGAGTAACGCCCGGGAATCAGCAGCTACAATAGAAGGACCGACTCAGCTTGATCTCCAGACTCCGATGGGATCTTCTGCTTGCGGAAGCGAGGAACACTGAATGACCACAGAGCAGGTAATGATAACCAACAAACTTGGGCTGCACGCCCGTGCTGCAGCCAAGCTCGTACACACTGCGAGTGCGTACGAGGCTGAGATTTACGTGGGCACCGAGCACGAAGAGGTCAATGCCAAATCTATCCTCGGGATCCTCACTCTCGCCGCGACCAAAGGAACGCCGCTCAATGTTCGGGCGGACGGTTCGGACGAAGTGCCGGCCGTTCGGGCGATTGTGCAGCTCTTCGCCGACAAGTTCGGAGAGGAGCAGTGAGCCGAGCCCTCAGCGGCCTCGGTGTGAGCCCGGGAATCGCCATCGGTGAACCCGTGGTTCACGAGACGCGCCCGATTTCGACCCTTCGGATCACGATTCCTCCCGAAAAGTTGGATGCAGAAGTCGAACGTTTCCGTCAGGCGGTGGCCACCACCGTCGAACACATTCAGGAGAATCGCGACCGTGCCTCACAACAAATGGGGGAGGAGTACGCTGCGATTTTTGAGGCCCATCAACTGATCGCTTCGGACCCCTCCTTCACTGGCCCGGTCGAGAAAGTGATCCGGGAGCAGGAGGTCAATGCGGGTTGGGCCATCGACCAGGTCCTCGAAGAGCTGATTTCCAGATTTGAGGCCCTTCCGGACGAGTACCTCGCGGATCGGAAGCTTGATGTGCTCGATGTAGCTACTCAGATCCTGCACGCCCTGCACGGCTTCCATCTCGGTCAGCTCGAACGGCTCGACAGGCCGGTGATCCTCGTCGCCGACGATTTGCCGCCATCGGCTGCGGTTCAGCTTCCGCTCGACAAGATGTTGGGGTTCGCTTTGGAAATGGGTGGCCCGACGTCCCACACGACGATCATTGCCCGCTCACTCGGCATTCCCGTGATCGTTGGTGCCCAGGGGTCGTGTGATGAAGCAAAACGCTCGCGCAGCATTGCGCTCGACGCTTTCGAGGGCAAGATCGTCTTCGACCCCAACCCGGCCGAGCTCAGCGAATACAAATCGCGTCAACGCGAATACGAGGAGCAGCAGGCCACTCTGTTGCAGATGCGGGACGTGCCGACGGTAACTCGCGACGGGCGCTCGATCCAGTTGTTGGCCAACATCGATTTGCCGAACGAACTTGACTACGCGATGGACTGGAATGTCGCCGGCGTTGGGCTGTATCGATCCGAGTTTCTGTACATGAAGATGAGTCCAGCCTTGCCGAAAGAGAAGGACCACATCGCGGTCTATCGCGAGATGGTGTCCAAGATGGCACCCAACCCGGTGACGATCCGCACCTTCGATCTCGGGGGCCGCAAACTCGCGCGCGAGATTATCGGCGAAGGTTCCGAAGCGAATCCCGTTCTCGGTCTTCGCGGCATTCGCCTGTGTTTTTCAAAGCCGGCTTTTTTCCGTACCCAACTGCGGGCGCTGCTGCTGACGGCAGGTGAGTTTCCTGTCGGAAGGCTCAAAATCATGTTTCCACTGATCAGTGGAATCGAAGAGGTCCGGGTCGCCCGTCTTCTAGTGCGTGAGATAGCCGCCGAACTCAGGGCCGAGGGGCACACGATCCCGGACAGCATACCCCTGGGTGCGATGGTGGAGGTGCCTTCGGCAGCGATCATGGCACGGGAATTGGCGCGTGAGGTAGACTTCATCTCCATCGGCACGAACGATCTCATCCAGTATTCATTGGCTGTGGATCGGTCGAATAGCCTTGTGGCTGATTTGTACCGTCCGACAAACCCGGGCGTACTGCGTCTGATCGCCGCAGTCATTGCCGCCGGTGAGGCGGAGAACACGGACGTCTCGATGTGCGGCGAAATGGCGGCGGATCCGCTCATGGTGCCCGTCCTTGTTGGGCTTGGGCTCCGCAGTTTCAGTATGAATCCTCAAGCCGTTCCGGTTGTGCGAGCTCTTATTCGGCAGCTGTCTTATCGCGAAGCCGGAAAGATTGCACGGCAGGCGGCAAAGTTTGTCACCGCACGGGACGTCGAGGAGCACCTCCTCGAGCGACTTGCATTCCTTCTCGCAAAAACAAAAATCCAGGTTTAGTGCACGAGGGTGGGGGAGTGGAATCGATGGATATCAGAAAAGCGCGCAAAGTGAAGAAGCCCTGGGGTCACGAGGAGATCTTCGCCGAAACGAACGTTTACGTCGGCAAGCTTCTTTTCGTTCGTCAGGGTGAGGCGCTGAGCCTCCAGTACCACGAGGTCAAGGAAGAAACACTTCGCGTCCTCGAGGGCACACTCGAGTTGGTCACGGGCCCCGATATTGACCGGCTTGAAAACCATCGGATCGGGCCGGAAACGGTGTTTCATATTCCGCCACGGACCCTTCACCGTATGGTGGCTGTTACCGACTGTCTGTTGCTCGAGGTGTCGACAACCCAGCTCGACGATGTGGTTCGACTCGAAGATCGATATGGACGCGAGGGAACCAGCGCTCCGTAAGCCCTAGAGGTCGTCATTCCTCTGACGCGACCGGCATTCTGCCTCGTCCAGCACTTCATCTGCTTACCTCGGCGCTGCCGTGACGAATTCTGTTGAGATATGCGGCCGAACGTTTTTCCCTTCTCGGCCGTATAATTGGTAGGGGAGAGGTGACACATGGATTACCAAAGGGTCTCAACAATCCGGCTGAAAGCCCTGACAGGCTTCTTGGTGATGTTCGGAACAGTCGCCACGGCGGCCGATGAACCGTCGCCGACCCCAACTCCTCGGCCGGCGGGAGGCCAGTCTCTGAATGAATTGGCAAAAGACAAGAAGCTCAAGGGTGACTCAGCTGGGTCTTCGAGCGGATCAATCGTGATCACCAACGAAAACCTCTCCGACTATGCATCCAAGGGCGGTCTCACGACCGCCAAACCCGGCCAGAATCCAGCAGCCCGCGGTGTTCACGCAGGAGCCAACGTCAGCGTCATCGACTCGGAAACCTCTGAAGAGAACAAGCGGAAACAATACTGGCAACAGAAATACACGCTGCAAATCGAGCGCATCGCTGCCATCAAGAGTCGGATCAGGGATCTCGATCTCGAAATCCCTGCACTGTGGAACGAGTTTTTTGCACGAGATGACCCGATGTATCGAGACGGCGTGATCAAGCCGAAGATCGACCGATCGTTGGTTCGAAAAGAAGAACTCGAGAATCTTCTCCAGCAGGAGGAGCCGAAGCTCGCCAAGATCAAGGAAGAGGCGAGGCGGGACGGCGGCGAACCCGGTTGGTGGCGCGACATCAAAGAACCAACACCAAGGCCTCAAAACCCGAATTCGGGTCCTGGTGATGCGATACGAATCGACGACAGGGGATCAACAGAACCGCCTAAATAGCTGTTGAAAAGATAGTTAAAGAAATATCGACGAATTTTTGTTGCGGCCAATTCAAGAGAACGCTAAAATCCAGGGTCTTGGATGGTAACTGCGAATGAGATCCTATTTCATTGAGACCTGGGGCTGCCAGATGAATCAGCACGACAGCGAGCTGATTGAGGGCCAGCTTCGTGAACACGGGATGGCGGCGGCGTCAGGAGCCTCCGACGCCGACCTCGTGATTCTCAACACCTGTTCGGTTCGGGAGCGTCCCGTCCACAAGATCGTCAGCCGGATCGGTGCACTCGAAAAGATGGCGAATTCACCAGTCATTGGTATCTGTGGCTGTGTGGCACAACAGGAGGGAACCGAGTTGCTCAAACGATCGCCGAGTGTCGGTTTCGTCTTAGGTCCTGGACAGATCGGCAGCGTATCGGAGGCCATCCGCGTGGTGGAGCAGGGTGGACGTAAGGTTCTCATCGGCTTTGATGCTGAACGGGACCACAATTTTCACTCTATTTTCAGAAAAAGCTCGACTCGTGGCATGGTGACAGTCGTCGAAGGTTGCAACGAATTCTGCACCTTTTGCGTCGTTCCATACACCAGGGGTCGTGAACTGAGCCGGCCGCTTGCAAAGGTTGTTGAAGAGGTTCGACATCTTGCGTCGACGGGGCTGAAGGAAGTCGAATTGCTCGGCCAGACCATCAATGCCTATCTTTGCCCGGAGACGGGCTCTGACTTCGCCGATTTGTTGACGGAGGTAGCTGCCATCCCTGGGCTGGCCAGGGTTCGATACGTCACCTCACATCCTCGTCACTTCAATCGCCGACTGATTGATGTTTTGGCGGAGAATCCAAAGGTCTCGCGGTATCTTCATCTTCCGTTTCAATCCGGCGCGAACGAAATTCTTGGCCGGATGCACCGGCGCTATACACGTGAGGAGTATCTCGATTTGGTGCGGAACCTTCGAAAGGTGGTTCCAGACATCAATCTCTCGACCGATGTCATCGTCGGTTTCCCTGGCGAGACGGAAAAGTACTTCCAACAGACATTAGACCTGTTGCAAGAGGTGCGCTTCGGGCAGGTATTCGCATTCGCGTTCTCGCCTCGGCCACACACTCCCGCGGCGAAATATGATGACCAGATTGAAGAGGCCGCCAAAATGGACCGACTTCATCGCCTTTTTGCACTCACCGAAAGGATTTCGTCAGAGCTCAACCAGGAACTTGTGGGCCACAAACTCCCGGTGCTGATTGACGGCGACAGCCGGCGCGATCGAAACGACTGGCAGGGAAGGGGTGAAGACAACCGCGTCGTGAACTTCGCCAAGTGCGGCCGGGAAGGAGTCGGCGATATCGTCGATGTCCGGATCACGCGTGCGGGAGCGCACTCGCTGGTTGGCGAACGCGCCTCTGGCGATGGCAGACTTCCGGTTTTCGGTGCCGCTTGACATTGGGCGTCAAAATCGACACATTGGATGAATGAGCGAAATTGCCGAACCTTCATCACCAGTTCTCATGACGGTCCGTGGTCTGGTCATGGACCCGACATCCAACAGCCCGGTGGTCATTCTCGAGAACTCTGAGAGCACCGCTTTTTTGCCCATCTGGATTGGCGTCTGCGAGGCAAACTCCATAGCCCTCGAACTCGAAGGCGTCGAAACGCCGCGGCCGATGACCCATGACCTTATTCAGAATCTCCTTGCATCCGCCGGATGCACGGTCGATCACATTTTTATCCACACCCTTGACGACAACGTTTTCATCGCCTCGGTTCAACTTCGAGACTCCTCGGCAACCACCCATCAAGTGGATTCTCGACCATCCGACGCGATCGCCTTGGCGTTACGTGCCAGAGCCGACGTTCTGGTCGACCCGTCAGTCCTCGAGCGTGCGGTCATCGGTGAGTCTTCGACTGAAGAAACCCTCCTCTCGATTCTCGAGAGGATGCGGCCGGAAGACATGGGCGAGTACGAGATGTGACCGTCGTCGCCTCGGATTGATTGACACCTCCTTCTTCACCCACCTATAGTTGCCCTTCCGCCATGACATGAAGTCAGGCGATCGAGGGCCGGAGACGCCATGAAAATCGCTATTACCAATCAAAAGGGCGGGGTCGGGAAAACCACCACCGCGATAAATCTTGCGGCAGGTCTCGCCCAGAAAGGCCTGCGGACACTTCTTGTCGACCTCGATCCGCAGGCCAACTCGACCATGTCGAACGTTGAACTCGATGCTATCAATGGCAACATGTACGATGTACTCTCAGCTATCACGCCCCTCAAAGACATCATTATCCAGGGTGCCTATGACAACCTCTGGATTGCACCTTCTCGTATTGCGATGGCGAAGCTCGATGTTCGGTTGGTCGGGGAGATTGACGCACCATACCGCCTCAAGGACGCCATCAACACTGTCAGGCGGCGATTCGATGCGGTGATCATCGATACTCCTCCGACGCTTGGGTTGCTGACGGTCAACGCATTGGTCGCAGCTACCCATGTCCTGATACCCATCCAGGCTTCATATTTTGCACTCGAGGGCACGGACGATCTGCTGGAGACCATCGACAAAATCAAGGCACGTCCGAACACCCAGTTGCGGATGCTCGGGATCCTGATCACGATGTTCGACCGTCGGACGATTCTTGCCAAGCAGGTGCGTCAAGAAATTCTCGATGTCTTCGGTGATCACGTTTTCGACACCTACATCACGAAGAGCGTTCGTCTCGAGGAATCCCCGGCTCACCGATCCAGCATTTTCGCTCACGCTCCGTCATCGAGCGGAGCGTACGAGTACTACAAATTGTGCGAGGAGGTCTTGCAGCGTGTCGGATCAAAATAGCTTCCAGACTTCGCAAACGTTACCCTGTCAAGTCCGTCGCGAAAGCTGGTGAGACATGGGTGCCGGTAAATCAAAAGTGGGTCTTCCACCAAATCGCCGCATGCGTCACGATCGCCATTTCGTCGACGAGCTGGCGCAAAGAATGGGGGAGGGGATTGGTCGGATGGTCCGAATTACGGCCATCACAGCCAATCAAGATCAACCGCGCTCCAGCCTTGGAGATCTCGATGATCTTCAAGCTTCCATCAATACCCACGGGGTTCTCGAACCGCTCCTCGTCCGGCCTCTCGACAACGGACGTTTTGAACTGGTTTCCGGCGAACGCAGATTCCATGCTGCAATGGCTGTTGGTCTGGCCGAAGTTCCCTGCATCGAGCTCCGAGTCAACGACCAGCAGGCCCTTGAAATCGCTCTCATCGAGAACCTCCAACGCAAGGATCTCACCGCATTCGAAGAAGCAGACGGCTACAAAACCCTGATCGCCAAATATGACTACACCCACGAGCAGGTTGCAGAGGCGGTCGGCCGGTCGCGGGTCACAATTACCGAAACCCTGCGACTCCTTCAGATACCCGACTCAATTCGAGACCTATGTCGGCATGCCGACATCACCGCCAAAGGCATTCTCCTCGAAATTGCCAAGGCCGCCGACCTCAATACGATGGCGCAGCTCATCAGAGAGATCGTCGAAAACCGCCTCGATCGATCCGCCATTCGCCAACGCCGCGCTCAACTCGATCACCCAACCACGGAAGGTGACGCCAACGAATCCGCCCAGGTTCGGCGGCCCTACATGATGAGGTTTCGAAATCCCGAGCGAACGTTTTCCATGTCTCTTTCGTTTCGGACCGACACCGAACCGGAACCGCGTCAGGTCATCGAGGCGCTGCGGGAAGTCATTCGAGAAATTGAAACCTCGCTCTTGGAGTCCAAAACGACGGCATCATAGTCGTCGGCGGGGGAGAGTTTGAAATAGGTTCTGGTCGAAATTGAATCATTCACATTTCCAGGTTTACATAATATAACTTATCGGACATTGAATATTGCAGCGGAATCTGTGGAAAACCGCCATTCTGTGGAAAACCTGTGGAAGTACTCCCGGCAGCCCGAATTCCGCAATGATCAACAGCAAACGGTTCAAAGGAAGAAATAAAAGGTGTAGAATTTCCCGGATGAACCTATTCAAGCATCGATTTCGAAAGCGACGCACGTGAAGATTTTCGGCGTCGTCGATCGGTTGATGATTCGGGAGATCGTCCCACCCACGGTGTTGGGGTTCATGACATATACGTTCATGGTTGTCATGCGTGGCATCTTTAACCTGATCGAGCAGATTTTGGTTCGTGGTGTGGCTATCAGGGACGCCCTTCATGTCCTCCTGATAACCCTCCCCCATATTGTCGTCTTGACGATTCCAATGAGTTTTCTCTTTGGTGTTCTGCTTGCTGTGGGCCGCATGAATGCAGAGAACGAAATCGTTGCAATG
>Ga0316197_10000500_pt1 | contig 27161 bp, 29 predicted proteins | sample OudBiesiAoxic_MG_FD_204939 | JGI IMG/M metagenome (GOLD analysis project Ga0316197, IMG submission 204939) | Coastal sediment microbial communities from Oude Bieten Haven, Netherlands - site A oxic | ecosystem: Environmental > Aquatic > Marine > Coastal > Sediment | place: Netherlands... | reverse complement strand
CTTGGCACGGCGGGCAGAAACCGCCACTGTAGTTGGGGCCAACATATTTGCTGTTTCCGCACCCATCAACTCCCACACACCCACATGCCCAGAAACACCGATCACCATCGGTTCTTTTCCGTCAAGCGTTCGCTTGAAAGTCTTTTCGGCTTTGGCGGAGATTCTTCGTTCCACACGCACCCCTCGCCTTTCAATTATTCGTTTCATAGCTAGAGACTCGAAAAATACTAGGAGATTCGACCTGAAACAAGCCAACCCCAGAGAACACGCTTGTTTTCGGCTTCTTCCTGTGTCCATCAGGTTCTTCAACGTTCTTCTTCGGTGCGTGGAGAGAACCAGCCATAGGAAGGGTGTCAATGCGCTGGCCAGTGCACCCCAGATTGCCGGCGGCAATATTTTCACAACTGCGCCCAGACCCCGGATACTCATTACGGCGGCGTACGATAGTACTCCATGTATCGGATTTAGCTTCATTGCCATCGATGTTTATTCAATCACTGTCTGAAACTGGTTTTCTAACAAGGCATCTACATGTGTCCTGATCCGGTTGTGAACTTCCTCAACCCCACCTTTGCCATCGATCCGGACGATAAATTCATCATCCAGCGATTCAAAAATGCGGGATACATTTTCCAGGTATTGTTCTTTTTCAAACAAATTAGGTGTTTCGTTACGTTGGTTTTTAATTCTGTCGATACCGATCTTCGTTGGAATATCGATTATAAATGCTGCATCGGGAAGGGGACAAAAGATTTCATTTTCCGCTCTTATTTTTTCAGGATCTAGCCCCAGTGCGCCTTGATAGGCAATTGTGGAAAAGAAGTAGCGATCCAGAATAACCACCTTGCCTGCTTTTAGGGCAGGGTTGATCAGAGTGTGGACATGCACCTTGCGATCGTTTACGAACAAACGGTATTCTTCTTCCGGTTGGATCGACTCTCTTCCTTTTTGAGCCAGCGCCCGGATTTTTTGCCCGTATTCACTGTCGGTGGGCTCCCGGGAGAAGATTACCGGAGTGTTCCGACGGTACAAATCATTGTAGAGCAGTTTGGCCTGAGTGGATTTACCGGCACCGTCGATCCCTTCGATAACAATCAGGATGCCTTTGGTTAACACCCTGGATGTCACGGCTGGCCCCCATTATCGCGGATCACATTGACGTTCATTATATCATATGACCGGAATATAATCGCTTCACGCTCCCACCGCTCTTCGGGATAGATTTTAAAATCAGCAATGGCAACAAGATCTTCGACTGCTTTTCGAGAGGGGATGGCATCCAGTCCGTTTCCGATTTCTTTCCCGCTGATCGTATCGAGCACAATCGCCATCTCACCGTTCGACACAATGCTGATAGGGATCTGATAGTCAGTCGTCAATCTTGCGGCGGCAAGGATTTCCCGCTGGCGAGACCCCAGAGAGCCAGCCGCGCATTTGACGGCCATGACTTGCCGGTTACTTACCTGGATCACCAGATCCACCCGGGAGCGATAAATCTCACCGTTAATGGTGACGGCAATGGGTAGATTGACATGGATATCACCAGGATTAAACCCTTTTCGTTGAACAAGATATTTTTCCACCATTTGTCGGTTAGTTTCGGCACCCACATTCGGTAATGTCTGGCCGGTAACAAAGTCGGTGATCATTTCGTAGCCGTTAATATCGGCAGTCATGTACATCCTCCAGATCTCATCGGGGCACAATCCCAGTCGATCTCATCAAGACAAAATCAGAGAGTGGCCTGTCATTCGCTCAGGCTGTTTGATTCCCATAATATCAAGAATAGTAGGAGCGATGTCACCGAGGACGCCTTCCTGGAGCCGTGCGGTTTTTAAGGTTTCATTTACCAGCACCAACCGGACCAGATTCAATGTATGGGCCGTATGGGGCTGACCATTTTCATCCACCATGGTTTCCGAATTGCCGTGGTCGGCCGTGATGAGAACCGTGCCTTCCAGTTCAAGCACCCGGGTGACAATCGGAGCTAGACAGGCGTCCACGGTTTCACAGGCCTTAATGGTGGCTTCCAGAATACCGGTGTGTCCCACCATATCCATATTGGCGAAATTCAAGGCAATGAAGGCATAACGACCGTTGTCGAGTCTCTTGAGCATCTCCCGGGTGACTCCCCGTGCGCTCATTTCGGGTTTCTGGTCGTAGGTGGCCACTTCTCGCGGCGATGGGATCAAACAGCGATCCTCTTTTTCATAGGGCGTTTCCTCGCCACCATTAAAAAAATAGGTAACATGCGCGTATTTTTCGGTCTCGGCGATGCGAAGCTGGCAAAGCCCCTGGCGGCTAATAACCTCTCCCAAAATATCATCCAGATGAACCGGCGCGAAAGCCTGGGGCAACATCAAATTCGTATCATAAAGAGTCATGCAGACATAACCGCTGAGGTTTGGGTGCCGTGCACGATTAAAAAATGAAAACTTCGGATCGGTGAAAGCGTGCGTGATTTCTCGGGCGCGGTCGGCTCGAAAATTAAAAAAGATAATACCGTCGCCATCCGTAACCGATCCGGGGGTATAATCCACTGAATCACTGATGACAATCGGCATGACAAATTCATCGGTCTCATTTCGGGCATAAGCGTTCACAACGGCTTGCACGGGGTCTGGTTCAACTATTCCTTCACCCTGTGTGTAAAGCCGGTACGCTCGCTCCACCCGTTCCCAGCGGGTATCTCGATCCATCGCAAAATAGCGTCCGCAAATCGAAGCGATGGCACCCGATTTTATCTTATCGATAAAGTCCTGCAATTGCCGGATATAGGTTACCCCGCTTTTGGGCGGCGTATCACGGCCGTCGAGGATGGCATGGACGAAAACCTGTTCAAGCTCCCGATCCTTGGCTAAGGATAGAAGGGCCATTAGGTGATCGATGTGACTGTGAACCCCGCCGTCGGATAAAAGGCCAATCAGGTGCAAGGACCCATGATTCTCTTTAACGCGGGTCATGATCTTGTTAAACGCTGGGTTTTCAGTGAAGGATCCGTTGGCGATGGCTTGGTTGATCCGTAGTAAATCTTGAAAAACCACCCGGCCGGCTCCGATATTCATGTGACCCACCTCGGAATTGCCCATAACTCCCTGAGGCAGGCCCACCGCCTCTCCGGAGCAGGTAAGTTGGGTGTGGGGCCAGGTATTAAGCAGATGATCCATAAACGGCGTATCCGCCATCTTAACGGCATTGTTTTCGGAGGATTCCCGCAACCCCCATCCATCTAAGATAATCAGCACACAGGGTCGGATCTTGTTATTCATCGGTTCTCCCCTTGTTGGTAATGGGAACGGTTCCACCGGGCTTTACACGTTTCCTGTTCCCCTTTTAATCATATCCTCGGTTTCGATTCGCGGCGCGTCGGCCCAAAATCCCTCCAGATCGTAAACGGCCCGGACCGGTTCATAAAACACATGGATGACCACATGATTATAATCGAGGATAACCCAATGCCCGCGACGTTTTCCCTCGACGCTTAACGGGTTGATACCGTCTTTTTTCAATTCGAGGTGAATATGTTCCGCGATGGCCGATACATGCCGGTGCGACTGGCCACTGCAGATCAGGAAGGCATCGGCAATAGATGTCAACCCGCGGACATCGAAGGCTACCAGCTCAACAATCTTCTTTCCGTAAATGGCGTTAATATATTTTTTTAAATCGAATTCAAGCCCGTTTTTCATAGATAGAGTCCCCGTTCCTGAATGTATTGTTCCACACGTTCCGGTACCAAAAATCGTATCGGTACCTTTTCCTTTATCAGCCGGCGGATTCGGCTCGAAGAAATATCCAGACGGGTAACTTCCAAAAGATAGACTGTTTGAAGCCGTGGATGGATAAAACGCGGTGGAGATGATTCAAAGCAGTATTCGTCGGAGATAGTTAGGGTCAAATGTTTTTCAAGCAACCCCCTCGTTTTCGATAGTGTCGTGGCTTTCATGTCCGGTCTGAGAAGCACGATAATCGGAATGATCCGAAAAAGATCTTTGTAGCGATGCCAGGTATCGTATTCCCGGAAAGCATCCAGCCCGATAATGAGGTGGAGCTGAGTTTCAGCGCCCAATTTTTTTTGAAGGTGTTCGATGGTTTCGACCGTATAGGAAGGTCCCTCCCGGTCAAACTCCACATCGGAAACCGCCAGGCGAGGAGTGAAGGCTGTCGCCAGACGGGTCATCTCCAGTCGGTCCACAGCCGGGGCCACTTTTTCCGCATCTTTATGCGGTGGCCAGGCCGATGGGGTCATCAATACCGGATCCAGATCGAAGGTGACACCGGCTTCCACGGCAGCCCGCAAATGACCTATATGAATCGGATTAAATGTACCGCCGAAGAGACCGATTTTTTTCAATGGCACTCCATTCTCAGCATATATGCTTACCAGCCATTCGTTTTTCCGGTTTGTTTCGCCGTTAGAGTTTTTTCGGAATAAGCCAAAAATACTAACTGGCTTCCGTATCAATTTTAGGCAGTCCTTACCTGGCCCTCACCAAATACAATTAATTTAGTAGTGGTTAATTCATTCAATCCCATAGGGCCGTATGCGTGCAGCTTGGTGGTACTGATCCCGATCTCCGCACCAAGGCCGAGTTGGCCCCCGTCGTTAAAACGGGTGGAGGCATTAACAACCACTACCGATGCATCCACTTCCCGGGCAAATCGTCTCGCCCGGGCATAATCCCGTGTAACAATCGCCTCGGTGTGATGGGAACCGTGGGCAGCAATGTGTTCCATGGCTTGATCCATGTCGCCCACCACCTGCACAGCCAAAATCAAATCAAGATATTCGGCGGACCAGTCCGCATCTTTGGCTTCACTCGCCCATGGGATCAGCTTGCGGGTTTTGGCGCAGCCTTTAATAGTGACACCGGCGGCTTTGAACTGCAGCCCCACTTCTGGTAAAAATGACTCCGCCTCATTTTGATTAATCAGCAGGGTTTCCATGGCATTACAGACCCCCGGTCGCTGGACTTTCGCGTTCAGACAGATCTTTGCGGCCATGTCCAAATCCGCACCCCGATCCACATACACGTGACAAACCCCTTTGTAATGTTTGAGGACCGGTATTTTCGAGTGTTTCACCACAAAGCGAATCAGTCCCTCACCACCTCGTGGAATGATCAGATCGATGAATCGTTCCTCTTCCAGTAGGAGCTTGACTGCTGCTCGATTCGTCATCGGGACGATCTGAACCACTTTTTCCGGCAGACCGGATTCAGCCAGGCTTTTGGCAATCAGATCAGCCAGCGCACGATTGGAGTGAATCGCTTCGGATCCGCCCCTTAAAATAACGGCATTGCCTGCTTTAAGGCATAAACCAGCAGCGTCCACAGTGACATTGGGCCTGGATTCGTAAATGATTCCGATCACGCCCAGTGGAATCCGAACCCGGGAGACTTCCAGGCCGTTGGGTCGGCGCCATGAATCGGTCACCGCCCCCACTGGGTCGCTGAGAAGGGCGATTTCCCGTAATCCGTTTGCGATGGAATCAATGGTAGCGTCCGTGACCGTCAGTCGATCGATCATGGCCGCCGAAAGCCCATTATCCATGGCTTTCATCAAATCTGCTCGGTTGGCAACAAAAATATCCTCCGCTTGCTTTTGCAAACGATCGGCAATAGCGATAAGCGCCCCATCTTTTTGTGCCGTTGGGACCCGGGCCATTTGTTGACCCGCCGTTCGGGCAGCGGTGGTAATTTTCCTAACAGTCGCTTCCATGGACATGGGGTCACTCCTCGACAGTAGTAATGGTCAGGTTATCCCTGTGGATGACTTCATCATAGGGTTGGCTGCCCAGGGTAGCGGCAATTTGTCGGGAGTGAAGGCCCATGATCCGCCGGATATCTTTTGCTCGATAGTTCACCAGGCCGACACCCAGGGTCGTATCTTCAGGGCTGCGACATTCTACCGGGGCACCCACACCAAATTCACCTTCCACCCCGGCAATCCCGCTGGGCAGCAGGCTTTTTCCTCCCGTGACGATGGCTGCAGCAGCACCGGGATCAATGCGTAGGATTCCCTCGGGTCGAACGGAGTAACCGATCCAGCACTTTCGGCGGGTCAACCGTTTCTTGCCCGGAAAAAAAAACGTGCCAAGGGGAGCGCCGTCCATCAATTCAATCAAAATATCCTCGCTGCCGCCATTGGCAATAACCATGGGGGTGCCGACAGCCGTAACCTTCCGAGCCGCTTTGATTTTGGCCTGCATCCCTCCGGTGCCCAATGCGCCCGGGATTCGACCGGCGATTTCCTCAACCTCATCTCCAATGGTCCGCACTTCAGGAATCAATTCAGCATCATCGTAACGCCGGGGATCCTTGGTGAACAGTCCGTCAATATCGGTTAAATTGACATAGAGATCCGCATCCATAAGAAGGGTGATCATTGCGGCCAGATTGTCATTGTCGCCGAACTGGATTGATTCGACCTTGACGGTATCATTTTCGTTCACAATGGGAAGGATGTTCCAGCCCAAGAGGGTGTAAATGGTATTGCGGATATTTAAATACCGCTTACGATCACTCAGATCATCGCTGGTCAACAGGACCTGGGCGACCTTGATTCCAAAGCGATCAAAGGCATGTTCGTATTCCATGATCAGGCCGGCCTGGCCGACGGCTGCAACGGCTTGCCGCCCCGGTGTGTCGTCCGGACGGGAATCAAGGCCTATTTTTTTTAAGCCAGCCGCCATGGCGCCCGATGTGACCAGGATGACTTCCACCCCCCGATCGATGAGTCGCCAGATCTGACGACTGATGGCACGTACCGCGTATAGATTCAAGCCGTCGGTAGTTGTGAGCACATTGCTGCCGACCTTGATGACAACTCGTTTCACATCGCTGATATAATTTTGTCGATCAAGGTTCATCCAAACGAGTTAACTCCTGAGAAATTCGATTTATTAGCACCGAAATCCCTTCGCCGGTCACAGCTGAAATACGTAAGGCTTTGGGCGCATCGCGAGCGGCCTCAAATCGTTCAGCACCCCTTACCGCTTCAGGCAAATCGAGCTTGTTCAATACCACAATCTGTGATTTTTGGGCAAGCACTTCACTGTACCGATCTATTTCCCGGTTGATGATCCGGAATCCAGCCAGTGGATATTCAGGGTCAAGCGTCACAGCGTCAATCAGGTGGACAAGAATTCTTGTCCGTTCAACATGTCTTAAAAACCGGTGACCCAGACCGGCGCCGGTATGGGCACCTTCGATCAGACCAGGGATATCGGCAACGACAAACGGATCCAGGCGGGGCGGATAAACAACACCGAGGTTCGGATAGAGGGTCGTAAATGGGTATGTGCCGATTTTTGGCCGGGCAGATGAAATCACTGAAATGAGGGTAGATTTTCCGGCATTGGGGAACCCGATAATACCGACATCGGCCAGTAATTTTAATTCCAGCCGAATCTTAAGGGTTTGGCCGGGTTCACCCGGTTGAGCCATTTTAGGGGCACGGTTGGTTGCGGTCTTAAAACGGGTGTTACCCCGGCCGCCCCGGCCGCCGGTAGCGAGGATAAAACGATCTTCAGTGATTAGGTCTTTAATGATAGCATTGGATTCGTCATCGAAAATCAAGGTTCCGGGGGGAACTTCGATAACAAGATCGCTTCCGTCACGACCGGTTTTATTCCTGCCTTGCCCGGGCGATCCGTTTTTAGCATGAAAATGCGTTTTGTGACGGAGATGATAGAGGGTACGTTTGCGGTGATCGATAGCGATAATAATGTCCCCGCCACGACCGCCATCACCGCCATCGGGTCCTCCTCGGGGAATAAACTTTTCCCGCCGGAAACTGACGCAGCCACGCCCACCCGCACCGGAAACGACCATGATTCTAGCGGAATCGACAAATTTCACTGGGCATAAACACTGACCTTTTTACGTGTCTTGCCGAGTCGCTCGAATGCCACGATACCGTCAACTTTTGCAAAAAGGGTATAATCCTTACCCAACCCGACGTTTTCCCCGGGATGAATTTTCGTTCCCAACTGCCGGACAAGAATATTTCCCGCCCGGACCCGCTCACCACCGTATCGCTTGACACCGCGACGCTGACCGTTGCTGTCCCGCCCGTTTCTGGAACTGCCGCCTGCTTTTTTATGTGCCATGGTAAATTTGCTCCGAGTTTTATTTGTGAATTATCCCATTTAAGTATTTAAATAGATATTTGGTCAATTTTTACGGCTGTATAAGGTTGCCGATGACCTTGCTTGCGGCGATACCCTTTTCGCCGTTTGTATTTAAAAACAAAAATTTTACGGTTTTTGCCCTGATCCACGATATGTCCCTTGACCACGACATTTTTTAGGATCGGCGTGCCAACGGTGAAATTATCAGTATCCGAATGCATTAAAACATTATCAAAAACCACCGATGCCCCGATTTCACCGTCGAATCGTTCCACTTTAACGACTTCGCCTTCCTGAACTTTATATTGCTTACCACCGGCTGAAATAACCGCGTACCCCATTTGGAAACCTCCATAATTCCATCACCACGGCAACGGAAGCTAATTTTTCGTAATTTTGGGAAGAAGCCTTTCCCAATCATGGCTATAGATACCCGCCCTTAGCATATTGGCTTGATTAAACACATTTATTGTTGTTAATCGGATACCTTTATAAGCTAAAACAGTATTTTATAAACAATGACCGGGCAAATGTCAAGACATATTTATAATAATTACCTTGAATATTAAGATCGGTGGACATTTTTTAGTTGGATCATGTATTATTAACTTACCATATTGGTTAAACAATGAAATGCTGATGTTGATTTCAGCGCCTTATTCCTTGAAAAGGTCCGTACCGATTATGTTTGAAAAGCCGCAAACCGAATCACACCATGACCAGGAAGTTATTTCATGGGATATGACCTCCCGTGGATCCACCACCTCCCGGATAATTACCGAAGAGCCTCTCTCGATCCGTGTCCAGGGAAAACCGTATGCAGTTGTCATGCGAACCCCGGGAGAAGAGCTCAATCATGTGGCCGGATTTTGTCTGGGTGAGGGGATCGTTGACAACATGTCCGATATTACTGCCATCGGATTTTGCGACAGCGCCGATACCAATGTCGTTACCATCACCCTGACCGAGGCACGTCGTACTGCCGTCGCGTCATATATGGATCGTCGCAATTACGTCAGTCAAACCAGTTGTGGTATTTGCGGGAAAGAGATCGTGGATGATCTGGTTCAGCATATTGAACCGATGGTATCCAAAACGATTGTTGATGGTCGTCGGGCGGTAGATATTTTGGAAAATCTGAAACAGTACCAACCCATCCACCAGCAAACCCGGGCCAGCCATGCATCCATGTTGTGCCATCCGGATTATTCAATCTTGTCCGTCAGTGAGGACGTAGGACGCCACAATGCGCTGGACAAAGCCATCGGCCGGCTATTTCGGTCAGAGCGGCTGATCGATGCCCGTGTATTATTTTTATCTTCCCGCACTAGCTATGAGCTGGTTCAAAAGGCCGGGCGGGCACAAATTCCCATCGTGTTGTCTGTTTCGCGACCGACCTCTCTGGCCGTATCCCTGGCAAAAAAGCTGGGAATGACTCTGGCCTGTCTTGGCCGACCCCAGGGGCTACTGATATTTTGCGGGAGCCAGCGTATCCGCTTATAACCTTATCATCCGCCTGCTTTTCCAGGTCAAGACCTTTGAAAAAAGTTCAATTTCGTTCAGGTTCAAGAAAAACAAAAAATTAGCCGCAGGAAGTGCCCTTGGGATGATTATTCAGAATATTTTTAATCTGGGGCCGAAATCGGGCGAAAGGGGATGTTTTTTTAGATGTCTCAGATCAGGTGTCGGTGGCCTTCTTCAGCTCGACAAATAAGGATGCGGCAAGGGCAGCGGTGCACCCATCGCCGGCAGCCGTTACGATCTGGCGTGCAAATTTTTCCATGAGATCCCCAATGGCATAGATGCCGGGAACATTTGTCTCGCATTTATCATCAGTCAGGATGTACCCTCCGTCGTTTCGCTTAATCACTTCAGGTACGATCTTCGAGTTCGGTAAATAGCCGATAAAAACAAACACACCGTCCACCTCCAGGTCTGGAGTGTCACCGCTTTTCGTATCTTTTAGCGATACGCTATTGACACCCCCATCGTCCGCGTGAATAGCAGTGAGAACAGTATCCCAAAGCACTTCGATTTTTTCGTTTTCAAAGGTGCGCTTTTGTAGGATCGGACTGGCGCGCAGGGCATCCCGGCGGTGGGCCAGATAGACTCTTTTTGTGATTTTGGCGAGATACAAAGCTTCTTCCACTGCAGTATCACCCCCCCCGACCACAATCACGGTTCTATCCCTGAAAAAAAAGCCGTCACACGTGGCACAATAGGAAACGCCTTTGCCGTAATATTCATTTTCACCGGGAATCCCGAGTTTTCGCGGATAGCCGCCCGTCGCAATGATAACCGCCAGCGTGGTCAATACCTTGCCATCTGCCAGCCTGACCGTATGCGTCTTTTCTCCTGGCTTGATGGCGACGACTTCGTCGGAAATCGTCTCAAGGCCCAATGACTCGGCATGCTGGTTCATTTTCATCGCCAGTTCCGCACCGGTAATATGCTCGAACCCAGGGTAATTTTCCACCTCATCCGTTAACATAATCTGCCCCCCGGGGGCACCTCTTTCAACCAGAACCGTTTTAAGGCTGGCCCGTTGAGCGTATATACCGGCACTGAGTCCTCCGGGGCCACTACCGATGATCACCAGATCGTAAATACGATTTTCCGACATCAACATACTCCTTTGAATCGTTTGGCAATTGGCGCTTTTTTTCCGTGTAGCAAATAATTAAACGACAAATAATATGAAGAGCGCCATTTTTTGTCAATGCCTGCTCAAATTCAGTTTAATATGCGTTTCAAGCTCCCAGGCAAAAAATCCACCATCTCATATTGATCATCCGCCGACTTGTTGCTAATCTGTCTGAATCGGATTCGCCCATCATCACCGTTAAGGAGATAGAAATGGCTTCATGGACCCATATTGATGATGAAGGTCGCGTACGCATGGTAAATGTCACCGAAAAGCCGGTAACCCTGAGGATGGCACGGGCTGAAGGACTCGTAAATATGCGACCTGAAACATTGGTGAAAATTCAACAGCATCGGGTGAAAAAAGGGAATGTTCTTGAAACAGCCCGTATTGCCGGGATCATGGCGGCCAAGAAAACCGCCGATTTAATTCCCATGTGCCACCCACTGGCCATCACGCATGCGCAAATCGATTTTTTCCCGGACGCGGACACCGGCATCATTCGGGTGGTGAGTTCAGTTAGCCTTTCGGGCCGGACCGGTGTGGAAATGGAAGCCCTGACCGCTGTCTCTATCGCCTGCCTGACCATTTATGACATGTGTAAATCCATGGAGAAACAAATGACCATCACGGACATCGGCCTGCTTGAAAAATCCGGCGGCCGGAGCGGCAGGTTTGTTCGGGAAACGGATGGCAAGAGATAATCATCCCATTGCCTGTCGATATAAGTCCAAAATCAAATTCAATATTTGGCTGATCCCACAATCAGAACAGTTTTATTTTTGTTCAGCGGTGCCATCATCGGCGGGTTGGTTGGATGGTTCGCTGCCCGGTATCGGGCCGACCGGACGCACGCTGCCGCCATGGCTGAAAAACGAATCCAGATCACCGGTTTGGAAGAGGCTCTACAGGCCAAAGTGGAGAAGATTATAAAAGCCGAGACGGACCTGGAAACATCCTCCCAGGATCTCAGGGAAATCAGACGCGTACTTTTGGAAACTTCTCAGGCTAAAGCGGCCGCCCAAAGCCGGATTGAACGTTTGGATGTGCTCGAAAAGGTTGTTACCCGGCGTGAAGAAAAGATTGATGCACTCAATCAAACCATTGCCCGAATAAAAACTGATCGGGCCAAGAACTATACGAGCGGCTGCATTCAATGCTCGAACATGTGAATCGATTGGGGAAAGACTTGGAACGCTGTACCATCGGATACAATAGATTCGTCGGATCATTGACCCGTCGAGTCATCGGTTCGACCAGAAAATTTGAGGAATTGGGCATCACCTCCAAAAACGACCTTCACCTCTCCGATGCCAATCCAGTAGAAACGACATCTCGTCGTTTAGATATAGACGCGGAGCCCGGCCCATGAAACGATCAGGTATGAGGCAGACGATAGTTGCACTGGGGGTTTTCCTACTACTCACCTCCGGATGCGCCAGAATCAAAAAGCTACCGCCACCAACAGCGGAAACTTCCCTGGTTCCGGTTCATACGAACGAATTCCCGGTATTTAACGATGACCTTCATTACGATGGTCTGGCGATCGCCATTTCACAAAGCCTCGCCTATTTGGGTACTGTTTCCCCGGAAAAAGTTTTCAGATATGGGCCGGACACGTATACGGCCGCGCATGTCGTTCGGTCGCTGAATGTTTTTCTGACCAAAATTAAGGAAAAGCCGGCGGCTGACCGATTAAATAATTTCCTTAAGTCCAAATATCGTATATATCGTTCCCTTGGAAAAAACGAAGACGGCGAGGTATTGTTTACCGGATATTATGAGCCTCTTTTAAAAGGGAGTCTTATTCGCCGGCATGCGTATCAATATCCCGTTTACGGCCGTCCCGATGATCTCGTAACGGTGGATCTGAGTCGTTTCCGGGAAAAGTATAAGGGGGAACGATTGGTCGGCCGGGTAACCGGAAAAACCCTGGTTCCGTATCATGACCGTTATCAAATTGAAGTGAAAAATGCCCTTGAAGGCAAAGCCCCCATTCTTGCCTGGGTGGATGACCCCGTGGCCCTTTTTTTTCTTCAGATTCAGGGGTCCGGCAAGATTCAAATGGACAATGGTGAATTCATCAATGCACACTACCATGTAACCAATGGACACCCCTATCGCAGTATTGGCCGATTATTAATCGAAGAAGGGACCATTCCGCGGGAAAACATGTCGATGCAGGCGATTCGGGCCTACCTTGAGTCCCACCCTGAACGGATGCATGAGGTTTTCAACCACAACCCAAGTTATGTATTTTTCATTGCTGCGGATGATGGTCCTTTGGGCTATTTGAATGTTCGCCTCACCGCCGGGCGATCGCTGGCCACAGACCGTCGCCTGTTTCCACCGGCCGCACTGGCCATGGTCCAAACCGAAAAACCGATCGTGGATCAGAGTGGGAAAATCGAACGCTGGGTGCCCTTTTCTCGGTTCCTACTGAATCAGGACACCGGTGGTGCCATCCGGGGAACGGGCCGGGCGGATTTGTTTTGGGGAAACGGACCTTATGCCGAAATCGCCGCCGGTTACATGCAACACCCGGGCCGATTCTATTTTTTTGTTCTTAAAGCGGATTAGAGTTATAAACACAAAATGAATTAGCCCCTTGCGATCGGTTGGTGGACCTTGACAGATTCAGGTAAATGGGTGATAAATGCAGTAATGCAGGTTCTGAGTTTAATCCCCAAGGAGTGAATGATGTTCGGCATCGGTATGCCTGAATTGATCTTGATCATGGCCATTGCCCTGATCGTCATCGGCCCGAAAAAACTGCCCGATTTGGCGCGATCCATCGGTCGTGCCCTGGGAGAATTTAAAAAGGCCACCGGTGAATTGAAATCATCTTTGGGCGTGGATGAAGAGCTTGGCGAAGTGAAACACGCTTTTAACGAGATGAATCAGGAAGTTAAGGATGCGGTCAATGTAAACCCGCTACAGCCGGCGGAGAATAATAGTGGATCGACAATGACCGAAAAGACAAAGAAGGTGGATCTAGATGGTAAACCACCTGAAGAAGAGGTAATAGTTGACCAAGACGTGGAAAACTCCGGCGAGGGGGTTGAAGAATTTGATGCACCCACCGCCCCGGAAGCAACTGCAACTGCAATTGATGAAACAAATACCCTAGACGAAACAGTCGTTAAAAAAGACCGGGGAGAATCCATCGGTGACAAATGATGACGAAAAATTGCCGTTTACGGCTCACCTTGAGGAGCTTAGAAACCGGCTGATCGTCTGTTTTGTGGCCATTGGAATTGGATTTGCCGCCTCCTATTTTTTCAAGGAAGAGATCTTTGACATTTTAATGCGACCGCTCAAGGCGGTCATGAAAACCGGTGACAAAGTCATCTTCACCGGCTTGCCCGAAGCGTTTTTTACCTACCTCAAAGTATCCCTGTTGTCCGGTTTAATGCTGGCCGTACCGATCATTCTATATGAATTCTGGATGTTCGTGGCCCCCGGCCTCTACCAAAAAGAAAAGCGGCTGATGACGCCCATCGTACTATTGTCTTCTTTTTTTTTCGTGGGCGGTGCCCTTTTCGGCTATTTTATTGTCTTTCCCTATGGGTTTGAGTTTTTTTTAAGCTTTTCCAATGATACGATCCAAGCCCTGCCGTCCATGCGCGAATATCTCAGTTTTTCCGCCAAGCTCCTGATTGCTTTCGGCCTGGCATTCGAACTACCGCTGGTATTGACTTTTATGGCCAGATTAGGCCTTGTTTCGGTTGAATTTCTAACAAAAAATCGCAAATATGCGATATTAATATTTTTCGCCGGGGCCGCCATGCTGACGCCGCCGGATGTGGTTACCCAAATCATGATGGGCGTACCCTTGATGGCCCTTTACGAATTGAGTATTCTCGGTGCTAGGATTTTCAGGAAAAAGCCCCGTATGGAAGAGGAAACCGAAACATCATGAAAGAGGAATCAATCAGTTGGTCGGGACTCTCTTTAACGATCAGCCGGTTCACTGAAAAGTATGGTTAACTTAACAACTCAAATGAAAGGAGGCAGACTGTGGTAAAAAAATGTAAATGGGGGGTGTTAACAGGCCTTATCACCATGGCATTGGTCTTCGTGGCTTTCGGTATCAACGCGGGTGAATTTACGGAAACCATTAAGATGGAAAACCCGGCGTATAAAGAACACACGAAGGGGATTGTCATCTTCACCCATGCCAAACATACCAGGGAATATAAAGCCGGTTGTGGCGATTGTCACCATGACGATAAAGGTAAACCCCTGGATGAATTGAAAGAAGGTGATGAGGTCCAAAGCTGCATCGAGTGTCATAAAAAGCTGGGTGAACGCCCCAAGGGCAAGGACGCGCCAAAACTAAATAAAAAGCAACGTCTGGAATATCACGCCGAAGCGCTTCACTACAATTGCAAGGATTGCCATAAGGCCTTTAACAAGAAGAATAAAACCAAAAAGGCACCGACTACCTGCACAAAATGCCATCCCAAGCAGGACAAAAAGGAATAGGACGGTAAAATAGAAACGATATTCGGGGCAGGGGGTCTATTCAGGAACCTGCCCCGTTTTTTTTTGCCATTGCCGGGCATTGCGCACCATGGCGGAGGCCCAATCCGGCGTACCCAGGGCGTGAACATGGGTGTACAGGGCCAGCACATTTCTATAGCGTACGCCGTCACACCGATCTAAAAATCCCGTCCCCCGTTCCATGGAAAATACCAGCTCCTCAACTCGGCCATGCCAGTCGGAGACTCGCGAATAGTGAAACTCATGCCCCTTAATCACCGTTCCGACTGGAAAGTAGGGATTCTCCCGTTTCACCTTCAGTACCGTATAACCATGGCCTTGGGGTTTTTTTGAAAACGCGTATACAATAGGTAGAACGTTAGCCATGGGATAAGAAATACTCTCCAGGACAATGGCATTACCCAGATACATCAATCCCCCGCATTCCGCGTAAATCGGAAAACCCTTTTCAGCCAAATCTTTGATGGCGTTGCGAAAACCAACATTTTTTGAGAGCGCCTCGACATGGGTTTCGGGAAACCCGCCGCCCAGGTAAAGGGCGTCCAGGGGGGGCAGCGAATCAGTTGATAAAGGGCTTAAATAAATCAGGTCCGCACCGGCAGCCGATAAGGCTTCCAGATTATCCGGGTAATAGAACTGGAAGGCCGAATCTTTGACAATACCGATACGAACCGGTGATGAATCCGGTCCCCCTCCGAGGTGTTTTACCCTTGTGGTCGATGGCTGATCGTCGACATCCATAGCGGTGGCGATTGGTTTTATCTGGATGGCCGTTTTTGGTGGGATGATTTTCTCTCGGGCAATTTTTACAACCGCGTCGAGATCCACACTTCTTTTGATTACCTCAGCGGCCGCGCTCACAGCTTTTTGGGCCCATTGATGCTCGTATGTGGGCACCAAACCCATGTGCCGCTCGGGAAAATCCTTTTTTTTCAGCTTGCCAATGGCGCCGATGACCGGTACGTCGCAGTGGTGTTCAATGCTGTTTCTTAAGATCCGTTCATGTCGGGGACCGGCCACGCGATTCAACACAACCCCTTTAATAGCCACATCGGTATCGAAGTGTAGACATCCCAATACCGTTGCGGCGACTGTTCGAGTGGACTTGGTGCAATCAAGGCATAAAATAACCGGTGTGCCGATCAGCTTGGCCAACTCGGCGGTGCTAGTTCCACCGGCCAAATCAATCCCGTCAAATAGACCGCGATTTCCCTCGATGACGGCCAGATCGTCCGGTCGGGTATGATTTTCAAAAGAATGAAGAACATCGACGGGGTGACACAGAAAGGTATCGAGATTATAACAGGATCGGCCAGCCGCAAGGGCCAGCCAGCCGGCATCGATATAGTCCGGCCCCTTTTTGAAAGGTGCAATGGAATGGCCCAGATCCTTGAGGGCCGCAATCAGGCCGATGGAAAGAACGGTCTTTCCCGATCCCCCCCGCAATGCAGCAATCATAAATCGGGGTACGTCCATCAGAAAAGGTTGCATCAGGAATCGGGAATGAGAATTCGTTTTGGCGCTTCAATACAGCAGATTAGCGCCGTTTTAATCTTCGTGTTCGGCCGCCGCCTGTTTGCCCGTGCCGGGAATTCCGTACATGGAAGTACTGCCGCTGGACCAGTATTCAAGCTCTCCGTCGGTAATCATCCGATTAACGACTTTTTTGGCTTCCCGGGGCTTGGCTTCCAAAATTTTGGCCAAATCGTTGAAATAGAATTTAGTCTTTGACTTGGACTTCTTCTTTAACCCTTCAATCAATTTGGTTTTGGATTCTTCGTAATCTAATGCCATCTGTAAGACCTCGCTGAAAATGGGCAGAGGGTGCTTTACGGCACCCCCTGCGCCAAAATCCGAAAATTAAAACTTAAATTGAGTCGACTGCCGCCATGTATAATACGCCGGATCACGGAAATCGTCGATGAGATGGTGAGTGAATTCCAACTCACATTTCTCAAAGAATCGTTCCCATCCGATCCGCTCGGCCCATTCGCCGACGCGTTCATACTTGTTGGCGTCTTTGGCATAGGCTTCCACGATCTTTTTGATGGTTTTCGTGGTGTTTTGCCACAGTGGTGGTTCGTTGGGAATAAATGCCACCACGACCTTGGAAAATTTCGGCGCGCTGATCCGGTTGGAGACCTTGCCACCGGCCATTAACACAATACCGTCACCTTCCTGGTCGGCCAACGGCATGGCCGGACACATGGTGTAGCAGTTGCCGCAAAACATGCATCGGGAATTTTTAACGGCCACGCTCTTTAACTGATCTCCCTTGGCACTTTCAACTTTGGACGGCTTAATGGCTGCAGTGGGACAAGCGGCGATAGCCAACGGAATCTCGCACATCTTGTCCAGATATTCGTGATCCAGCATGGGTGGTTTGCGGTGATACCCGAGGATGGCGATATCCGAGCAGTGCACGGCGCCGCACATGTTCAAACAGCAGGCTAATGAAACGCGCAGTTGCGCCGGCAGACGATGATCTTTAAAGTCATCGAACAAAGCATCCATCGTCGCCTTAACCGGACCCGACGCATCAGTGGCCGGGGTGTGACAGTGGACCCAGCCCTGGGTGTGAACGATGTTGGTCACCCCGGCGCCGGTGCCGCCCACCGGGAACTTGTAACTGCCGGCGGGAAACGTGCGGCTTTCCAAATCCTGAACCAGTGGCTCGACTTTATCTTCGCTGTCCACCATAAATTCAATATTGTTACGGGTGGTCCAGCGAACATAACCGTCGCAATGTTTATCGGCGATATCGCAAATCTCTAGGATGAGGCCTGTCGACATCAGCCGGGCGCCACCGCAGCGGACGGTGAACACCTTATCCCCGGATTCAGCCACGTGAACAAGTACGCCGGGTTTTAATATTTCATGATAGAGCCATTTCCCCTTGTTATTGGCGATCACCGGGGGATAAAACTTATCGTATTTAATCGGGCCGATATCGGTGATTCGATCTTCCATCGGCTTGTCTGGATTGTAACCTGAAGATATAAATGCCATGGTGATACCCCCTCCTTATCTCTGATGTTTTTCCCTGAATGCGTCGACATCACGCTCCCATCCACCGTCTACCTCATCTTCTTTCCAGAAGATATACGGGTTGGAGCGCGGCTCCTGAACCATCCGCGGGTCCGGAGTAAAACCGGTCACTTCAAGCAGCCTCTGTAATCCTTGGCGTTTCATCAGCTCACCGAGCCGTTCACGGTTTTTACCTTCTTCCATCCACCAGTCCCAGATCGGTTCGATCACAGTTTCCTTGATCTCGGTGTAGGGTGGTTCCGCTTTGATAAAGGGGACGATCAACGATCCCATCTGGGCTCCGTCGAGGATCGGCGCCTTGGCGCCGGCCAGGATGGACACACCCCGGTCATCACCAATTCTCAAGGCTCTGGGCATCACGTTAATGCAGTGCATGCAGCGCGTGCACTCTTTGCTATCGATCATCAGCTTGCCGTCTTCCATCCACATGCACTTGGTGGGACAGAGATTGATCACTTCCTTGTTGATACTGAACGGGCCCCAGTCCCGGCCGGAATGAGAACCGCCATTAGGTGGAATCTCGCCGCCGATATAGGCCTGCACGGCTTCCTGGTCGATCTTGATGTCGTCCCGCCAGGTGCCCACAAATGACAGGTCTGCCCGGGCAATGGAAGCCACACAGCAGTTGGGACAACCGTCGAATTTGAATTTAAATTTATAGGGAAACGCCGGGCGATGCAGCTCATCCTGATATTCCTGGGTCAGATCGTAACACAGCGCCTGGGTGTCATAACAGGACCATTCGCAGCGGGCCTCGCCAATACAGTCAGCGGGGGTCCGCAGGTTGGAGCCGGAACCGCCAAGATCCTGGCCCATGTTATGGGTCAGTTCATAGAATACCTCTTCCAGTTGTGGTGTGGTGGTCCCCAGAAAAATGATGTCACCGGTGGAGCCGTGCATATTGGTGATGCCGCTGCCCCGTAAATCCCACAGTTTACAAATTTTCCGAAGATATTCGCTCGTATAAAACTTCCCACCCGGTTGGGCAACCCGCATGGTGTGAAAGTGCGCCACCCCAGGGAATTTTTCCGGTTGATCGCAATATCGCCCGATCACACCGCCGCCATAACCGAACACCCCAACGATTCCACCGTGTTTCCAATGAGTCTCGCCGTCTTTAAAGGATAGTTCAAGCACCCCGAGGATATCTTCCACAACGTCCTGGGGAATTTGAAATTCGATACCTTCTTCGTTTTTCGCCCTTTTTTCGGCCTGCTGTTTCAGGTCGGACACGAAACTCGGCCATGGCCCAGATTCAAGCTGGTCCAACAGAGGGGTCTCATGCTTCATTTTATTACCTCCATTGCGTTAATAATTAATTCTCCTCGTTCAATAATTTCGGGTTCACTCTGTGCGGCGTGGATCCTCACCTCCTCCCATAACAATGTTTTAAATATTTATTTAAAATCTGCCATTTATCTTTAATAACCAAACACATCGGTCATGTTCAAAACGGTGAATGACGCTTGGATCTTAACGGGGGTTCCCCATCATCAGCGTATTGATAAACCAAAGTCGTTTTTATAAAATTAATCTGATCAACTGTCAATGAAAAAAGAGGATTAATGGTAAATATTCATCGGGTGTTGCTGGATGCATCCGAAAAGCACTTTGGCATGATCGATCTGGTGAGATGCCATCAGGTGCCGCTCCGGGGATTGGTGCGGATAGGCCCTTAAAATGTCTTCAAGCGTTTCGGTCAGATAGGCCCGGGATAATCGTGATAAATAAAATCTCATGAGATTTACCGGCGATTCCTGCCCTTCACTGAAGTGCCCCTTGTGCGCTAACCCATCGAAAAACCCGAATACGGTCCCTTCTACGGCCGTATCATCCGCCCAGACAAGGTCGCCGGTACCGTCCAACCGATCAATTCTCGTACGTAACGAAAGATGCAAAAAAAAACGGAGCAGGGCGTTGAGGATGGTAATAAGATCGTTACCGTTGGTTTCAATGAGCGACGAATATCCCCGAACCGTTATTAACCTTAGATCCAGATCGGTATCACTCAACCGGACCACAAAATCACCGGCGCCATGATGCCAGGGGAAAATTTGTTCAAATGTTTCCAGATTATAATAGTACGTGAGGATTTCAGCTACCCGGTGATATAAAAGCCGTTTTTGTTTGGAAGCGAGCGCGGTCCTTTTGGCAGGACCCCAGATTCGTATCGATTGAGTTTGATCATCGCCGCAATGAATATGAAATTCGTGGTATCCGGTCAGCCATTCTCCCAAAAACATGGGGAACCGAGGGGTGTTTTTTCCGTCCCCGCCGGCATCCTGAAAATACACTGCGGGAACATAGCGCCGGGAAAAAGATTGGCCTATCTGGCTGAGCAGATTAAATTCATGATGTAATCCCGCCTGTCCCTCGGGGGAAACAGCCAGGTTCACCACGAACGGTATCGGCTTGTCATCAATGCCGACATCCACCCGCGCGGGGTGATAAAATGCGCCGTGTTTCTGAATAACGATATCAATTTGATCGATGTCCGCCATGGTGATGGGGTGGCCCAGGTGTTGGGATAAGACACGGATCAGGCTTCGACCATCATCGGTGGTTAAAAAGTCATGAACAGCCGTGAAATAGTCGCCGTAGGAAATACGGAGATTGCCGGGTTGGGTGGATCCGGGGCGATTGACCGGAATGGGCATCTGCCATTCCGGGTCAGTGGCATCGATGAGACGCCGATGATGGTAAAGAAAATAATTGAAGGGAACCAAATTACTTGCGCTGGCGATCGATTTCCCGGCTAATTTCCGGCGCCACCTCGTATCCCAGGGAAACAGCCCGGTCATAATGTTCAACAGCCTTTTCAGCTTCCCCTTTTTCCAGGTAGGCAATGGCCAGATTGTTATGGGCCACGGCAAAATCGGGAGCCAGTTTGATGGCCTTTAGCCCGGCCTCGATACTTTTGTCCACTTCACCATTCATCAAATAGGCGTTTCCCAGAGTGGCAAACGCCTGAACAAATCGAAAGTTGAAGCGGGTTGCTTTTCCAAGAGCCTTGATGGCTTCTTCCACCTCTCCGCGCTGCAAATGGACAAAACCGATGTTTCCCCACCCTTCGGAAAAACCGGGTTTGGCCTTAACCGCTCGCTGATTATAATTTAAACAACCATCCAAATCTCCTTTTTTCAGGCAAAGGCCACCGAGTTGAACATAGGCTTCGGCCAGGCCCGGGCTGCAGTCAATGGCTGCATGAAGTTCTTTTTCGGCCTCTTCATATTTTTTCAACCCCAACAGCCCCACGGCCAGATTATAATGGGAAGTCCCGCAATCGGGATTTGATGCTATGGCTGCTCGTTGACGGTCAATAAATTCGTTGACATCTTTTGCTTTTTCCATGATCCATTCCTTGTCGGTACGATTGGCTTGAACGATTGTGCAACCCTAATGAAGCGAAAGTCGAGGGTGCCTCAGATTCAAGGCGTCCAAGGGTGAAGCCCTAGTAAATTACTGCGAGCCCTTGGCAACGCAGAAGATGGGGTATCATCGGCTTTCCCGCAGGGTAAACAAAATAAAGCGGTTTTTTGGCAATTTATATTTCACTGATGCAAATGCTGTACAAAACCTGCCTATAGCTTAAAAAGCATTTTATTGGGTATTTTATATTAGCCCTCCATTTTGTTTACGATCAATAGGGTACAACTATTATCGCTTTCAACCATTTGTCAAGGATAAGCGCTCCCCTCTTTTTTCTGAATTGATCAGTATTCACTCGATGTAATGACGCCTCAAGCCATCTTTTTGCTTGACATAAATGCCCTATCTCTTTTACCTTTTTCAATCATTGATAGATCACCAAGTCATCAGGAGGAAATATGCTGACCGGATGTTATACGGCCCTCATTACGCCGTTTAAAAACGATGCCGTGGACGAAGAGGGCTTGTCGCAACTGACGGCGTTCCAGATCGAAAACGGCATCAACGGTATTCTCGCTGTGGGAACCACCGGAGAAAGCCCGGTGCTCAATTGGGAAGAGCATAATCTGGTTACAGAAAAAATCGCTTCAGAAACGAAAGATAAATGTATTTGCATCGCCGGTACGGGCAGCAACAATACGGCCGAGGCGCTGGAGGGATCCCGGCATGCCGTGGCAGCCGGTGTGGATGCGTTGCTGTTGGTGGATCCCTATTACAACGGGCCCAGTTCCCTGGAGATTCGCCGGGAATATGCAGCTCCCATTGCGGCGGCCTTTCCCGATACCCGCATTATTCCCTATGTCATCCCCGGGCGTACGGGCACCCAACTATTACCGGAAGACCTGGCCCTACTCAGTCAGCAATACACCAATGTTGACACGGTCAAGGAAGCCACCGCCGATCTTGCCAACATGCGTCGTACGCGGGAATGCTGTGGCCCTGATTTTACGATCCTGTCGGGTGATGACGGGCTAACCCATGAGATGATGTTGGATCCCGGTATCGCTGCCGCCGGTGTGATCTCCGTGGCATCCAATGTTGCTCCCCTGGCAGTCGCTAAAATGGTCCGCTACCACCATGAAGGCAAAAAAGATGCGGCCCGAAAACTCAATACGGCCCTCGCGCCCTTGTTCGGGCTGGTGACGGTAAAGACTTCAGAACAAACTCCGTTTGGTGAAGTGATGTGCCGGGCGCGAAACCCTGTGGGAATTAAAACCCTGATGACCATTCTTGGCATGCCGTCCGGGGGATGCCGGCAGCCCTTGGGTAAAATGAGCCAAAACGGACTGAACAAGGTGATTAAAGCCGCCCTCCGGATTCAGACCGATAACCCTGAAATCCTCCGACCTGTAGCCGAATTTTTTAATGTCGATATTTCGGCGCGACTGAATGATCCGGCCAGCTGGGAGGGGCTCTGCTACGAAAGATATTAAAACGGATTAAAATTTGAAAACATGCACATCCTTCTGATTTAGATAGCGCCCATCCTTTAATTGATTTTTTTAAAAGATTGGCACCATGTGACGTTTCCAATCCGAAAATGAGGATTTTTGTCCAAGGTCAAGGAAATCAAGGGATTGCGCGGAGGCATACCGTGGTATGTCGCACAAGCGATCCCGCCGATTGACGCCGAGATTGGGCCAAAAGACCATTTATGGATGGAAAATAGATAGGGTGCACGCGTTTTAATGTTGCCGATCAGTTAATTCGATTACCATTCAAAATTGTAACAATCAATTTTCTCCGCAATGCAAACCAGCCGATTACCCGGTTTTTTCGCGTAGTTGAAAATCGCCGTTATTGAACAATAGAAACTTAATCCAGCGCATCCCGAATTTAAGCAGCGCAATTTCATCTTTTTCGATTTCCGCCACCGTGGCCGGGTCGATGTCGTACCGTTTAAGGAAGGTGCTCTTAAAGACAAATTCCTTGAATTTATCGATGTTATAGCTCGCCAGGAAAAACATTTTCTTGGCATCTTCGGTGATCATCACATTTTTAGGAAACGAACGTTTGTGCACGATCAGATCGGTCCATTCGGCATTGATTTCATCGTGGATATCAACCCCCTGATCCCGTCGCCATTCGTCCACCGTCCATTGTTTTTTTTCCTCGAACCCCAGACAATGCGACTCGTGCACGAAAAAGTAAAATCCATCATCATCGGCACCCTCTTTATGGCTCAGCGACGCCACCCCTAAAGGGTAATACCGGCACGATGAAGGACGGTCAGCATATACCAGACAACCGTCATCACGCACAAAGGGACACGAATCTTGCTCATCATCGAGCATTCTTAAGGTCACTACCGGCAGATCGGTTTTTTCCAGCAATTCCGGCTTGGTGTAAACCGTCAGGAACTCATCCGAAGACATCTGCATTCGATTTTTGAGACGGATGATGTCATAGGGGGTGAGAACAATATTGATGCCGCGGCAGCATTTGGTAAAACACTTGACCATCTTGTGGCATTCGAATGTAAATGAGCTGTTTTTACTCAATTTAACCGGGTCGATTCCAGGTGTCTGCTGGGTTGGGTTTTCAGATTGTTCCATGAAGGATCCTTTTATATTTTAATTTTCTACGGCTGCGATGGTGGTGAGTTTTCCATAAACATAGCCAAGGGTGGTGGGGGTGTCAATACGGCATCTTTGCCGATTTCTATAATCAGTCGACTTTTCAAAGGCCGGTCAGTCATGTTAGATGTCACATCAATCACGACCGGATCGCCATCTCAACTTAACGAGGATAATCATCCTATGAAACCGTTTGATCAATTTCCCGAATCAGAGAAAAAGCGTATCAAATTCGTCCTTACAGACATCGACGACACCTTGACCATTAATGGTCGTTTACCCTCGGTTGCCTATACCGCCATGGAGCGACTCCAGTCTGCCGGTATTGTCGTCATTCCCATCACCGGCCGGCCGGCCGGCTGGTGCGATCACATTGCCCGGATGTGGCCCGTGGATGCGGTCGTTGGCGAAAACGGCGCATTTTATTTCCGATACGATGATAAACAAAAAACGATGCTCCGGCGTTACTGGCGAAGCGTACATCAACGGGCCGATGATCGGGAAAAGCTGAGTGCTCTGCAAAGAATCATAATGGACCAAGTGCCGGGATGCCAAGTGTCGGAGGACCAGGCCTATCGGGAAGCGGATCTGGCCATCGATTATTGTGAAGATGTGGCCCCCTTGCCGATGTCGGCGATTGAAAAAATTGTCTATTTGTTTACCCAGGCCGGAGCACAGGCCAAGGTCAGCTCCATCCATGTAAACGGCTGGTTTGGAGATTATGACAAGCTCGCCATGACCCGGGTATTATTTAATGAAATTTTCGATGTAAAGCTTGATACTGAAAAGAACCGGGCTTTGTATGTTGGTGACTCTCCCAATGACGAACCCATGTTCCAGCATTTTCCATATTCGGCGGGAGTAAAAAATGTTATAGACTTTACCGGACAAATAAAATACCTGCCGGCCTATGTGGCCAGTCGCAAGGGGGGAAACGGTTTTGAGGAAATTGTGGCGCATCTTTTACGCCACCATACAATTTAAAGGGGTTCAAGATACGTTTCAATTGCATCCTTTTTTTGTCTGTACATCACCCAATTCGAATCAGAGCAAAAGCATACATTTTTGCGGGTTTAAAAACAGGTAGAGTTCTTGCCCCTCTTCGTGTGGCAGGTGATGTGGAACCTGCACTCTGACCATTGTGTTATCTACACGAATGAAAAAGTTTAAAAAGTTGCCCAGATAGGCCTTGTGGACGATGGTACCCTTGAACAGGTTCTCCTTATCTGGAGATGGTTCCGAAAAGATTCCCACATCTTCGGGGCGTATGGATGCATACACTTTTGCTCCTGGTAAAATTTCCGTATTGTCGGATAACCTGCATAGGATCTTTTCGCTGAATTCTGTACGCACGTATACCATATCTTTGCCCTGGGCAGCCCGAACAACCTCTCCGGCCACAAAGTTCATGGTACCGATGAAATCGGCCACGAATCTATTGGCTGGCTTTTTATATATCTCCTGCGCGGTACCTAATTGAACTACATTCCCGGCTTCCATCACGGCAATTCTGTCGGAGATAACCATTGCTTCGGCCTGATCATGGGTAACGTAAACCGATGTGATGCCCATCCGTCTCACCAGGCTTTTGATTTCGAATCTTAATTCTTCTCTTAGTTTGGCATCCAGGTTGCTGAGCGGTTCATCCAGCAAAAGCACCTTAGGGTTACCCACGAGAGCCCGCGCAAGCGCCACCCGTTGTTGTTGCCCACCACTCAATTGGGATGGATACCTATCTTCCAAACCATCTAAACCGACTAACACCAATACCTGCTGCGCCTTTTCCTGGATCTTTTGCTTGGATAGTTTTTGAATCTTGAGGCCGTAAACGATATTATTGATCACTTTCATATGCGGCCACACGGCATAGTTTTGAAAAACCATGCCGATTCCCCTTTTTGATGGCTGGACAAATCCTTTTGAAAGCATCGGCTTGCCATCAATAATGATGTCCCCCTCCTCCGGCTTCTCCAATCCAGCGATGCAGCGTAAAGTGGTTGTTTTGCCGCATCCGCTGGGCCCAAGAAGTGTTAACATTTCTCCTTTATTCACTTTAAGCTGTATGCGATTAACAGCGACAACTTTCTTAAAGCGCTTGAACAGGTTTTGAATCTCTATATAGGCCATTGGATCAGTCTCCTTAATTTTCGCCGGCACCCCATGCGGCTTTGAGGACGCCCCCGCCGATTCTCGATACAATCAGAAGAAGGATAAAAGTGATCACAATCATCAAAAAAGCCATGGCAGCAGCAATCCCAAACTCCATACCACGATGCCAGTTCAAATAAATCCCAATGGGCAGAGTCTCCCAGCCTCCTTTATAGAGAAATACCGCAGTGGAGATCTCCTGAAATGCCATGATGAAAAACATCACCACGCCGACGAGAACCCCTTTTAGCAGCAGCGGTAATGATATATAAAAAAAGGTTCGTATTTTGCCGGCACCCGATACTTCGGAGGCTTCCTCAAGCGAAGGATCCAGCTGCAGGTAGGAAGAATGCGCCATTCGTAGAAAATACGGCAGCCGCCTCGCAAACAGGGCCAGGGGCATGATGATCCAATAATGGGCTAAGGGAATACCTTTCCAAAAGGCAAGAATATAGCTGACACCAATGGCGATTCCCGGAAATGCCAGCATCAGGGTAATGACAAAGTCAAGCGCATCTTTGCCCGGTACACGGGTGCGGACGATGAGATAAGCAACCGGAAGCCCAAAGGCAATTCCGAAAATCAAGGCAATTCCGCTGAAAAGGAAGGAGTTTTTTATCAGACCCGGGCTTTCCAGCAGGATTAGCCTGAAATTTTCCAGCGTCCAATAGGTTGG
>Ga0316197_10000499_pt1 | contig 27167 bp, 23 predicted proteins | sample OudBiesiAoxic_MG_FD_204939 | JGI IMG/M metagenome (GOLD analysis project Ga0316197, IMG submission 204939) | Coastal sediment microbial communities from Oude Bieten Haven, Netherlands - site A oxic | ecosystem: Environmental > Aquatic > Marine > Coastal > Sediment | place: Netherlands... | reverse complement strand
GAGCTGGGCATCGAAGCCGACATCTGTGTCGGCGCGTCCGCCGGAGCGATTGCCGGGGCGTTCTACGCAGAGGGCTACACGCCCGAGCAGATGATCGACTGGTTTCGCCCCTTTTGGCAGCGAGGTCTCGAGAGCCCGCCGCTCAAGGCCCGGTATTTCCTCGGCTTGCCAAATAAGGAGCAGCGGCGGAGCTTGGGCTATCTCAGCAGCGGCCTGTTCTCGATCGACCGCTTCGAGGACTTCGTATCCGAGCAGTTGCCCAACAACGATTTCCGTGACCTCGAAAAGCACCTCATGGTGACCGCTGCCGACGTCGACGGGCGCGGTCGAGTGGTGTTTGGCCGCGGATACCGCGACGACGTTTCAATCAGCAAGGCGCTTGCTGCTTCGACCTGCGTTCCAGGTCTTTTCCGCCCGTATCGCATCGGCGATCGCTTCTACATCGATGGGGAGGTGGTTCGCACACTCAGCATCGACCTGGCCGTGGAAGCCGGAGCGGACGTCGTCATCATTTCCAACGTCTACCGTCCGCACGTCGGGCGGGTCGGCAGCCCATCACTGGTCCACCAGGGTGGGCTTGCGGTCGTCCGCCAGTCGTTGAACATCATCATCAACGAGAAAGAAAAGCGCGGCATCGACCTCATCCACAAGATGTACCCGCAAATCCAAGTCTTGGTCGTGTCCCCGGATCTCGGGCGCCTGCCGTTCACGTCGCGCATGCACGCGCGAAAGATGCTCCGCCGAGGCTACCGGGACGCGCTGCGCATTTTCGCGAAAGCGAAACGCCGCGGGGTGTTTGATGTGGTGCCGAATGTGCGAAGTATCGGCAACGCGTAAGGACCGGGGCGCGGAAAAAGGCGCGACATGGGGCTGCGTCGAACGGCTCGGCTTGCAAAGGTGGCCGGAGGGGCTTGAAGCCTGAGGCCACGCAAGCCGAGCCTCGTCGCATGCGCCAATCCGCGGTGGCTGCTGTCTTGCGGATTGGCACACGCGGCGTCGACTCCACCCCACATCGCGCCTTTTTCCGCGCCCCTCCATTCATATCCAAGTGCGAAGAAGTGCAGAACCGAAACGCCCCCCATAAGACAACAGGCGGCATCGCGAGCCCGAAGGGCGAAGCCCGGCGCGAATGCGCCGGCAAGGCAAAGCGAAGCGAATGCCGCGCCAGGGAGGATTACGGGTGGGGGAGGGCGGGCGGTGTAACCAAACCCGACCAGGCTCGCAGCCCACCAACCACCCCCCACCGCATCCGCATCCGCGTCAGCGTCAGCGTCAGTGCCAGAGCCAGTGCCAGTGCCAGTGCCAGCGTCAGTGTCGGCGTCAGCGCCAGCGCCAGCGCCAGTGCCAGCGCCAGCGTCTAACTCGTCTGCTCCACGGCCCAGGCGAGGTAGCTATCGCTCACCTGCTCCGCCGCCAGGGCGATGATCTCCGGCACGTCATACGGGTGGTTCGCCTCGAGCCACTTAGCCAGCTCGTCGAACCGCCCCCTTCGAGTCTTGATCAGCAGTTGAACTTCGGAGTCGATCTCGACCTTGCCCTGCCAGCGATAGACCGAGGTCAGACCCGGAATTGCGTTGACGCAGGCTGCCAGCCGCTCCTCGACCAGCCCTTTGGCCAGGTTTTGCGCGGTCGCCTCGTCGGGCACCGTACACAGCACCAGCACTAGCTCGTCGTCGGCGTTCACGGGTCGACGGCGCTCAAAGGGCGTGAACTCTCACGTCCAAACCTCGGTCGATGACCGCGACGGAGCGTTCGGGAATCGTTTCGTAACCGACCTGGCCCTCATCGACACCGCCCACCACCATGACGTACCGCAGTTGCGTGCTGCCTGCCGGCGGGGGCGTGTAGTCCTGTGGTGGGTCGTGGAGGCCCTGGCGTTCGACGTAGATCATCGCTGCGCCGTGCCGGAGCGCGTACATTGAACGGCCATTGGTGAGTATGAAGCTGAGGCTGCTGTTGCTGCTGCCGACTTCGGCAGCGAGACGCTCGACGAGCGTGACCGCGGCACTGATCGCCGGAAGCGTTTGCGCCTCGTTGACATCGGGATTGTCGAGCTGACCTGCGTCGTGAAGCATCGTGAGAACCGCGTGAAAGAGAAACTCGCTGTCGGTCTGCCCGCGGATGTTGCGTCGAAGAAAGTCGGGGATCATCTCCGCTAGGTTGTCGCGGATCGCATCGAAGCCCTCGATCGTGCCCTGATGCGCAAAGAGCCAGCTGCGCAGGCGGAACGGATGTGCGTTCTCCGCGCGGAAGTCCCCGACCGTCGGTTGACGCATGTGCAACACGGCGCAGTCCGAATGAACATCGCCCGCAATGCTCTGCCAATCGACTCGCTCCCCCGCACGAGTTGGACGCTTCTTATGGAGCACCTCGTCCCCATGGTAGAAGCCGATGCCCCAACCGCTCGCGGCTTCAGCCGCGGTCTTATGGTGAAGAACGGCCCGCTCTTGGTAGAGGGCGTCGCGCATTCGGTCGGCTCGATTCGCGACGTAGCCGATGAGCCTACTCATGGTGCGACCAGCCAAGTGAAGTGTAAGTAGAGTCCTGCTTCATAACCAATCCCCATGTCAATTGTTACCACGCGACCCTATCTGCATCAATGAAACGGGCGCCCACAGGTCGGGTCTGGACGTACACAAAATAGGCGTCAGGATCGGAACGTGGTAGCGAGTAGTATGTCCGTCGCATTTGACGGTGCGTTGGATGACTACATTCAGCACTTGCGTGTCGAACGAGGCCTCTCGACGCACACGGTGGATGCCTACGCCCACGATCTTGCGCGCTTCGCGGCGTGGCTCGACGATGAAGGTGCGCTCGAGCAAGTCGACGAGGCACGAGTCGCGGCCCACCTCGTCACGCTATCGCAGGCCGGCCTCAGTGCACGCACGCAGGCAAGGGCGCTGAGCTCCATTCGCGGCTTCTTTCGGTTTCTGGTTCAGGAGGGACGTCAGCCACTCGACCCGACGGAGCTTCTCGAAGGGCCGCGCCTGTTGCCCAAGCTGCCAGACCTTCTCAATCGCGATGAGGTCGTTCGACTCTTGGACGCGCCGAGCGGGACGAAGCCAAACCGAATTCGCGATCGAGCGATGCTGCACACGATGTACGCCGGCGGCCTCCGCGTGACCGAGCTCACCGAGCTCGATCTCGGAGACCTCAATCTCGAAGAGGGCTTCATTTCGGCGCTTGGTAAGGGTAACAAGCGACGCATCGTCCCCATCGGGGCACAGGCGCGAGCGGCGCTGGTGGAGTACCTCGGGATCGTGCGGCCGAAATGGGCTCGACCCGCGAGCCGCGCGTGCTTTGTGACGGCGCGCGGGAAGGCGATGACCCGCCAAGGGTTTTGGAGGCTAGTCAAGCGCTACGCGACCGTGGCCGGCATCACCAAGCCCATCTCGCCGCACAAGCTGCGACACTCCTTTGCGACCCACATGCTTGATGGGGGCGCGGATTTACGCTCCGTCCAGACGATGCTCGGGCACGCGGACATTTCGACCACGCAGATCTACACCCACGTCACAGGGGACCGTCTGCACCGGATGCACGAGCGGTATCACCCTCGCGGCTAGCTGCCATCCCTGGCTGCGGGATTTGCCGCGGGGACCCTCAAGTAGTCGCCCTGCGACGGCTAACTGGGTATTCTCGGGTCGATGTCGAGGTTCGACGTTTGGATCATTCGCTTCGAGCCGGGGGACGCCCCTCCCGCGGAGCGTCTAGAAAGGGCATTCGGTCTCGATGCTGCAAGCGCGCGGTCGCTCGAGCAAAGCGTTCCGAAGGTCGTCAAGCACGCCGTGCCCGCAAAGGCCGCCGGGGAGATGCGGATCGCGCTGGAGGCAATTGGAGCGGTGGTCGAGTGCCGCCCCGCACGGGAGGTTAAGCCCATGACTGGAGCGACCGGGCAAGATCGCGCTGCGATTTTCTCGCCACCGGGGGCGGACTTGTTTTCGGCAGGCCGGCTCTCCGCGATCGATCCATTCGCAACCGTGGGCGAGCCGGGGTCGCCGCGCATCTCGGTCGACGAGGCGCTTCCGCGTCCGGCCGAGGCGGACATCGGAGCCGCGTCCGAGCTCGAGCTGCCGGAGGAGCCGAGCGATTCGACCGTGTCCCTCGCGGCCGCCCAACGGCAGCGTAGGCAGGTGACGCGCGCCGCAGCCACCTTTGGTGCGGGGCTTGCGATCCTCGCGATTGGTTACTTTCTCGGGAGCTCGGTGCTCCGCGGCACGGCCGATTGGATGGGCATCGGTTTCGACGGCCTGGGCATCTACTTCGTCGGCGCGGGCGCATTCGACCTCTTCACCAGTCTCAGGAGCTAGCGGCGGTGGCGCCAAACTTCCCAAAGATCATCTGGTTCGTCGTTTCGCTCGCATTGGCATGGGGCCTCAACTCGTGGCGTCGGAACGCCGGCGCGGCTGGTCTCGAAGCCGCCCGTGATGGGGACCGTGGGGCGGCAGAGGGGTGGATCGACCGAACACTGCGGGAGCAAGCATGCGAGCTCCACGAGGCGCGCGAGTACCTAGGCTCGTCCGCGACTCGGCAATACGTTCGCCGGCCAGATTATGTCGAGATTTTCGTCGAAAAGATCTACGCCGGCAGCGCGCCTGACATCCAGGTTTGCGGCTCCGACAAGCTCGGCTTCCAGTTCGCCCATTACCTCTTGGTCACGCTGCCCGACGACCTCGGCAAGCAAGAAGCCGTCGTTGCCGACGCTCAAAGTCTGGTGCGCCGCGATGCGGTGGTCTACCGGGGCGTGACGTCGGCCGAGGTCGAACAGATCGTACGCACCTCGACTCTAATTGGAACGCGCCGCGTGCTCGTCGAATTGCCCACCGGCGCGGACTGAATCGGGATTCGGGCGCCTCGGTAGAGTCGTGCTATAGCCCTGCCGCTCCGCACGCAATGGAGGCGACCTTGAGGAGGCAAGCACCGTGAACATTCACGAGTATCAAGCGAAAGAACTCTATCGGAAGTACGGGATTCCCGTGCCGCAGGGCATCCCATGTATGTCGCCCGCAGAGGCCACGGCGGCGGCAAAAAAGCTCATCGATGAAACGGGCAACGAGGTCGTCGTCGTCAAGGCGCAGATTCACGCAGGTGGCCGAGGCAAGGCCGGCGGCGTGAAGGTGGTCAAGGGCGTCGACGCCGCGACAGCGGCTGCAAACGATATTTTCGGCAAGACGCTGATCACGCACCAGACCGGTCCGGAAGGCAAGTTGGTGCAGCGCCTCCTAGTCGAGCAAGGGCTCGCGATCAAGAGCGAGCTCTATCTGGCGCTCGTCGTCGATCGAGAGAGCCGTCGTATCGCCATCATGGCCTCGACCGAAGGCGGCATGGACATCGAGGAGGTGGCGGCGAGCACTCCCGAGAAGATTCACACCATTGCGATCGACCCGGCCGTCGGGCTCCAGGGCTACCAGGTTCGGCAGCTTGCGTTCGGGCTTGGGCTATCCAAGCAGGAGCAAAAGAACTTCAGCAAGCTGCTCGGAGGGCTTGCCAAGCTTTTCGAGAAGGAAGACTGCTCCATTGCCGAGATCAACCCGCTCATTCTCACAGAGGACGAGCAGGTCATCGCACTCGACGCAAAGGTGAACTTCGATTCGAACGCGGAGTTCCGCCACAAAGCGTTCTGGGATTCAGTGCGAGACCTGTCGGAGGAGGCGCCGACCGAAACCGAGGCCAAGGAGGCGGGCCTCTCGTTCATCCAGCTCGACGGCAACATCGGCTGCCTCGTCAACGGCGCCGGCCTGGCCATGAGCACGATGGACACGATCAAGTACTATGGCGGCGAGCCGGCCAATTTCCTCGACGTCGGCGGCGGTGCAAGCCAAGAGGCGGTCACCCGGGCCTTCCGGATCATCCTCGAGTCCGACGCCGTCCAGGGAATCTTCGTCAACATCTTCGGCGGTATCATGCGTTGCGACACCATCGCCAATGGCGTGGTCGCCGCGACAAAAGAGCTCGGCTTGACGGTCCCGCTCGTCGTGCGGCTCGAGGGCACCAAGGTCGAAGAGGGCCGAAAGATTCTCGACGGTTCGGGGCTGGCCATCACGTCGGCGGCCACGATGGCCGATGGCGCCAAAAAGATCGTCGAATTGGCCAAGGGATAAGCGCGATGTCGATTCTCGTAGACAAAAATACCAGGCTCGTCGTTCAAGGTATGACCGGCAGCGTTGGGCGGTTCCACACCGAACAGATGCTCGCCTATGGCACGAAAGTCGTCGCCGGGTGCACGCCGGGAAAGGGCGGTCAATCGCTGATGGACGTGCCGATCTACGACACCATGCGTGACGTGGTGAAGCAGACCGGGGCCAACGCCTCCTGCATCTTCGTGCCACCGCCTTTCGCCGCCGACGCCATTCTGGAGGCGGTCGACGCCGAGGTTCCGCTCATCGTCTGCATCACCGAGGGCATTCCGGTCATGGACATGATCAAAGTGCGACGCGTTCTAGATTCGCAGGATAAGGCGCGTCTCATCGGGCCGAACTGCCCGGGCGTCATCACCCCCGATCAGTGCAAGATCGGCATCATGCCAGGCCATGTTCACAAGGCAGGCCGGATTGGCGTCGTCTCGAAGAGCGGCACCCTGACCTACGAAGCGGTCGGCCAGCTCACGGCGCTCGGCATCGGTCAGAGCACGGCGGTCGGCATCGGAGGCGATCCGATCAATGGGACCGATTTCATCGACGTCTTGAAGCTATTCAACGACGACCCCACTACCGAAGGGGTGATCCTCATCGGCGAAATCGGCGGAAATGCCGAGGAGCAGGCCGCGGCCTGGATCAAAGAGCACTTCAAAAAGCCCGCCGCAGGCTTCATCGCCGGACGCACCGCCCCGCCCGGAAAGCGCATGGGTCATGCAGGCGCCATCATCAGCGGAGGCAAGGGCACCGCGGATGCCAAGATTGAGGCCCTCGAGAACGCCGGGGTGAAGGTCGCCCCGACGCCATCCGACATGGGCACCACACTGCAGAGTCTTCTCTAGCAATCAGTATTTGGAGGGAGTAAACAATGTCGAAGAAACCGATGCGTGTCGCGGTCACAGGCGCTGCCGGGCAGATTGGCTACAGCCTGCTCTTCCGAATTGCGGCCGGTGAGATGCTTGGCGACGACCAGCCGGTCATCTTGCAGCTCGTCGACATTCCCCCGGCCATGAAGGCCGTAAGCGGCGTGATGATGGAGCTCGAGGACTGCGCTTTTCCGCTGCTCGCGGGCATGGAGGCCAGCGACAACCCAACCGTTGGTTTCAAAGACAGTGACGTTGCACTGCTCGTGGGCGCACGGCCACGCGGCAAGGGCATGCTTCGGAAGGATTTGCTCGAAGCCAATGGCGCGATTTTCACCGGTCAGGGCAAGGCGCTGAGCGATTCCGCGAGCCGCGACGTCAAGGTGCTCGTCGTTGGAAACCCCGCCAACACCAACAGCTACATCGCCATGAATAACGCGCCGGATCTCGATTCCTCGTGCTTCAGCGCCATGGTCCGTCTCGACCAGAACCGGGCGATCTCGCAAGTGGCTTCCAAGACGGGGCGCGCGGTGACCGACATCAAGAAGGTCACCATCTGGGGCAACCATTCGGCCACTCAGTACCCGGATCTGTTCAATGCCCAGATCGACGGCAAGAGCGTCGCGTCGCTGATCAACGATCAAGCCTGGATTGAGAACGACTTCATCCCGACCGTCCAGCAGCGGGGCAAGGCGATCATCGACGCACGCGGCCTGTCGAGCGCAGCCTCGGCGGCCAATGCTGCGATCGACCATATCCGCGAGTGGCATCTGGGAACCAAGGAAGGCGACTGGGCCTCGATGGCGGTTCCATCGGATGGTAGCTACGGCATACCCGAGGAGATTATCTACGGCTTCCCGTGTACCTGCCGCGATGGGAGCTGGTCGATCGTCCAGGGACTGGAAATCAAGGAGTTCAGCCGGGCCAAGATGGACGCCACGGCTGCCGAGCTTCAAGAAGAGGCTGCTGCTGTCGCGCATCTGGTCTAGGCTTCGGCCTATTCCAACCGGGGAGGCGGCGCCGCGATGCGAAAGCCGAGGCTTGTTGAAGAGCACGAAGCGGCGGGCAAACGCATCGTCATCGACGGACATCACATCTTCGTCCGCGAAGACGGAGAGGGTGAACCGGTTCTGCTACTTCACGGCGTGCCGTCGAGCTCCTTCCTTTATCGCAAGATGCTTCCCGAGCTCGCCGGGCATGGGCTGCGGGCAATCAGCTTCGATTTCCCGGGCGTCGGCCTGAGCGACAAACCCAAGGACATCGACTACGACTGGCACTCGCTCGCGCGCTGGGTCGGCGACGTCGTCGACGCACTGGCCCTACCGCCTGTGCATCTGGTCCTCCACGACATCGCCGGGCCGATTGGCGCCGAATGGGCGATCAAGAATCCGGTCAAGGTGCGCTCGATCACGGTCACCAACACCCTGCTCGATGTCGCACACTTCACCCCTGCATTTCCGATGTGGACCTTCCGCGTTCCCGTGATGCGACATCTCGTGTTCTCCACGCTCAGCACCAAAGCCATGTTGCCGATGTTCCGTCACAGCGGAGTGAAGAATCCGGAAGCTGTCGATGAAGACGTGATTGCGAGCTATATCTACTTGCTCAAGACCAACGGCGGGCACCACAGTTTCCTCGAAATCATGGACGGCTTCGACCTCAGCGAGAAACATCGGGACTGGCTGCGCGACGGCCTGCTCGCGATCGACAAGCCGATGCAGCTCATCTGGGGAGAGCAAGAGGTCGCAATTCCGAAGGCTCAGCTCCATTACATCAAGCAGGTGTTTCCCCTGCAGGCCGATCACCGAGTCGACGCGCGGCACTTCTTGCAGGAAGAGCAACCTGCGGTCATCTCTGCCCATATCGCTGCTTTTGCCGCGGACATTGCCCAGCAATCAAAACGCGCTACCCCGTAAAGCGACTTCGTCGCCACGGGGCTTTGCCCCAGCACAAACAGCACGAGAAGAGGAACCACATGGCTGTCGAACGGACCCTTAGCATCATCAAACCTGACGCCGTCGAGCAGAACAACATCGGGAACATCCTTGCGATGATTCAAGGCGCAGGGCTCGAAATTCTCGGCATGAGAATGCTGCATCTCAGCCGAGCGCAGGCCGAAGGCTTCTACGCGGTTCACACGGACCGCCCGTTCTTCGGTGAGCTCGTCGAGTTCATGACGCGCGGCCCCGTGGTCGTGAGCGCGCTCCAAGCCGACGACGCCGTGGCGCGGCACAGAACACTGATGGGCTCCACGAATCCGGCCGAGGCCGCAGACGGTACGATCCGGAAGGCCTATGGCACCGACATCGGCGAGAATGCCTGTCACGGCTCGGACAGCGTCGAGAACGGCCGAATCGAAGTCGCATACTTCTTTCCCGAGTACCTGCTGAAGTAGTCGATGAGCGACTCCATCGAAAACCCGCTGCGACCACTCGTCGAGCAGGCATTTGAAGACCGTTCGAAGCTCGAAGCGCCCGAGTACCGCGCTGCCGTCGAAGAGACCATCGCACAGCTCGACAAGGGCGCGATCCGGGTCGCGACTCGCGGCACCGACGGTGAGTGGACGGTCCACGCCTGGACCAAGCAAGCGATCCTTCTCTACTTCGGCATACGGGCGATGGAGCGCGTTGAAGTCGGCGCCTACGAGTATCACGACAAGATCCCACTCAAGAAGAACCTCGACAAGCAAGGCGTACGTGTCGTGCCGCCGGGTACGATTCGCTACGGCGCGCACATGGAAGCGGGCTCGATTCTGATGCCCGGCTACGTGAACATCGGCGCCTATGTCGGCGCGGGGTCGATGGTCGACACCTGGGCTACGGTCGGGTCTTGCGCGCAGGTGGGCAAGGGCGTTCACCTTTCAGGCGGCGTCGGCCTTGGAGGAGTTCTCGAGCCGCCCGGTGCGAAGCCTGTGATCATCGAAGACGGCGCGTTTGTCGGCTCCCGCGCCATCGTGGTCGAGGGCTCACGGATCGGCAAAGAAGCGGTTCTCGGGGCTAACGTCGTCATCACCTCGAGCACGAAGATCATCGACGTCACGGGCCCCGAGCCGGTCGAAATGCGCGGCTACGTTCCGCCGCGCTCCGTCGTCATCCCCGGCACGCAAAGCAAGAGATTCCCTGCCGGGGAGTACCAGGTCCCGGTCGCACTCATCATCGGGCAACGCAAAGCGAGCACCGACAAGAAGGTGACGCTGAACGAGGCGCTCAGGGACTTTGGAGTTTCGGTTTAGCGGAGACCAAATGGTAGGGTTGGGTTCACGCATGGAGGCGCCGGTGCCGAGTCTATCATTCGACGTTGCCATGCTGGCGACACCTCATATCGACTATTACGCCAAGGCAACGCAAGCCAACTGGCAGGCTTACTGCGATCGCCACGGCTACCAATTCGTTTGCTGGAAGGAAACCGTGCTCGACGACATGCATTTGATCTGGTCGAAGATCGAGTGGATGCGGCGACACATGCGACAGATGACAGCCGACTGGCTGGTCGTCGTCGATGCAGACACCGTCGTCAACAAGCCAGACAAAGAGCTCGCCGACCTCGTGCTCGCACATCCAGGGAAAGATTTCCTGATCTCCGAGGATTGCTCGCGACGGTTTGGCGTCCCGATGCCGCTCAGCTGGCGTGGCGTCGTCTCTGCACGCACGCTGCGCCCGCCCAATTGCGGCTTCATAATGATTCGAGCTTCCGATTTCGGGATACGATTCCTCGACCAATGGCTCGAGAACGGACGCGGCAAATTCAAGCACATTGCGGATATCTTTCCGCGCGAGCAGTGGGTCCTGTGGCTCTCGCTCTTTCGAGAGCAACGCGATCGAATCGCCGTTCTGGGGACGGAAGTCATGAGGATGGGCAACCATCCGCTGCTCGATCGCTCGACCAACTGGAGCGATGCGTTCGTATTGCACGACAAGCGCTTGCCCCTCCGTGAGTCGCTGAGCGTCACGGATTTGCCACTCGACCCTTGAACGCTGCGACCCGGGCTGACTCGCGATTCCCGTCTTGTGGTCCATTCCCCATTCGTGGTTAGATACCGGATGCGCAGCATCGTTTTCCTCTTGGCGTTAGGCCTTCTGATCAGTGGCGATTCCTTCACCGCCCAAGCCCGTGCGGAGGCAACGCATCAACTGAGGATTGCGACTCTGGCCCCGCGCCAATCCACGCTTGGCGAGGTTTATCACGACCTCAAGGTCGAGATGAGGAAGCGCACCAACGGCCAAGTGAACATGAAGATGTACTACGGGGGCGTCGCCGGCGACGAGATCACGGTCGTCCGCAAGATGCGCGTCGGCCAGCTCGATGGCGCTTTGATCACGTCCACCGGCCTCTCCGCGCTCGTCCGGCAGGTGCTCGTCATGGAAGCGCCCGGGCTCATCCGGAGCTATCCGGAGCTCGACGCGGTTCGCGAGGATCTCGCGCCGCAGTTCGAAGCGATGTTCGATAAGGCCGGGTACAAGCTCGTCGCCTGGGGCGACGCTGGAAAGACGCGGATCTTCTCTACCCACAAAATCTACGGGCCTTCCGACTTGCAGAAGGTCCGTCCCTGGGTGTGGCGTGACTCCGCGACGATGAGGGCGTTCATCAAGGCGTCGGGAGCCAACGGCGTTTTGCTCAACTTGCCCGAGGTCTATTCCGGCTTGCAGACCGGCATCATCGACACGGTCATCGCGTCCTCCGTCGGCGTGCTGGCCTTCCAGTGGCACACCAAGCTCAAGACCATGGCCAAGCAGGCCGGCGGTATCGTCACCGGGGCCTTCGTCATCAGGAAGGAGCATTTGGCGACGCTTCCACAAGAGGCCCGGGACTACCTGGACGAGGTCTCCGGCGAGACCGAAGAGATCTTCCGCGTCGAAGGCCGAAAGCTCGACGATGAAGCGGCGCAGACGCTCTCGAAGCGACTCAAGGTGATCAATCTGTTCCGAGCCCAGCGTCAGTGGGAAGAGGTGCAATTCACGGCACGGGAATCACTCGTTGGCCGGATGTACTCGCGGGCGCTCCTGAACCGAGTCCAAGAGATCCTCAAAAAGTAGCGCGCCGCGCCTACTGCACGACGACATCGCAGGGGAAGACCGCTTGGAGCTCCGCGTCCCCTCCGCGCCAGTCCTGGCATGCCGAACCGGTGAGCTCGATGGTGCTGCCGTCGACGGCCTGCCATCCGCGCCCGCCGTCGTTACAGGTGAGCAGCTCCCCGTTCAGCCGAACTGTGCCCTCACAGGCCTTCGCAATGTCGATGACGCCGTCGGTCAAGCTGACCGTGCAGGGGATGTTCTGGACGACGATTTGCTCGAGGTCGGCCTGCAGCTCCGAGACGCTGTCTGCGGTCCACAGGGTAGCGCCCGAGCCGACGCCCTGTCCGGCGTTCGCCAGATCCTGAAGGTGGCTGTCATCGAAGTTCACGCGCAGGACGAAGGTCTCGATTCCGAGGTCGAAGGCGCGTTCGACCGCAGCGACGCTGTTGCTGCGGTCGACGGCCCCACCGTCTTCGTCGCAGCCGTTGGGCGCTCCGTCCGTTGCCAACAGATAGACGGTTGGTCCCTCTGGTGGCGGCGCGCCGATGAGAGAGCTCGTCACGGCCTCGATGGCCTCAGCGGTCGGCGTGAAGCCGCCGGGACTGTTGCCGGCGAACGATGCAGCGATGGAATCGGCATTGTCCAGGCTCTGGCTGAACGCGACCCCATCGGTGCTCGCGCACATCGCGCCGTCAGACATCGACGGCGGATCCTCGCCCGGCTTCCAGTATAAGGTTAGGCCGAAGCGCGCAATCGAATCGAGCCGCCGGACCAACCCGTTGTCGCCGACCAAGGCATCCTCGACCGATTCCCATCGCGCCTCGTCGAAGTCGGGGTTGGGCGTGCCCGAGCTCGGACAGCCGTTTCCGGTGAATGGACAGTCGCCTTCGAAATCGCGACGCATGCTTCCGCTTCGGTCGACGATGACCATGATGTTCGGGATCACTCGATCGGTTGCCAGTTCCAGCTCGCCGCACACCGACCCGTCAAAGCTGATGACACCGCCGTCGCTGAAAACGGGAACGCAGCGGCCGTTCAAGGTGCAGTCTCCGACGCTACCGCACTGCTCGCCTTCGGCGGTGCATACCGCGATGCAGAGGCCGTTGTCACAATAGGTTCCCGCGCTACACCCTGAGTCGCTCGTGCAGGACTCGTCGCAGCCGGCCGGAGCGCCTTGCTCACCGCAGATGCTCGGCAGGTCTTGGAGGCGGACGCTGCCCTCCGGTGGTCCGGCGGACTCGCAGCCAAACGCGAGAACGGCGAGCAGCGCCAATGTTAAACGCGTTCGATTCATCAAGTAACCCCCTCAACCAAGCCAACAGCTCCACCGAGGTCGACAACCCAGGGGTTAATTTCATGCCCGTCCTACGCCCTGTTCCTCGGCTGGCGTGATTGCGCGCCGCCTCAAACTCTGCCACCGCTAAGGGTCGTGAAGCTTTCCGCGGATACATTGGCCCCCGCCTCGAACCCCATCGCGCGATTGCCCGCCGAGTGGGAGGATTGCGTCGTGGCCTGGGGCGAGCCTCGGTACCGCGGCAAGCAGATCTTCGATTGGATCCATCGCCAGGGGATTCTCGACCCTGACGAGATGAGTAATGTTCCCAAGGGTCTTCGAGCGCGGTTGAAAGAGGAAGGGCTCGGCTGGCCCATCCAGATCGTTTCGACCCACGAGTCGGCGGACCGAACCAAGAAGTTCCTCGTCGGCATGCCCGACGGCGAAAAGGTCGAGACGGTGCTCATTCCGCAACTCGGAGATGGACGCGTCGTGACGCAGTGCATTTCGAGCCAGGTGGGCTGCGCCATGGGGTGCGTGTTCTGCGCGTCGGGCGTGGCTGGATTGAAACGGCAAATGACGGACGCTGAGATTGTCGCGCAGGTCTTATTGGGCCGGCGCGAGCTGGGCCCCGACCAGCGCATTCGCAACGTCGTTTTCATGGGGATGGGCGAACCGCTTCACAACTACGACGCCGTCGCGCGTACTCTCGTCTTGCTGACCCACCCGGACGGGCTCGACCTGTCCAAACGGCGTGTGACGGTGTCCACCAGCGGCCTGGTCAAGCAAATCGATCGTCTCGGCAGAGAGTTCGACGGCCAGGTGCAGCTCGCGATTTCTCTCCACGCGGTGCACGACGAGGAGCGCAGTAAGATCATGCCAGTGAACCGAAAGCACGGGCTTGGCGAGCTCACCGAAGCCCTTCGACGCTACCCGCTCTCGAAGCGGCAGCGGATCACGATCGAGTACACCCTGATCAACGGCGTGAACGACTCGGTGCGCGACGCAAACGGCTTGGTCGAGCTACTCCGAGGCATTCCCGTCAAGGTCAACTTGATCCCGATGAACCCGATCTCCGCATCGGACCTTCGCGCGCCTGACACGAGTCACGTCACGCGTTTTCAGGAGCAGCTCACGCGGCGTGGGCTTTCGGTGTTCATCCGGAAGACACGCGGAGATGACGTCGCAGCCGCCTGCGGTCAGCTCGCGTTCCACGGCTCACCCCGAAGAACGGGGCGTGGCGCCCTCGTCGTCGACTCGAAGTAGAAGCGGACTCGGATTAGAGACTGCCGCGCGCCTTGAGCGCTTTGACGATGTCCGGGCGTTCCTTGTCCATGTCGTCCGGGGTTTTGATCGGCTGAAAGCGGGCGTCCGGCCCATGTCGTTCGACACGCAGGAAGGCCGAATCGAGAAAAGAGGTTAGCTCGCCGACCAGGCGTTCGAACTGCACGGCGGGTTTGCCGTCCACGGTCTTGTTGACGGCGAACCAGGTCAAGGGGAACTCCGCGTCGATGGCGGCCGCATCGAGCACGAAGGTGTTGGTGTTGAAGACGGGGATTCGCTCCTGGTCGAAGTCTTCCGGGAAGCGAAACGCCTCGACGATTTGAGCGCGCCCGTCGACCCGTGCGGGAGCGCCGCCTTTGTCGCCCGGCTCTTTGGGCGCCATTTCGGCGGTGAGCGCCGCGCCGAATTCCAAGTGGGCACCGATGATGGCAGGGTCGAGCGTCGCGGTCAGATTGTCGACGTTCGACATCATGAGCACCCGGCCGCCGCGGTCACGGAACGCCTTCAGAATGCCGGAGCGCCGAAGCGCAAACGTCAGGTCTCCGTGTCCGGGAGCGTGCGGAGAGAGCGCGCCTGAGTCCTCTCGAAAGAGGTCCCCATCGGGCGCGATACGCAGCGAGATGAACTGCGAGAAGGTCTCGATTGGAACGCGCTCGGTGCTGAGCGGCTCGGCCATCGTTCGGATCGCTTCGTCGGTGGCGAAGCTCGACATCAGGTAGACCGGGATTGTAGCGTCGGCGCGCTCCGCCACGGCTGCGATGTCCTCGAGCTTGAGCTCGAGGAATGACTTTCCGTCGAGGACCTCGACAGCGGCTTTGACGACGCCCCCGAAGCGAGTGGCCATCCCCCCTGCGAGAATGACCGCCGCGACTTCACCGCGCCGCATCGCTTCCTGACCGCGCTCGGTCAGAGCCCGGCGCAGGTCACTCCCGAGCGGGGGTAGGGCCTGCAGGTCGCCTGCCTCGGGCGGTTCCACCGTGCCCGCGATCCGGTTTTGGGCCTCTCCAAGCTCACCTCGCAGCATCTGCTGTTTCAGCTTTTCGAAGGGGATATCCTCGAATCCGTACCGTTGAAGAAGTTGGGCGCTTGCGGCGTCTATTTCTCGTGAGTTCATCAGAATTGCCGAAACCCAAGCACTTTCCACCCCATCTGTCGAGCGGGCCGTGTCTGCTCCTCAGCAGGGGGATGACGAAAGGCCCAGACGGACATACACATAAAGGAGCCACCATGGATTCGCTAGCTCGGTTTGTTTCGCTTTTCGCGGTTGGCGCTGCGGTCGCGCTGACCGTTCCCGCGGCCGCGGACTACGAGGGCGCGGACGGCTACGCGGGGTCGACCGCCGCTGGATTCGATGTCTCGCACGACGGCTATCAGCGAGAAGGCCAGACCGGCGCAACGCCCGACCCGGCGACGTACGTGGTCATCGAGTCCGAGGACGGCACCACCGAGGTCGTGGACGGCGAGACGGTGATCGTGGTTCAGGAGCCCGAGCCGTTGGCGGCGACCGAGCAGGCGCCGCCCGCTCCGCAAACAGTTGTGGTCGTGCAGCCCGAGGTGCAGTGCCCCGGGGCGATCTGGGTCGACGGCTACTGGGCCTACACCAACGGCGAGTACGTCTGGGTCGACGGGCACTGCGTCGTCGAGCGGGTGAACTATGTCTTCGTCCAGCCGCGCTGGGATTTCTACTCGAACGTCTGGTGGTTCGTGCCCGGCTACTACCGACCCTGGGGTGTGTACGTGGGATTCGGCTACTACCGTCCCTGGCACTGGTATCCGCCCTACTACCATCCTTATTACCGCACGCGCCATCCCGTCCCGGTCAACCGAGGCGTGCCCTATCGACCCACTACCGTTCGAGCGAGGCCGCCTGCCGGCCGTTCGGGCCGAGGCGTCGTGAGGCCGACGAGCTCGGTCGGCCGTTCGCGCACGATTCCGACGCGGACAGGAACCGTGACCCGGGCACCGAGCGGGCGGACAGGAACCGCGACCCGGGCACCGAGCAGGCGGACAGGAACCGTGACCCGGGCACCCAGCGTGCGGACCGGAACGGTGACGCGCACGCGGCCGGGCACGAGCCGCGTCGACTCGGTCAACCGCGCCCGGACGACGCCCGCGAGAACGACGGTTGTCCATCGGCCTCCCGGCTCGGCCGCAGCAACCAGGGCGGTCGGTCGCTCTGGCGGAGGTCCAACGCTCACGAGCTCGGTACCCCGATCGACGGCCAGTACCGCCGTGGTAAGGCAGCCAAGGGTGAGCACTTCACGCACAAGCAGTGTTGTAAGGCGACCGGCATCGACGCCCTCGCGGGCCAGGGTCAACCGCCCCGCAAGCAGCCGCCCGAGCTTTGGCCGCACCAGCAGCGTCCAGCGCCCCAGGTCCAACTCGTCACGGGCTGGGGGCATCAGCCGACCCAGCTCCGGCTGGTCGCGTCCGAGCTCCTCAAGCCCAAGCCGGTCGCGTCCGGGCGGAGGCTACGGGAGGACAGGCTCGAGCGGTTCTGGGCGGGCCCGCAGCCGTTAACCCCTCGTCGCTCGTCGACTCTTTGCTAGGCAGCAGGGACGGTGTAACTCTATAGGGGGAAGTGCATTAGACCCCCTAGAGCTTCCGTGCGTCGACGTTACAGAGAACCAGTCGCCATCGCCTTCGCGCTTGCGTTGATCGCATCGCTGTCGGTGCACCTTCCCGTGTACGATGTTCTTGGCGATTTGGCGGACCGCATCCGGTTCCAGGAGGAAGAGGCACGGAAGGCCGTCACCTTTGAGCCGGCCGAGGTGGACTTCGAGGTGCCTGGGACCGCGGAGCCTCAGCGGCGCAAGAAAAAGGCGGCACGAGAACGCGAGACGGCGAAGCGCGAGCGCCTCGCGAAGGCGGTCGAGGCGCAGGCACGAGCGCAGGCCGAGCAGCAGAAACAAGCGCCGCCGCGCGAGCTCACATCACCACAAGCCGTACAACAGCACAGCACCAACCCCAATCTCGAGCCGGACAACCCGCAGTTCATCGCCGAGGAGAACAACCGGGTCGAAGAGCAAACCGTTGCCCAGGTTCGCAGCATGATTCGCGACGACGCGCTTCCGTCGCCGGGGTCGCAGCAGAAACCCTCCGATACCCTCGAGGAGCAGGGCAACTCGCGGGAGGAAAAGATCGCGGAGCTGCGAAACAAGGAGGGAAGCGACGCGCGCAAGGTCACCGAGGAGGAAGCGCAGCGCAAACGCCCCGACAAAGCGATCGACGCAGACCCGATCCAGGCCGAGCGCGTGAGTCGCCAAGCGCCGAACGGACAGCGGTCGAGCGATGCCGGCGACCGTACGGCACAGGCTGCCGAAGACACGATCACGATTACCGATCCCGCTGGCACGTTTAGCATTCGACGACCGAGCAACTCCGCACAGGGCGGTGGCGAACGGGCCAAGGGCAAGGGCCCAGGCGGCAAGATGGCTTGGTCGCAGTTCGAGGCCGCGGTGGGCTCTGAGAAGCTCAATCAGGATCGACGGGCCTACCTTGCGGAGCGCAAGTCGTCGCAGCGCGGGATCGCGCGCGAAAAGACTTGGAATGAATTTCGCGCGGCGATCGAAAACTACGTGCCCGGCGTGAAGCGCGGCGCAACTACAGCGCTGAACGCGGCGGCATCGCCCTTTGCGACCTACATCGCGGCGGTGCACCGACGCATCCACCAAGAATTTGCGGACCGATTTCTCCGGAGCCTGCCGATCGGCGGCAGCCCGTATCAAGATCCGACGCTCATGACCAAGCTCGAAATCGTGCTCAATCGCGACGGCTCTGTGCATCGAGTTGGCGTCGTCCGATCGAGCGGGCTCTTGCCGTTCGACTTCGGCGCCTTCAACTCGGTGCTCCGCGGGCAGCCTTACCCGCCGGCTCCTTCGTCAATTCTCAGTGGCGACGGGCGGGTCTACTTCCACTGGGGCTTCTATCGAAACCAGCGGCAGTGCGGCACGTTCAACGCGGAGCCCTACATCCTCCCGAATCCGCGAGGTTCGACGGGGCGCAAGGACGGCCTGACCGATGCGCCCGACTGGGACACGGTCGTTCCGGGAGATGCGAAGCCGACGTGGCGCACGCGCGAAGAGGAGTCGCAGGAAGACGACGAGCCCAAGCGACCTCCGGAGAAGTCGCCGCCGGCGCAGCCGAGTGAGCAGGAACGGAAGGTGCCCACCGTGCCGCCTCCACCCCCCGGCGCCGGCCTGGGATGAGCCTACTCCAACGAGACGCCGAGCTGACCGCTCGCGTCAAAGCCGAAGCCAAGGCGCTTGGCTTCGCGCGTGTGGGCGTGGCCGAGGCCGGTCGACTCGACGAAGAGGGCGAGCATCTCGATGCCTGGCTCGGCGCCGGGCATCACGGGCAGATGTCGTGGATGGCGGAGACCGCGCCGGTTCGAAAGGACCCGCGCGATCCGAGGATGCTCAAAGATGCCAAGAGCGTCATCGTGATGGCGGCGCCGTACCTTCGGCGCAACCGCTACGAAGGGCCGCCTCCGGCAAAGGTCGCGAAGTACGCGCTCGGCCGCGACTACCATAACGTGCTCGGCAAGAAGGGCCGCAAAATGGCCCGGTTGCTTCAAGAGGCGGGCTTCGCCGCGCGGGTCGCAGTCGACTCGAAGCCTGTTTTCGAGCGCGCCTGGGCGGAGCAGGCTGGCGTCGGCTTCGTAGGCAAGAACTGCTGCCTCATCGTCCCGGGGCTTGGCTCGCACGCCTTCCTCGCCTGCGTCGTCACGACCGCGCCATTGATCGCCGACGCGCCCATGGGACGCCGCTGTGGAAACTGCACGCTCTGTCTCGAGGCTTGTCCGACGCGGGCCTTCCATGGGCCGCGCAGCCTCGATGCGAGAAAGTGCATTTCGTATCTGACGATCGAGCATCGAGGGCCGATTCCTTTGGCCCAGCGGCAGGCCCTCGGACCTTGGGTCTTCGGCTGCGATGTCTGCCAGGACGTCTGTCCCTACAACCAGACTTCCGGTGTAACCGACGGATCGCTCGAGGCGTTTGAGCCAGCCGAGCGTTGGGATGGGTTCGAGGTCGCCAGGTTTCTTCAAATGAGCGAGGTCGAGCTCCGTGCCTGGGCGGAAGGCTCGCCGGTGAAGCGCGCCCAGCCTGAAGGTTTGGCTCGCAACGCAGCGGTCGTGTTGGGGAATCGCGGCCTGGAGGCTCATCTTCCGGTGCTCGACGACGCGTGCCGGAATCATCCGTCCGAGGTCGTCCGAGAGGCGGCGGACTGGGGCAGGAACGAGCTCAGGCGTCGTCTGGCTGCCGCAAAATAGCTTCGAGCGATTCGAGGAGAGGGGTGAGCCCTTCCTGGGTGGCCGAGCTGATCGCGAACACCTGGAATCCCCGAGGCTCGAGCGCTTGGCGCACCGCCTCGTAGGCCTCTCGTGCGTCGGGCAGGTCGCATTTGCTGACTGCCACGAGCATCGGTCGCTCCAGCAAGCTCGCATCGAAGCGGCCGAGCTCCGACATGAGCGCGTCGAAATCCGTCACGGGATCGCGCTCGGGGTCCGGGTCCACGCTGAGCATGTGCAGAAGCACCTTGGTTCGCTCGACGTGCTTGAGAAAGCGAAGTCCGAGGCCGGCGCCTTCCGAGGCCCCTTCGATGATGCCCGGGATGTCCGCGATGACGAATGTCCGGTCGACACCGAGTGAAACGACACCGAGGTTGGGGACCAAGGTCGTGAACGGGTAGTCGGCGACCTTGGGGCGTGCGCGGGAGACGGTGGCGATGAAGGTGCTCTTGCCCACATTCGGGAATCCGACGATGCCGACGTCGGCGAGGAGCTTCAGGACGAGCCGGACTTGCTTTCGTTCGCCGGGCGTACCCGGGCTGGCGCGTCGCGGCGCTCGGTCGTGCGGCGTGGCGAACTTGATGTTCCCACGGCCGCCTCGGCCGCCTCGTGCGACCACCATTTCGGCGCCGGCCTCGCTGAGGTCGGCAAGCAGGGCCTGGCTCTCCTGGTCGTAGACTTGGGTCCCCACCGGGACCTGGATGCGAATGTCCTGACCCGCTTTGCCAAACTGGTCCTTGCCGCGGCCGTCCTCGCCGCGCTCGGCTCGAACGATCTTGCGGAAGCGCAGATCCAGCAAAGTACTCAGCCGATCGTGTGCGACCAGGATGACACTCCCCCCGCGCCCGCCGTCCCCTCCGGATGGACCGCCGAGCGGAACGAACTTCTCGCGCCGAAATGCGATGCAGCCATTGCCCCCGTCACCCGCGGCAACCTCCAGGGTCACTTCATCGACGAAATCCACGCTCGTCCGTACGTCGCCGTGATTGCGAGGGCAACCGACTTGGTGCTCGAACAAATCGGTGGGATGCGTACACTGCGCAGGTGCGGAGTGCTCACGGCGACCCGGAACCGGCGTCTCAGAACGCCACGTTCATCCAAGCTTTGGCGGCCAAGAGCTTGGAAACAGTGCGGTTAACCGAGGTCTTGAGCATTGCGCCCGCGGACGAGGCGGCGCAGGCGGCGCTTGCCGGCCACCTCAGCGACCTGCGCCACTCGGCGGCCGAGCTTGGTTTCGCGCATCTCGAAACGGCCTTGGCCGAGGCGTTGACGAGGCTCGAACGGGAGGCGTTTGGGCCCGCCTCGCTCCGGGCGGTCCGGGTGCTGGCCTGGCGGTACGAGGCGCTCGCCGGGTTGCCCGCCCAGTCGGGGACGCGCCCGGCCGTGTCTCCGCCTCCGGAGCCGAGCCTGCGCGGGCGCTCCATTCTGGTTGCGGACGACGAGGCCGAGGTGCGTTGGTTCTACGTGGGCGTCCTTCGTGAGTACGGAGCCAGGGTCATCGAAGCGCGGGACGGCGTGGAGGCCCTCGAGCTTGCTCGGAGGGAGTCCCCGGACGTGATCCTTGCGGACATCGTCATGCCACGCCTCGACGGTCTTGCCCTGTGCGCAGCCGTGCGCCGCGAGCCTTTGCTCGACGGGGTGCCCGTCGTGCTTCTGTCCTGGCGCGACGACTTTCTACACCGCATGCGTGAGCTTCGGGCCGACGCGCAGGGGTATCTACGCAAGGAAGTACCCGCGCGTCAGGTGCTCGATCGCGTGCTCGGGGTGCTCGAACCGTTGACGCGGCTGGAAGAAGCGCTGAAAGGTGAACGAGAGGCGCGTGGCGACCTGGAAGAGCTGGGTGTGACTCGCCTGCTGCGGGCTGTTCGCCGGCTTCGACCAAACGCCAGCGTCGTCCTTCAAGATCCCTGGAGCTTATTCGACTTGGAGGTCCGCGACGGCGGCATCGTTCGCCTGACCCGGACCGCGATCGATGGTGCGGTCAAGGAGGGCGCCGACGCCTTTCCCGCTCTCGTCGGGATGAGCTCGGGTCGATTCGTGGTGGCAGAGCTGCCTGCCCGGTTCGCGGATGAGGTGCCCGAGTCTTTGGACGATTCGTTCATCGAGGCGACGCGGCGACTTGGGGGCTTCCTCAATACCATCGCGGCGCATCCCGATTGCCGGGTCGAGTTCGATCCCGACGTGCTCGGGACCTATGTGCGCCACTCTCCCGTTCGGGTGCAGCGCCTGATTGCCGCCCTCGTCGCGGGTGGGCCGCCGGACATGCTTTGGGAGTCTGGCGCCGGGTCCCGCGCGCTCGTTGACGCCTTGCTGATCACCCTGGCGCGGCAAGGGGCCATTCGAGATGTCCGAGCTCCGGAGCGGGTCGCGGGCGGGGGCCCCGGCGCCGCGGGTCCGCCCGAGTCGGGGCTTGAGTTGAATCAGGCCGAGATCGAGCAAGACTCCGCCGGCGTGTCCGATCCGATCGAGCGACAGAATGTCCGGGCGCAGTCGGCGGTGACCATGCATCGCCAGCCCGCCAATCGGGCCCCGAGCTGGAGCTACCCGGTCTGGCGGCTCGGCAGCGGGGCGGCGCAGAGCAGCGGTGAGAGCAGCTCTGGGTTCGGGATGGAACTGCAAGCGACTCCACGTCTATTCGGTTTGGCGTTTGTGGTTCTGCTCACGGCGACCGTGGCGTTTCTGATCTGGAACGAGGTGATGCCGATCCGCGCGCCGGTCAGGTCGCTGAGGGCTATCGCGCCGCCCATCGAGATCGACGTTCCCGTGGAAGTCCGCGTGGACTTGCAGGAGCCGGTGCCGGAAGCCGCGCCTTCGGTCTCGCCGGCCGGCCCGGACCTCTCCGCGTTTGCCGGACGCCTACGGGCAGGTGTCCACCCGTTGCTAGACGTCGCGGAAGGGCAGGGCGTGCTCGAGCTCGGCGGCCCCGCTGAGGTGTCGGTCGAAGTGGACGGAGTGGACCGCGGAACGCTTCCGTTGACGCTCGTGCTCGACGCGGGCACCCACCGGGTACACTACCGCGTCGGCGCTCGATCCACCGACCGGTTCTACTACATGAAGCCGGGCGCGACGCGTACGCTGCAGGTCGTCACCCGGCCGGGTGGCTTTGTTGACGCTCGCTGAAGCCTCGTGCTAACCGCAGCTAGGTTTCGCGGGGCCAAATTCAGGGGCGAGAACGGCCGCCGGAGCGAGGGAGGAAGGCGGCTGATGCGATTGAATGTGGTGTTGCTCGGGACCCTTTGCGTGGCTGCAGCATGCAGCCGAGGAGCGTCCACGCCGGACCCATTTGCCGGGCTCGAGACCCATTCGGATCTTGCCGAGCTTCGCCACTTGGCGGAGGTCAACGATGGCGGCTGGTATCTCGACTTCGGCACCCCCGCACAGTCCAAGTACACGGTGGGTGACTGGCGCAGCGGTTGGGTCGGCAAGGGGGTCGACGGCGACACCAGCTATGCGCACGTTGGTATGCGGGGTCGGGTGTACTTCCAGGCCGAGCGGCCCGAGGCGCTCGTTGCTCGCGTTCGACTGCGACCGCACGGGACGCAGGCGCTCACGCCGTACCTCAACAACCGACAGCTCGCGTCGATTCATCTGGGCAAGGACGATGGGTTCGCAGACTATGATGTGCCGCTTCCCAAAGACAAAGTGACGGCCGGCGAGAACTACCTGCTCTTGACCTTCGGGGGCACGACACCGATCGATGGGCAGGACGTTTCAGTGGCCGTCGATTCGATCTGGATTCGAAGGGCTTCTGAGCCGGCCAAGGCCGCGCGCGCACCGATATACGAAGGCCTGGTCGCCACCGTTCGTTTTGGGACGGAGGAGCGGAAGGCCATCGCCCTGTCGCGTGCGTCGACGCTGCGCTATCACGTCGTGGTTCCGGCAGACGGCTCGTTGGGTTTTGGAGTGGGCGTCGAAGGGGAAGGCGACGCGCCTTTCGCGATCGAGGTGACGGCCGACGGGCAGCCGACGATCGAAGTGCTGACCGGTACGGCTTCGGGCGCATGGACGGATCACAAGGTGGACTTGAGCCGCTTCGCGGGTGAGACCGTGCGGATCGACCTTCGTGCCAAAGGAGAGGGAGCGGGCCGCGTGGCTTGGAATTCACCGCGAATCGTCGTGCCCGAAAGGCAGGAACGGAACCCGGCGCCTGCGAAGAACGTGATCGTGCTCGTCATCGACACCCTTCGCGCCGACAAGCTCCGGCCGTTCAACCCGCAGACTCGCGTGAAGACGCCAGCCATCGACAAGCTCGCCTCCGAGGGCGTGGTCTTCGAGCTCGCGCAGTCGCCCGAGAACTGGACCAAGCCGGCGGTGGCCTCGATCCTCACCGGGCTTCATCCACAAACCCATCAGCAGAAGACCGGCGATGCCGCGCTGCCAAGCTCCGCCGAGCTCTTGAGCGAGCACCTCCAGGGTGAAGGGTTCGCGACCGGAAGCTTCATCGCGAACGGCTATGTCTCCGATCGTTTCGGATTCGACCAGGGCTGGGATCACTACAGCAACTACATTCGCGAAGGGAAGAGCACCGAGGCCGAGGACGTCTTCGAAAAGGCCGGCAACTGGATCGACGAGCACAAGGACGGACGCTTCTTCGCATACATCCAGACGATTGATCCACACGTGCCCTACGATCCGCCCGGGGAGCACCTCCGGTTGTACGACCCGAGCCAATATACCGGGCAGGTCAAGCCGAGGATGACGGGTGACCTGCTAGAGAAGGCCAAGCGCAACCCGCCGCAAGTCGTCTTCGACGCAAGCGACAAGCGAAGACTGAAGGCGCTTCACGACGGTGAGATTACCAAGCACGATCACTTCTTCGGCGCATTCCTCGAGCGCTTGAACGAGCTCGGGCTGAGCGAAGATACGCTGATCGTGGTGACGTCGGATCACGGCGAGGAGTTCGATGACCACGGCTCATGGGGACACGGTCACTCGGTGTACCAAGAGCTCCTTCATGTGCCCTTGATGTTTCGCCTCCCGAACCGGCTTCCGGCTGGCAGCAAGGTCGGCGAGGCGGTCAGCACCCTCGATATCTCCGCGACGGTGACCGAGCTCTTGGGCGTTCCCGAGATGGCCGGCAATGAAGGGCACCCGCTGGTTGGTCTGATGCTCGGCGACGCCGCGAAGCGGCCGGCGGTCGCTTTCAGCGACTTCCAAGACGACCGTCGTGTCATCACGAGCCGCCGATGGAAGTTCATCCTCCGCGGAAACCTGACTTCGACCATGTTCGACCTCGTGGCGGACCCCTTGGAGAAGAATCAGCTCGACGCGTCCGCATTTCCCATCGCGCGGCGGTATTCACGGATGTTGCTCGGTCAGTTCCTTGGAGCGACCAACCGGGGGGACTGGTTGAGCGCCGAGCAGAAGGGCGGTACACAGCTGAACCGGGAGAACGCTGAAATGGACGACACGATTCGCGATCAGCTACGCGCACTCGGCTACGCGCACTGAGACCCATGCCCCTCATCGAACAAACTCCGGAGCGGTACCTGAGAAGTCCGCGCTTGGAGCCCGTAGCCGATGGAGGCGCGCTCTTGCACGTCTTCGCTTGGGGAGGGCGCGAAGAGGAATGCGTTCTGCGATTCGAATTGTCCGATGACGGGGCGGTGCAAGGCGAGGCAGGCTCGACCGATCATGGCGCTGCCATCATGACCTGGGCTCCGGGGGTCTCCCATCCGATCAACGACCCGCTCGCCGAGCTAGCGGCTGAGCACCAGGGCTGGCGGGTGGAAGTTCGGCATGAAGGCCCGCGGTCGAGGGTGGTGGTTGCGCCCCCGTCGGGCGGCGAGTTCCTCGTCTGGACGGCGTTCGGGATCGCGGCCGCGCCCTGCATCAGCGCTGCGCCCGGAGGGGCCTGGGTCGGGTTCCACCACGACGTTCGGGAGGACACTGGGGTTCCCGACATCGCGAAGTGGATCGCGGTTCGCTTCGTCGACATGGAGGGGATGGTGTTCGAGCCGGCCGGGCCGATGACCGATCGAGACCGGGACCTCGAGGGTGAAGAGCAGGGCTTCGAATTCCCTGCCATCGTGGTTGGCGACGATGGCGCGATCGATCTGTTTGGGCGCGGCTCCCATACGATGTACCGCCAGAGGCTCAACGCGGATGGCTTCGCCGCCCGGGTCCAGATCGATGATGCCCAGTGGGGGTGCCGAGGAAGGCGGGTGACCGCGGCTCGACTCGCGAGCGGATCGACGCTGGCTGCCTGGCGCAGTCGAAAAGGCATTCGAATCGAACCCTTCGATGAACCGTCCGGCGGCGCGCCCAAGCTCGCCGAGGCGAAAATCGAAGTCGGCGAGTTTCAGCCGGCGGTGGCACACGCGACGGCTTGGTCGGGGCCGCAGGTCTTGTTTGGCGACATCCAACAGCACAGTGCCCATTCGGACGGGGTGGGGAGCGCGGACGAAGCCTATCTTCGCGCCCGCTACCGGTACGGCGACGACTTCGCGGCGCTCACCGATCACGAGTCATTCCTCGGAAAGCGAATCGGGCCCGGCGAGTGGGCGTACCTGCAGGCTGTGACCGAACGGCACGATGAGCCCGGCGAGTTTGCGACGATCGTTGCCTACGAATGGACCGGAAAGTCTTATCCCGGGCCGGGGCACAAGTGCATTTACCTTCCGGGGCCAGGCTTCCCGATCATCTCTCGCGACGACGTTCCCGAGGGCCGGGACATCGTCCGGCAGATCAGCGCGCAGGGCGCGTTTACGGGGCCGCACCACATCGGTTGGACGGGCGCCGACGTGCCCGGACACGACCCCGAAGGGCAGCCGGTTTGGGAGATCTGCTCGTGCCACGGCTGCTACGAGCACCCCGATCATCCGCTCGGGCACCGCGGCGAGCTCAACGACCAGTTTGCCAAGCCGCTGCTCGACGCAGGCATGCGCTTCGGTTTCATCGCGAACTCGGACAGCCACGGGCTCCTTTGGCATCATGGCGAATGCCGAAAGCGCGACCCGTTTCGAACCGGGCTGACGGCGGTCATTTGTGCGACCCGTATGCGCGAGGCGATTCTCGAAGCGATTCGCGCGCGCCGTTGCTATGCGACCAGCGGCGCTAAGATTCTGCTCGACGTGCACGTCGCAGGTTTTCCGATGGGGAGCGAGCTCGACATCGACGGGCCGGTCGAAGTCCATGCGCGAGCGCTTGGGACGACCGACATCGAACGCATCGAGCTGGTGACGCCCGATGGTGTGGCGGCATCGGACGAGCCGAGATCGCCATCGGCGTCGTTCGCTGGCGAGGTGGATGCCCCTTACGTATACTGTCGCGTGACCCAGGCCGATGGCGAGATGGCGTGGTCCAGCCCCA
>Ga0316197_10000498_pt1 | contig 27175 bp, 27 predicted proteins | sample OudBiesiAoxic_MG_FD_204939 | JGI IMG/M metagenome (GOLD analysis project Ga0316197, IMG submission 204939) | Coastal sediment microbial communities from Oude Bieten Haven, Netherlands - site A oxic | ecosystem: Environmental > Aquatic > Marine > Coastal > Sediment | place: Netherlands... | reverse complement strand
AAACGTATTGGAGAAAAAGTTGGAATCTTTTTCCCTGAAGATAAGAGAAAACATTTTAATAAAAGTGAGGAATGTTAATGAAGATAAATAAACATCTAAACTTTTGGAATATTATTTCCATTACATCTCTAGCACTTATATTTTTATTTTTGATCTACCCTTCATTTTCACTGGTAAGTCAAAGTTTTATAAGTTCTACAACAGGAAAATTAACTTTAGAAAACTATATAGATTTCTTTTCCCTACCGTATTATTTTAATGCGTTAAAGCATAGTTTAGCCGTTTGTTTGACTACAACTATCTTTGCCACTTTAATAGGTATTCCTATAGCTTACTTTATGGGCAGAACCAACATATATTTCAAAGGGTTTTTGGATCTAGTTATCATGATCTCCCTCCTGTCTCCTCCATTTATTGGAGCATATTCTTGGATCTTACTTCTAGGGCGAAACGGATGGATTACTAATCTCCTCAGTCCTTTTGGAATAGTTATGCCTACTATCTATGGATTTACAGGAATCGTAATTGTATTTACTCTAAAATTCTTTCCATATGTATATATCTATACTTCGGGAGCTCTAAATAGTATCGATGCCTCTTTGGAGGAGGCTTCTGAAAACTTAGGTATGAGTAGATTACAGAGATTATTTACAGTAACTTTTCCACTAGTTATGCCTTCTATCACTGCTGGAGCTCTTATGGTATTTATGACTTCCCTAGCTGACTTTGGTACTCCAATGTTAATTGGTGAAGGATATAAGGTTTTACCTGTTATGATATATGATGAGTTTATGAGTGAAATGGGTGGAGATGCTACTGTTGCAAGTACTATCAGTGTTGTAGTTGTAGCTTGTTCTACCCTGGTACTTTTCCTTCAGAAATATCTTATTTCTAGGAAAAATTATAAGATGAATGCCCTTAGACCACCTAAAACATCTATACTTTCACCTAGTCATAGAATTTTAGCTACTGTATTTGTAGGAGTTATATCATTTATAGCTTTCTTACCTCAATTAGTTGTTATCTATACTTCATTTCTTAAAACCAACGGGCCACTGTTTATTTCAGGGTTTAGTTTAGATAGTTACTATGATATTATGAATAAACTTTCTTCTAATATCTATAATACATTCCTTTATTCTATTATATCTATATTGATTATGTTACTTCTAGGACTTGTTCTCTCTTATATTATTTTTAAGAAGAAAAACAGATTAGCTCCTATTTTGGATATTTTAATTATGTTCCCATATGTTATTCCAGGATCAGTTCTAGGAATAGGGCTATTAGTATGTTTTAACAAGAGACCGATGCTTCTAAGTGGAACAGGGTTTATACTTATAGTATCTTACGTTATCAGAAAATTAGCATATACAGTAAGATCAGGAACGGCTATATTACATCAGATAGATCCTAGTATAGAGGAAGCTTCTATAAATTTAGGAGTCTCTCCTATGAAAACATTTTTCAAGGTCACGGCTGTTATGATGGGGCCAGGTATATTTTCTGGATTGATCCTCAGTTGGATCTCTACTATAAATGAATTAAGTTCATCTATTATATTATATACTGGAAAAACAGGAACTATCGCTGTTGCAATATATACAGAGGTTATTCGAGATAGTTTTGGAACTGCGGCGGCTCTTTCAACTATCCTGACTATTATATCTATTATTTCTATACTTATATTCAAGTTTTTCTCTAGAGGAAGCAAACTAAATATCTAAGTAAGAAGTTAAAAATAAAAAAGACCGAGAAAATATTAAATTTTCTTCGGTCTTTTTTATATCCTTCCGCGACCTTTCTTATCTCACCTTGCCTTCTTCTAAAATATTCACTTCATTCAAATTTCTAATCCATAAAATTAAAAGGATTTTTTTGTTTTTAGTTAATATACCTATAGATGTTTTTTATCAATAAAAAATGAGGAGGATACTAATGACAAAAATATTAATTCTATATTACAGCATGTATGGTCATGTGGAAACTATGGCTAAAGCCATAGCCCAAGGGGCTCGTAGTGTTGACGAAGTTGAAGTAACTATTAAAAGGGTCCCAGAACTTATGTCTGAAGAAGATGCACATAATGCAGGTGCTAAATTAGATCAAGAGGCTCCTATTGCATCGGTTGAGGAGCTCCCGAAATATGATTCAATTATTTTTGGAACTCCTACTAGATTTGGAAATATGTGTTCCCAGATGAGAAGTTTTTTAGACCAAACAGGAAAACTATGGATGGACGGATCACTAGTTGGAAAAGTAGGTAGTGTATTTGCCTCTACAGCTACTCAGCATGGAGGTCAGGAGACAACAATAATCTCATTCCATACTACCCTATTCCATCATGGGATGATTGTTGTAGGCACACCTTATTCCTGTCAAGAATTACTAAATATGGAGGAGATTAGTGGAGGTACTCCCTACGGAGCAACTACTCTTGCAGGAGCAGATGGAAGCAGAAAGCCATCAGAAAATGAACTGAAAATCGCACATTTTCAAGGGGAATATGTAGCCAAGATAGCAAAGAAAATAGCGACTTCCTCTATGAAATAAATAAGATATAAACAAAGCTGTCCTAGCATTAAATTTACTTTCAATGCTAAGACAGCTTTACTTTAAACTTGCAATAAATTAAAGAAATCGGAATTATACTACCTTTTCAAAATCTTCCTTCGATGCCCCACATAAAGGGCATACCCAATCTTCAGGTAAATCTTCAAATTTCACACCTGGTTTTATATCACCAGCATCATCACCAATTTCAGGGTCATAAATATAACCACAGGGTATACATGTCCATTTTTCCATATTATTCCTCCTTTTTTATTTTATAAATCTACATAAAACATATACTCATCATTTAAAATTTTTCCTTTATTTAGGTTTAAATAAAAATTTAAAAAAAAGATAGGGATCTCTAATTGGAATCCCTATCTATATTCTGGTTTTTACTTCCCTACCTCCCCCCCGCCCTGTTTAGGGAGAGGGAAACTAAAGGAGCGAGGGTCTCTACCCTCTTATAATTTCTATCTTATATCCATCAGGATCTGTAACAAAATAATATCTTGGTTTTTCCCCTGGAAGACCTTTAAGATCAGTTACTTCTAATCCCATATTTTTATGGAATTCATGGGATTTTTCCAAGTCACCTACAGTCAATGCAAAATGACTAAATCCATTCCCCATCTCATAGGGCTTTTCAGTGTTGTAATTATACGTTAACTCTATTTCAAAATTTCTATTTTTGTCACTTAGATATACCAAGCTAAATTCATATTCAGAATAATCTAATCTCTTTACTTCTTCCAAAGACAGTGCTTTTTTATAAAATTTCAATGATTTATCTAAATCCATTACTCTGATGCATCCATGTTCTAATTTATAATTCATCTATTCTCCTCCAATTACTTACTTTTATCTCAAAATTTCACTATAACTTTATGAAGTTTACAAGTAAAATTATAATTCAAATAATTCTTTTATTTTTTCCACCACTCCATTTTCTTCATTACTTTTTGCTATGTTTTTTGCAAGTTCTTTTAGTTTAGGATGAGCATTTTCCATGGCATAGCTATGATCTCCACTTTCTAATAGTTCTACATCATTTAAATAATCTCCAAAAACTAAAGTTTCTTTAGGAGTTATACCTAATATTCCCTGTAATTTTCTCATAGCAGTTCCTTTATTTGCATCTATATTAGAAATATCTAGCCATACTCCACCAGAAACAGTAATCTTATATTCATTTTCGAATTCTTTGAAGTATTTATAACTATTTTCTTCTGAATTCTTAAAATCACATAGAGCAATTTTTAAAAAATCATCTTCTACTTCTTCCAAAGAATTAACTATCTCAAATTTTTCATAATATGGCTTAACTTCCTCTATAAATTTAGAATCATTTGATTCTATGTAGGCACTATTTTTTCCACACAACACAATATTTACACCATCTATTGTTCTCGCCAGTTCTATAAATTCAAAAGTTTTCTTTCTATCCAAAGTATTTATATGTAAAATTTCACCTTTATAAGCTACAAAACTCCCATTTTCTGCAATAAAATAAATATCATCTTTTATATCTTCAAATTTTTTAATCAAATTATAATATTGCCTTCCACTAGCACAAGCAAAAACAATATTTTTTTCTTTAAGTTTTTTCCAAACTTCCCAAAATTCAGGATTGATCTCGTGTTTACTATTTAATAAAGTTCCATCCATATCTGTCGCTATCAGTTTTATCAAAATATTTCCTCCTAGAAATTCACACTTTAAATTTTATACTATAGAGTATTATAACTGATTTCACCAAATATTTTCAATAATATTATAGATCAAGTTCTATACATACTGAGGTTAAAAAAATAGAGAAGCCAATGGATTCCCTGATCTTTATTAAAATGCTATATTTATAATTCCTTATAAATAATTTCGAATGCTTTATCACTTTTTTTATATCCTATTCTCGGGTTATCAAATTTTTGCTCCAAAACTTCTAAATTATTTATTTTTGAAAACTTTAATAGCATCCAGTCATGATGTTTTTTAGAAGCATGGTTGCCTTTTATTTGAAAACAACGTAATGTTTGATCTCCTTTCGTTGATATACCGCAAGCATGGGGTTCTACAATCCTATCTAAATCATCATATGTCAATGATACCAACCTTTTTTCCTCTATAGCCTTTACTATTAAATTTTTCATAACTCCCTCCTATTTTTACCTTTACTTCCATAATCCACATTTATAACATATTGTGCATTTTCACTCTAAGTATACAACAAAATATTGAAAATATCTCAAAATTAAAACAGGGAATCCAAATGGATTCCCTGTTTTTTATCTAGAAAATTATAAATCCCTAGATTATGCCTATCTAAATACAACATCACATTGCTTTTTATTTAAATGCTTCTAAGTTTTCAGTTAATTTATCTAACTTGTCTTGATATTCTTTTTGTATCTTTCTTTCTCTTTCTAAGATATGAGCAGGTGCTTTAGAAGTAAACTTCTCATTAGACAATTTACCATTTACCTTAGCAAGGTCTTTCTCTATCTTAACCATTTGTGCTTCGATCTTCTTGATCTCAACTTCAGGATCTAATAATCCTGCTAACGGTACATATAATTCAGAATCTTCTACTACTCTAAATCCTGCACCTGTAGGTTTTGCTACATCACCAAATTCTAAAGTTTCTAATTTAGCTAACTTAGTTAGGAATGTTTTGTTATTTTCTAAAGTTTTAATCTCAGATTCATTGTTAGTTCTTAAGATTGCCTTTACTTCCTTTGCAGGAGATATATTTATCTCCGCTCTTATATTTCTAAGTGCAGAAACTACTGATTGTAAGTATTCAAAAGATGTTTCTGTTTCTTCGTCTACTAAAGTTTCATTACAAGTAGGGAAAGATTCAAGCATGATTGTTTCACCTTTCGCTCCTAATTTTTGCCAAATTTCCTCTGAAATAAATGGCATAAATGGATGTAATAATCTAAGTCCTTCTTCTAATACTGTCCATAATACATATTGAGCAGTTTTCTTAGAAGTTTCATCTTCACTGTTATAAAGTCTAGTCTTAGCTAACTCAACATACCAGTCACAGAAGTCTCCTCTTAAGAATTCATATGCTCCTTTAGCAGCTTCGTCTAATGTGAAACTTTCTAAATGTCCATTTACTTTTTTAGAAGCTTTATTTAATTTAGAGAATATCCATTTATCTACTAATTCTAACTCTAATTCATCTTTATTTACACTATTGATATCAAAATCTTCTAAATTCATCAATACAAATCTAGATACATTCCAAATTTTATTTGAGAAGTTTCTTCCCATCTCTAATAATTTTTCAGAGAAATGTACATCTTGACCTTGAGAAGTGTTATAGATCATAGTAAATCTAATGGCATCTGCACCATATCTGTCTATTAATTCTAATGTATCAGGAGAGTTTCCTAATGATTTAGACATCTTTCTTCCTTGCTCATCTCTAACTATTCCATGTAAGAATACATGCTCAAATGGGATTTCTTTCATTTCATACATTCCCATCATTACCATTCTAGCAACCCAGAAGAACAATATATCTGCTCCAGTTACTAGGGTATTTGTTGGATAAAATCTTTCTAAGTCTTTATTTTCAGGTAATCCTAATGTTGAGAAAGGCCATAAAGCAGATGAGAACCATGTATCTAATACATCTGTTTCTTGAACTAATTCAACTTCTTTTCCGTAGTGTGCAAGTGCTTGAGCAGCTGCATCTTCATCAGATTTAGCTACGAATAAATGGTTATCAGGTCCGTAGTATGCAGGTATTCTATGTCCCCACCAGATCTGTCTAGATATACACCAGTCTCTGATGTTTTCTAACCAGTTATAGTAAACTTTTTCCCATCTCTTTGGCATAATCTTAACATCGCCATTATATACTACTTCTAGAGCGTTCTTTGCTAATGATTCCATCTTAACAAACCATTGGTTAGATATTCTAGATTCTATATTTGTATTACATCTATAACATCCACCGACTTTGTTGTCGTAATCTTCTATTTTTTCCATAAATCCTTGCTCTTCCAAATCAGCAACGACAGCAATTCTTGCTTCTTCACGAGTCATTCCTTCATATTTTCCAGTAAGAGCATTCATCTTAGCGTCTGGAGTAAAGATATTCATGATCTCTAAGTTATGTCTTTTTCCGATCTCAAAGTCATTAGGGTCATGAGCTGGAGTCATCTTAACTACACCAGTTCCAAATTCCATATCTACATAATCGTCAGCTATAATTGGAACTTCTTTTCCTGTAAGAGGAAGAATTACTGTTTTACCTATTAGATCTTTATATCTCTCATCATTAGGATTTACAGCTACTCCGGTATCTCCTATCATTGTTTCTGGTCTAGTAGTTGCTACTACAAACTCTATATCAGAATCTTTTACAGGATACTTTATATGCCACATATGACCTTTGTGCTCACTATGATCTACTTCATCATCAGCTAAAGCAGTTCCACATTGTGGGCACCAGTTTACCATATATTCACCTTGATAGATTAATCCATCATTATATAATTTTACAAATACATCTTTTACAGAGTCAGAACATCCTTCATCCATAGTAAATCTTTCTTTTTCCCAGTCAAGAGAGGCTCCTAATCTTCTTAATTGATTAGTGATTATTCCTCCATATTGATGCTTCCAGTCCCAAACTTTTTCGATAAACTTATCTCTTCCAAGATCATCTCTAGTTAAGTTATCTTCTGCTAACTTTCTCTCTACTCTATTTTGAGTAGCGATTCCTGCATGGTCTGTTCCTGGCATCCAAAGAGTATTGTATCCACTCATTCTTTTCCATCTAATAATAGTATCTTGGATACTGTTATTTAGAACATGTCCCATATGTAATACACCTGTAACATTTGGTGGTGGCATAACTATAGTATAGTTAGGTTTTTCATCGTCCATTGTTGCTCTAAAATATTTATTTTCTTCCCATGTTTTGTACCACTTGCTTTCTATCTCCGTCGGAGAATATATCTTGTCTAATTCCGTCATAAGTGACCTCCTAAGTTTATTTTACAAAAAAATAGTAGCTATTTAATTCAAAATAGCTACTTTAATCTCTTTATATTATTCAAGGGTTTATAAAAATTCAAAACCATAGCTATCACCTATATCAATTTGATTAAAATGTGATTAACTTTGACCTCTACTCTTTTCATAAATGTATTTCCTCCCTCTAAATTTATTCATAAATAATATCATTTTTTTAGACTTTTGTCAATTTAGATTTTTTTAATCCTAGCTTATCTAACTTCTGTTTTTAGGAGTTCTCCACTCTTTTCAAAGGATAGATCTCCACTAATAGTTATTAGTTTCTCTGATACTATGACATTTTCATTTGTGATTTTTGGGTATATTTCTTGATATTCTTCGTTACTTTTTTTGATCTTTATTGGTTTTAAATTATTAAGTTTTAAAGGTATCAAAACATGATCTTTTAAAGCTTTATCCAATCTTAAAAACTCCAATCCAACTATATTTACTTGGGCTAATTTTAAGGATAATATACCTGTGTTATTATCTAAAATAGGTTTTAATTCTCCATTGATACCAGCATCCAATATATTTCCATTAAGATTCAAATTTAAATCACCACTGATATAGATTTGATCTTTTTTTAGAACTATCATCATATTTTTTATAGTATACCGAGCCATTGTTTTCTGATCCAGAACTTTAATCTCTTTTTGAAATTCCAAGGGACTTATAGCTGTTACAAATGAATTTATTGCCTTTTCAGATAGCTGAACACTGATATCACTAGACATACTCAAAGTATAAAATATAATAAACACTAAAACTAATAGTTGCTTTTTAATCTTAATCTCCTCCATTTTTATTTATGATTTTATTTTTCTATCGGCTAATTATACCATACCTATAAAATACTTCATTAGTAAATCTGAAAATCCTAAAAAAAGTCAAGGTAATCAACCCTGACCAAATTTAGATATATTTCATCTCTACCTCTTCTTAATAAAGATAAGACTTATATTTTTTTCTTTCTCATATAAGGTACTGTAAACAATATCCCTATTATGATTATATTCAGACTACTCATGGCTGCACTCTCCAAAAATAATTTATTGGTGTATAAATTATAATTTACCACCGATGACAGAGGAAGATATCTTCCTAGTTGCATAGTGTAGGTTATAGTAAACTCTGCATAGATAACAGCAAAAATCTGTAGATACGTACCACTCAAGACTTCCTTTAAAATTGGAAACTCCACATAGATAAAGGTCTGGAATTTATTTGCTCCATCTATACTGCTAGCTTCTAATATATCTACTCGAAACTTCTTTATATATTGATACATAAATGAATAAGCCAGGGGAACTGTAGTCAGAAAAAAACCTCCTATAAGTAAAACTATATAGGGAATATCATAGATTATATTCGTATAGATCAGAGTTATCCCCAAGAATCCACTAGATATTCCAAAGGTAGAAAATATTATATATGTACTAAATTTACCCGAAAATTTCAACAATAAATAGGTGAATACCACCACTATAAAAGCTGTAACCATGGCTATCATCCCTGAATTTATTATAGATTCAACCACTGGATATTTTTTATTAAAAGTAGGAGAAAGGATCTCTATAAAGGCCCTAAAAGAAAACTTTTTATCGTAGTAGTTGTAAAAGGAAAAAACTAAATTTATCCCTACAATCCCAAATTCAAAAATAATAAACATATAACTATATATCTTTGTAATCAAAGATACTTCTCCAATTTTTTCATCTTCCTCCAGTTCATATCCATCAATTTTCTCACCGATAATATTCACTCCTGTCAAGATTATAAATTGAACTATCCCTAGAGCAAACATCCTAGAAAAATTAGCGCTTCCCATGAGGGAATTTACTATTTCTACTTCTAGTGTAGAAAATTTTAATCCTCCCAAAGATAGTACTATCCCAAAAGAGGTAAATGAATAGGTAAATACCAAGAAAAAACCTCTGAATATCTGAGGTAAGATGAGAGGCAGCTTTATCTTTGTAAAAATAACCCACTTACTGGCCCCGCACTCCAAACCAGCTTCTATAACTTCATTGGGTATCCTTTTCAATCCCAGAGACAGATATTTTACAAATATAGGTGCATTGTAAAATACATTTGCAATCAAGATAGCTTTCAGACTGTATAAAATCCCTAAATCCTTTAATAATGGCAGGTTGAATACCAATGAAAATGTTATTACTGTAGATATTACAGGAAAAAAGAAGGGGATAAATATAGTCCCCTCCATTAGAGTACTCAACAATCCCCTTCTATAAGTCACATAATATGCAGGAAGGATGGCTGCAATAAAAGCTAAAATTGAAGATAAAATTCCCTGCTTAAAAGACATAAGGATAAGACCCAAGGTCTCACTATCCATTATTCCTATTAAGTCTTCTAAGTGGAAGAAATCTCGTCCAAATATATATATAGGAAATATCCATAATATCATATATCCTACATTCAAAATCCTAGCTTTTTTCATCTTTTTCTCCTCTATAACCCTCTCCTCCTAGTTTCTCCCTCAACAGGGTGAAACAAAGTAAAATTATTATCTTTCTCCCTAGTTGAGGGATAGAGTATCCGTAGGAGGAGAGAGGGTTTCTTTTTTCAATAATTTTTTATTTTTTCAATAATTTAATTAATTCTCTTTTATATTCTTCTATCTTCTCCAAATCACTAGCTTTAACTTTTACTATTTTAGTCGATGTTGGAACTCTATTGTATTCATCTCCTAATTTTATATCTGTCACAGGTAACATATAGTTTTTTTCTGCCATGGCTTTTTGGAATTTATCCTCTAAAATATAATCCATAAATAACTTAGCTCCATCCTTTATCTCTTTTTTTGCTACGATAGAAGCTCCCTGAACATAGATATATCCACCTTCACTTGGGATAAAACTTTTATATGTACTCTTTTCATCAAAATAAAGATCACTAGTAGCATAACCTATCATAAGTGGTGCTTCATTGGTTGTAAATTTTGCCCATCCTTCACTCCATCCTGGAGCTACTGTTTTCATAGCAGGTTTTAACTCTTCCCAAAATTTAAGCCAATTTTCACCATAGACTGCTACTGTCCACATCATAAACTCTTGACCAGTAAATGAGTTAGGATCCAAAGCTATTAACTGCCCTTTTAACTTTTTTAGTTCTTCAAAAGATGTCGGTATCTTCTCTAATCCGTCTTTATTTGCGTTTATAGCCAATGATCCAAAATCAAATGGAGTAGAATACCACTCACTATCTATCATATATTCTTCTTTCATTATCTTTCCAGCTGTTTTAGGTTTATAGCTAGCTATAGTTCCTTCTTTTTTAGCCTGAATTACATTTATTTCTGATAATCCCAAAACTATATCCGCTTTTGGTCTTCTTTTTTCTAATTTTAATCTAGCAGGAATTCCTTTTATTCCTATAACTTCCACTTCTACCCCTGTTTTATCATAAAAATCTTGTCCTACCTCTTCCTGTAAAAATGTCATAGAACTAGGTACATAAACCACTACTTTTTCCTTTGAAAAACTTGTTATTCCTAATAATACCATTAAAATCCATAAAATACTTTTTTTCATTTTCTTCCCCCTATTTTAATTTTTCTAATATTCTTCCCTTATATTCTAAAAATTTCTGTGACAAAACAATCTCTTTTTTTCTTGGCCTAGAAAATTTTATCTCAAGTTCATCTAAAAATCTACCTGGTCTAGCGGACATAATATATACTCTGTCTGAAAGATAAACAGCTTCCTCTATATCATGGGTTATAAATAAGATAGAATGATTATGTTTTTTCCAAATTTCCAAAAGCCAGTCCTGCATAGATGATCTAGTCATTGCATCCAAAGCTCCAAAAGGTTCATCTAATAACATCAAATCACTGTCTATTAAAAAACTTCTAAGAAGCCCTCCCCTCTGTCTCATCCCTCCGGATAATTCATGTGGATATCTATTTTCAAATCCTAAAAGACCAAACTCTTCCATTAATGGATCTATAATCCCTTCCCATTTTTCTTTTTTTACCCCACTTATTTCTAAAGGTATTGTAGTATTATCATAAAGTGTCTTCCATGGCAGCAGCAGATCTTTTTGAGGTAGATAGGATATCACCTTTTTTTTCAACACACTTCCATCTATTTTGACACTACCACTGTATTCTGTCAAAAGCCCTGTAATTATCTTAAAAAGAGTACTTTTACCGCACCCAGAAGGCCCAATTATAGAGATAAACTCACCTTTTTTTATATGTAAATCTAAACCTTTTATTACCTCTACATCCTTATAACTTTTGGATAATTTCTCTATTTCTAATATCATAATTCTCCTATTTCTAATCTTTTAAAAATTTATTAGTAAAAGCCTTATTCATATCTGTTGTTCCATCTATCAAGTTATTTTTATATAACCATTTTTGATATCTTTCCCATACTTCTAATTTTTGACGACCCCAATAAGGAGCATCATCAGTATATTTAGAAGCCAAATATTTTTGACTTTCAATAACTAAATCTCTATCTAATTCTGGAACTTCTTTCAAAAGTATCTCTCCAGCTTTTTCTGGATTTTCTATACTATATTCATAGCCTTTTTTTATAGCTCTCATTACTTTTTTTACTAATTTTGGATTTGTTTTTATAAGTTTTTCACTACTTGCAAATATTGGAGTATAATAATCTAGATCTTCTGAATAGTCTTTAAGTCTTATATAGTTTAACTTTTTACCCTGTAATTTAGCTTCTATATTTGTCCACCCTTCAAATACCCAGGCAAAATCAACACCATTTACACTGGATTTAAAAAAGTCTATAGACCCCGTTGTAAGAATATTTATATCCTCAACCTCTCCTCCATCTTTTTCTATCAATTCCTTCAAGGTAGCTTTCTCTACAGGTGATCCCCATCCTCCATAATTTTTACCTTTAAAATCCGATGGCTTTTCTATTCCTTTTTCTTTCAATGAAGCAAAGCCAGATGTATTATGTTGGATTATTGCTCCCAATGAAACTACTGGAAGACCTTCTAATCTAGCAAAAGTTACAGCCTCTTGATACGTTACACCAAAATCAGCTCTTCCTGTGGCTATTAATTGAGTAGAGGTTCCGTTAGCTGGTTGTAATATATCTACCTCTATCCCTTCAGCTTTAAAATATCCCATCTCTTTCGCTACATAGATCCCTGTATGATTTGTATTAGGCGTCCAATCCAAAACTATATCTATTTTTTCCAGTGCAAATACACTCACAACATTTAGAATTAATAATAAACTTATAACTATCTTTTTCATTCTTTCCCCCTATTTATTTTACAACTTTCTATTTTTTCATTTGTCTCCAAGGCATAGCTATTTTTTCTATATACTCTACACCTTTAAAAATTAATAAACTAAGAACAACTACAACTATTATAGCTGCAAAAAGGTAGTCTGTTTTAAATGAACTAATAGCTCTAGTCATATATATTCCCAATCCATTTTTAGCTCCTAACCATTCTCCTATTACTGCTCCCATAATAGAATAAGTAGCCGCTATCTTTAATCCTGAAAAAAAACTAGGTAGACTTGAAGGTAGGATAACTTTAAAAAATATGTATTTTTTAGCGGCTCCCATAACTTGAAATAGATCCAATATTTCCTTGTCTACCTCTTCTAATCCTCCTAAAAAACTGAGAAGTATAGGAAAGGTACAAATTAACATCACTATTATTATCTTAGGTATGATCCCAAATCCAAACCAAATTAGTATAACAGGTGCTATGGCTATCAACGGTATTGTCTGACTAATCAAGAGGTATGGGTATATAATTTTTTTCACCTTTTCAAATGGATATATAATTCCCCCTATAACCAGAGCTAATATAATTGATAATATAAATCCAGTTAAGGCTTCAAAGAGTGTAACCAAAGAATGTTTTAATAGAATTTCTTTTTGATTGTATAATGCTTTTATTACCCTTGTCGGAGCTGGAAGGATATACCTAGGTATATCCAAAATTCTAATTATTACCTCACATCCCACCACTAACACCAATAAACTTATTAAAAATAAATTATTTTTTTCTGTATTTACCGACTTTTTCATCTATAGTTATCCCTTCTTTTTTATGATCAAATTTTGCTATAGTTGTTACCCTTTCAGCACCTTCGTTGAAACAAATTTCCTGAGCTTTTTCTAGTATACTCAAAAGATCTTTAAATTCGCCTTCTATAGTTGTTCCCAATCCACCTACCTCATATTTTAATCCTGTTCCTATTATATGTTCTATCACCCTATCTATCACAGTGTATTTTTCCTTTTCTCCACCTTCTATTGTAGGTAATATCTGTATATCCATGTTTGCCAATGCCATCTTCTTCCTCCTCTTAATTACTTTTCCAAAATTAATAATATTAAATAAAGGTAATTCATAAATCTCCTATTATTCAAACAAAAAAAAGACCTCCCGAAGGAAGCCTTATTAAATATAAATATACTATTCATACTCTATAAAAATTCATCCTACGCTAGCATTATCTAGATCAGGTTAACAGTCGAGACTATAACATCTCCTCTCAGCAAAAGCTCCTGCAATACTTATTTGTACTTTATTGTATCAGAATACACCAAAATTACAACTAATTTTTTATATATTCAAAATATATATATGATTTTAATGCTTTTTATACTGTGCCTTAGTTCCCTCTCTCCAACTTTCTCCTAGAATGGCTCCTGTTTCTTTATTGCAAGTAAGCATATAACTTCTTTTGTCATAGTCAAAATTCCAATAATAGTTGTCTTTTTCCTCACTCATATCAATGTCTATTTCACCATCTATTCCAGGTAATAACCCCTCTAAATAATCATTTAACTTTTCTACACATTCCTGTAAATCGTACATATCTTTCCTCCTATTATTTTAAAACTTTTTTTCTTATAACTCAAAGATTCTTTTACCTTTTTATTCCACTGCCTTCAAAACTTTCCCTATCTTATCTGAAATAACCAAATTTGCTCTAGTGTCATAATTTGTAGAATCTTTATTTATCAAAATCAATTTATTCCCCCTATAAAGATCTACCAATGAAGCAGCAGGCTGAACTACCAAGGACGTCCCTCCTATGATTAAAACATCAGCATTAGCAATATAATGCATGGCTCTATCATAGCTATCCATATTTGGAACTTCTTCATACAAAGTAACATCTGGTTTTATTATACCATTACATTTAGAACAATGAGGAACACCCTTCCTATCCATTATTTCATCCAAAGTGTAGAAAGCACCACAGTCCATACAATGATTCCTATGGATACTTCCATGGAGTTCTAACACATTTTTACTTCCTGCCATTTGATGTAGCCCGTCTATATTTTGAGTAATAACTGCTTTTAACTTACCTGATTTTTCTAAATGTGCCAATACCTTGTGTGCATCATTTGGTTTAACATCTTCGTATACTAGATATTTCTTATAAAATTCAAAAAATCCATCTTTATTTTTATTAAAATATGTTCTACTCACTAAATATTCAGGGCTATGAGAATACAACCCTGTAGTACTCCTAAAATCGGGGATTCCACTTTCTGTAGAAACTCCAGCTCCTCCAAAGAACACAATATTATCACTCTCGTCTATTATTTTTTTCAATTCTTCATACATAGAATTGCCTCCTAAAATTACGTTTAAAATCTTATATTTAAAACTTTTCCTTAAAAGTACACTTCTTACACAGTTCCTCAACAGCTTTTTTATTACTAAATCCATCGTATATGGCAGTAGCTCTTTTCCCCTCTACTATCTCTTTAAATGAAGTTTCAAAGATGTTTCCGAGATTCACTACACCTTCACCGTCAAGACAGCATGGAATCACAGTTCCATCCACTAAGATCGCTATTTGAGTCCTTAATCCATAGCAAAAACCATCTTCATTTTCATATTTATCAACTAGTTCTGGCCATTTGAATTCTAGATCGGTATTCAGATATAATCTCTTCTTTATCTTCAGTCCGTGACCTGGAACTAATTTATCCTCGATCTTATAATCTAAATCAAAATATTTTTCAATCCTATCTATAATTTTTCTATTTCCTTCCATCTGAACCTCATTTTTATTTCCTTGATGAAAGTTCCATAACCTCAAAGATATGTATGTATTTTCTAAAGAAAGTGATTTTTTTGTAAAATCTAATATTTTTTTCAGGTAATCATCTTCATCTATCTTATCTATATCACCATCAAATGAATGGAGGGAAAAATTAATCTGTCTAAATGCTTTTTTATCTATTATCTTTTCTCCTACTTTGCCTATCAAGGTTCCATTGGTAGTTATGTTTACCTTGATCCCCTTCTCTTCTGCAAGAACTAACAAACTAGCAATCTCTGGGTGTGACAAAGGTTCCCCTTTTACATGAAGGTATATATAATCACTGTATGGCTTTATTTCATCTAAGATGTGTCTAAATTCGTCTAAATTCATAATTTTAGGAGGTCTTACCCCTTGAGGACAAAAACTACACTTTAAATTACATCTATTAGTTATCTCTATATATACTTTTTTATATTTTTTTGTATTTTTTCTCATTTTTTTCACCTCTTCTATAGCTTTTATTATAACATAGGACAACAAAAAAGGGATAGTATTCTATCCCTTTTAAAATCACTATTTTCTAGATGTATAGTCCTCAATTGCTGCATTTATGACTTCTTCCGCTAAGACTGAACAATGTAATTTGGATGCTGGCAATCCATCTAAATTTTCTGCAATAGATTTATTTGTCAACTCTAATGCTTCTTTTATAGTCTTACCTACTATCATCTCTGTAGTTACCGATGATGAAGCAATAGCTGACGCACAACCAAATGTTCTAAATTTTGCATCGGTTATCACTTTCTCTTTTATTCTTAAAAAAATTTCCATCATATCTCCACAAGACGGACTTCCTACTTTTGCATATCCATCAGGATTTTCAATTACTCCTACATTCCTAGGATTCATAAAATGATCCATCAATTTTTGTGTATACATTAAATTTTCTATTATTTGTTCTGTAGATTTCACCTATCATCACATCCTAAATTTTTTTTTTTATTCCTCTCTATAACAGCGTGCATATGCACACTAAAACTTTATACTATATAAGTAAATTTGTCAATACTATTACAAAATAATCCTTTATATAATAAAAAAACTCCTAAATTATTGGTATCAATAATTTAGGAGTTTTATACTTTATCCTTTAGTTGCTCCAGCAGATAATCCCGCTACAATATGTTTTTGTAAATACATAAATAAAACAGCAATAGGTACTGCAATCAGTATAGAAGCTGCTGCAAACTGTGTGAAATTATCATTTGCTCTACTTGAGATCCATTCAAATATTCCAACAGCTAAAGTTTTTTTCTCTGCACTTCTAAGTAACAATTTAGGAAAGATAAAATCAAACCATGGTCCAATAAAATTTGTTAATGCAACAAATACAACTATTGGTTTTGTAATAGGTAAAATTATCTTTACAAATATAGTCAGATGACCTGCCCCGTCTACTCTAGCAGCTTCATCTAAACTCTTAGGTATTCCATCAAAATAACCTTTTACTAACCATGAATTATATGGAATCTGACCTGCAATATATACTATTAGAAGTCCTGCATGAGTATCCATAAGACCCATTTTAGTAATTAAAATATAGATGGCTGTCATGGCTAAAAATGATGGAAACATCTGTAATACTAACATTCCTATCATAGCTTCTTTTCTTCCTCTAAATTTATATCTAGAAAATGTATAAGCTGTAAGAGTTGTTATCATAACTCCTAAAATCATATTAAGTGTTGCTATTTTCAATGTATTCATATACCAAATTGGAAAATCCGTTTCAGTAAATAAAGTTTTATAATGATCAAATGTCAATGCCTTTGGCAAAAATGTAGAACTGTAAAGACTATTCCCAACTTGCATAGATGACATCACAATCCATATTAGAGGCATCAGTACACTAAGTGCTATCAATATTAAACCGAGATATGTTAATCCGTCTAAAATCTTATCTATAATTTTTGTTTTACTCATTACATCATGTCCTCCTCTGTGAATGACTTACTTTTCATAAATTGATATGTGGAAAATGATGCTATAAAAATAAATAAAATTATTGATATCACTGCCGCCATATGAAATTGACTTTGATCACTGGTTAATTTAAATATCCAGGTTATTAATATATCTGTTTCCCCTGCATATCTCAGGGCTGAATTAGTAGGTTTTCCATCTGTTAATAAGTATATTGCTCCAAAGTTATTAAAGTTGTATGCAAAAGTTAATATTAACACAGGTGCCGTTTGAAATAACAACATCGGTAATGTTATCTTCCAAAATTGAACCCATTTAGATGCACCATCAATTTCTGCCGCTTCATAGATTGAATCTGAAATATTTGTTAATGACCCTGATAATAACACCATAAAATAAGGTGCTCCAAGCCAAGTATTGATAAGTATCAAACTTACTTTTGCTAATAATGGATCTGTTAAAAACGGTATCTTATCAAATCCGAAATTAACGATCAAATTATTAATAGGTCCAACTCCACTAAACATAAGTCTAAATACCAATAAAGAGATAAATGCTGGAACAGCATAAGGTAGAATAAATATAGTTCTCCAAAACCCCTTAAATTTAATATTTTTTCTATTCATCATAAGAGCCATAATAAGACCACATGAATAATTTAATAATGTTGAAAGAATTGCCCATATAACTGTCCAACTACCTATTTTGAAAAATGTCTTACTCCATATTTTTAACTGAAAAATATCTATAAAGTTCTTAAATCCTACCCAATCAACTAAATTTCTAGGTGGGATATGATCTGGAGCTGAATAATTTGTAAAAGCTACCAAAACAGTTACTAATATTGGTAATAAGATGAAAAATAAGACACCTAGAGTTGCTGGTGTTAACATTATAGACACAAAGCTACGATCATATACCTTTATTAAATATTGTTTTGTTGTCATATAAGATCCTTCATGCTCCATCTCATACCCTATTTTTTTGGCGTCTTTAATATTCCATATGTATAACCCCAATAAAATAAACAACATTATAATAGTTACAACACCTTCAATAAGTAAAAATACTGAATGATCTCCCTGTATAATTTGGAAACCATTCATTTTTTGAGTAGTTTCTCCCAGTGTTATAATACCCCAAATTCCTTTTATAATCCTTGGTATTTTTATAAGATATAATAATTCAATTACAAATAAAATTATTCCCTTAAGAAAATATCTATTGTATAACTGTCCTAGTCCCATAAAAAGACAAGATAACAACATCGATCTTTTTTCTCTATTCATCTCCTACCTCTTTTCTACATATTATTTGAGCACTTGTAGAAACAAGTGCCCATTAAATTTACAATTATTTTCTAGTTTCCATTTGTTCTTTTATAATTTTTGTCATATTTTTTAATCCTTGCTCAGCGGTTACTTTTCCATTCCAAATATCTGTTATTGCTGCTCCTGCTGGTTCCCATATTAGTCCCATCTCAGGAATTGCTGGCATAGGTACTGCATATTGAGCTTGTTCTAAAAAAGCCTTTGTATATTTGTGATTAACGATCTCAGGTGCATCGATCAATGCTTTCACTGGTGGTAATTGATTAGTCATCTTAAATCTTTCTACTAACATCTCGTCAGAAGTTGCAAATTCAGCAAATAATTGAGCAGCTTTTGGATATTTAGTATATGAGTTCACCAGTAAAGTTCTGATTCCAGAAAATGAAGCTGGGTGTTTCCCATCAAATGTAGGAAGTGGTGCCACATCAAAGTTAACTCCTGATTTTTCTGCTCCTTCTAATCCCCATGGTCCATTTATAATTGTAGCTACTTTCCCTTCTGCAAATAAACCTGTCATAGCATCATAACTTACGTCTCCTGCATTTTCAACTGAGATAGATTTTAATGATAACATCTTATTTATACCCTTAATAGATCCTTCATTATCTAATCCTATGTCATTAGCATCTGTTCCATCTGTTCCAAAAACATATCCTCCGTCCATTGCCATAAACATATGAGCATAATAAAAGTTAGATAACTCCCAGAAAATTCCAAATTTATTTTGAGATTTATCTGTATATTTTTCTCCAAATTTAATTAACTCTTCAAATGTCTTTGGAGCTTCAGGTAAAAGATCCTTATTATAATATAGTGCATATGTTTCAATTGCTAGAGGGAAACCATATACCTTTCCTCCATTTGTAACTGCGATTCTTGCTGCAGGTAAAAAATCATCTCTTATTCTATCAGCACTCACCAAGTTTTCCATAATAAGTCCTGATTGAACTAAATCACCAATTTGGTCATGAGGTGCAACAAAAACATCTGCTGCTGTTCCTGCTGGTCCATCTTGAATTACTTTATTTTTAATAGTAGCAATATCGTTTTCTTCTAAAACAACATGTACTCCATATTTCTCTTCATATTTTTTTGCTGCAAATTTAATGTATTCTCCAACTGTTCCTTTAGATTCCCATATTTTTAATACCGCTCCCTCTTCTGGAACCACTTCATTAGTTGTCGTTTGAGTAGCTTCTACTTCTTTAGGTGCATCCTTACTTTCTTCCTTTCCTCCGCATGCCATCATCCCAAATGATAAGATAAAAATCATCATTCCATATAAAAATTTTTTCATTTTTTCCCCCTTTTGATTTTTTTGGAAACGTTTCATTTTGCTTCTGATATTAGTCTAGTTCATTTTTTACAAAATGTCAACCATTAAGTAACAAAACAATACAAAATAACTTTTAAATGTTCATTTCTATTGTTTTATTACTTTAGAGAGGTAAAAATAACATGAAATTACACCTAAATAGCAAAAAAGTATTTCAATATAAATTGAAATACTTTTTTGCTTTATCTATATCCTTAATATCCTTATAAACTACAATTTACAATAGAATACTATTTTAAATTTTTATAGTCATTGATTTTTTTCTTATACTTGGTAATGTAGAAGCTGCTATGATAAAAACCATTCCGATCATTTTAATGATTCCCAATTCTTCTCCATATATGAAAAAACCCACACAACTAGCTACTATCACCTCAAAATTAGCTACTATACTTACTCTTACAGGATCTAAATATTTAATTGCTTTTATAAAAAATAAATGTGATAAAATCGTTGGAAAAAAAGCAAATCCTAACCCTAAAAGTATCATAGATCTATCTTGAAATAAGTTCTTTAGGCTTTCTTGTGGATTTATTTGAGGTACTATTACCAAAACACCCGCTATAAAACTATAAAACATAAGGGTATATGGATCTATTCCTTGAGGTAAATTTTTATTGAAGATAGGTAAAATTCCATAGGACATAGCGGCTAATATTCCTAGGATAACTCCTACAACATCTCCATTAAAATGGTCTATAGAACCATTGGTAACTATAAAAAAACATCCTGTAAAACATAAAATTATAGAGATAACATTTTCTTTACTTAATTTAATTCCATTAAATATTCGAGCAAATAACATGGTAAAAATAGGAGCCGTATAAAGTAAAATAACACCTGTAGTAATCCCTACTCTAACTATAGAACCGAAATAAAATAAATTAAACAACCCTTGACTTACTACTCCTACTAATAAACAGAATAACAATTTTTTCCCACTTATTTTAAATTTTTGTCTATCACTAAAAAAAATGTATATAAACATCAGAATAGCTGCAAAAAAAAGTCTAAAAAATGAAATTTCATAAGAATTAAATCCTGCATCTTTTAAATATGTTACAACTATTCCTAAAGAACCCCAAAATATTGCTGCTAAAATTACAAATATATATCCCATAATCTCCCCCTGCTAAATTTCTATCTAATTATTACTCTCCTATTCTAACAAAAAAAAATTAAAATAACCATTAATATCATTTATATATAACAGAATAAGTAAATGGCATATTATTAAAAATATGATATAATAAATTTATCATGTATTTTGGAGGAATTTGTATGGAAAATAAAGGGCTTGTTAAAAAAATTGAAGGGAAAAATTTATATATAGAGCTATTTAGAGATAGCTCATGTGCTCACTGCTCTGGCTGTGGAAAAACAGATAAAACTATAACTGATCTATACCACTATGAACTCAACGAGGATGTAAAAGTAAATATAGGAGATCTCATAACATTTGAGATAAACAATAAATTCATCTTAAATTTAGCTCTTCTCATCTATGTTTTACCAGTAGTTTTAATGGTTCTCAGCTATATTATAGCTGCTAAATTAGGTGCCAGCGAGGGACAAGGAATCATTGTCTGTTTCAGTACCCTTATAATATCATTTTTAGGTTTTTATCTATTTGATAAAAAAACTGGAAGTAAAATGATAAAAGAAGAGATCTCCATCAAAGAAGTTATCCCTTCAGATGAGATAAAAATCACCAGTTGTGGTCCAAAAGACTAAAAAACAACCCTTAAACCATGAATGGTTTAAGGGTTATTTTTTAGTCTTTTTCAAATGTAATATTAAATATATTAATTAGTATTTTTCCCTTTAAATTTAGAATTTTATTTTTTAAAATCCCAATTTTATGTTCTTTTATTAGTTCAAATATTTTATTTTTCATAAATTCCCCTAGTCATAATTAGATTATATAATAAAATACCAAATATATATAATTAAAAACAGAACTATTTTGGAAAAATGACGGTTTAAAAATTCCAATTTATGTATTTTTTACAAAAAAATTTGTTTTAACAAAAAAATATACTACAATAACACTTGAGAGAAAGTTAAAAATAAATATTGTCCAAGAACTTGACGTAATACCAATAATCAAGACAAATATAAGAGAGGTGGGAGCATGGAAAATAAAACTAACTAATAAAACAACAATAAATAAGTATATCGCTGTTTGTTGTTGTTTTATTTTAACCTTACATAGTTGAAATAAAATATAATTAGGAAGTGATATTTTGAATAAAATAAATATAATTGACTTAAGTTTTTCGTATAGCAGCCCTTATAGAGTTGTTTTTGATAAACTTAATTTAGAAATTGATAGAAATTGGAAAACAATCGTTTTTGGAAAAAATGGACGTGGGAAAACTACTCTTCTAAACTTAATAGAAGGTAAACTAACTAAAGATGGTGGAAAAATAATCTGTGACTGTAATTTTGTAAGTTTTGCATTTAATAAAAAATTAGAAGCAACTATAATAGTTTTAGATGTTATAAAGGATAACCTCGGTAAATATCGTGAATATGAGAAATTAATGGCTAGTTATTTGGAAGATTTTAACGATGATAATATTCATAAATATGGTGAACTTTTAGAAAAATACACCAAGATTGATGGTTATAACTTAGAGTTTAAAATTGAGAAAGAGTTAGAGAAACTAAACCTTTCAAAAGGTATATTAAATCAAGAATACACTACTCTAAGTGGAGGAGAGAAAACAAAAATTCAACTTATTTCGCTATTTTTAGATGAAAAGAATTTCCCTCTTATTGATGAGCCTACAAACCACCTTGATATCGATTCTAGGAGGATTGTAGGAGAGTATCTAAAAAACCAGACAAGTGGATTCTTGTGTATCTCCCATGATAGGGAATTTCTAAACTTAGTAGGTAACCACGTAGTCCACCTTCATAATAAAAGAGAAGCCAAAATTCATAAAACTACCTTTTATAAATTTGAAGAAAATTATCTACAGTTATTAGAATCAGAAAAGAAACAAAATGAAAATCTAAAATCTAATATAAAGAAAAAAGAAGATAGCTTTAAACAAAAATCTGAATGGGCTGAAAAAGCTCAGAGGAAGATGGCAAAAATTCCTGCTAGTGGAAGTAAAGGTGGGTTAGAACTTTTAGGAGTAAGGGCTAAGGCACTTATGAAAAGTGCTAAAGGGTATGAAAAAAAAGCTCGTGAACACATCGAAACTAAGAAAAAACTAGTTAAAAATTTTGAGAAAGAATATGATATCAAATTTACTAATACTGATACCCTTCCTCATGAAATCCTAAGAATAGATAATTTAGATATTTTCTACGGTGATAAACAAGTAGTTAAGAATCTAACATTTGTAGTTAATAAAGGAGATAGGGTAGCTATTAGGGGAGCTAACGGTAGTGGTAAGAGTAGCATCATAAAAGCCGTATTAAAACAAATTCCATATTTAGGAAATATTAAGTTAGACCCTAGATTAAAGCTAGGCTATCTTGCTCAAGAACTCCTCCCTCAAAATATAACCTTAGAAGATTACTTAGTAGAACAAAGGATCGATATAAATAGATTTACACCTTTTTTAGCAGCATTTGATATGAGAGGAAACCTTTTAAGTAAAGACACCTCACTACTTAGCCAAGGTGAAACTCGAAAACTATATATGGCTCTCAATCTATACCATGATAAGAATTTTTTTATTTGGGATGAGCCTTTAAACTTCTTGGATTTAGAGAGTAGAAAAAAACTAGAAGATGCCATATTAAAATATAACCCAACTATTTTATTTGTAGAGCATGACAATTTTTTTGTCGAAAAGGTCGCCACTAGAATAATTGATTTAGAAAATGAAGTGGTATAATATGAATTTTATTCTGTATCTAATATCATCAGTAACATCAATTGTAGGCTCTGGGATTCAATCTATAATTATACCATTATACATTTTAAAAGTAACAGGATCAGGACTTCAAATGGCGAAAGCAGCTAGTATATTTGGTATAATTAGTCTTATTATGGGACCTATTGGAGGAGCCTTAGCGGATAAATTTAACAGAAAACATATTTTAATTATTTGTGATTTTTTATCATTTTCAACCCTTGTTATATTACTACTTTCAAAAAAAAATAATATAAATGGAATTATAGCAATGCAAGGAGTGTTAATTATTATTTCAAGCTGTTTTTCCGCTTCGTCTACAGCTATTTTTTCTGAGTTAGATTCTTTAGATAAAGTAGAAAATAATAATAATATTTATAATGGTGTCATAAGTTTTATTGGATTATTCACACCAATATTAGGGTTGGCACTGTATGGTTTTGTAGAATTAAAAATTATTTTCTTCTTTAATGGTCTTACGTTTTTGATTTCAGCGATTTCAGAGTTTTTTATTAAATATACTTTTAAGAAAAAAGAAAAGAAAGAGATTAAAGAGAATGTATTAAAATTATATAACCCTGTTATAAAATATTTATTAGAAAAAAAAGATTTAATGGGAATTTCGTTATATGCAGTAGTTATTAACTTTGTATTTACCCCTACATTTATTGTTTTAATCCCATATTTCATTATAAAAAAATTATCTTTAAATAATATTTATATAGGTTACTTTGAAACAACTTTAGGAATAGGTATGATAATTGGAAACTTAATTATTGGAAAATACTCTAATAAAATTAATTTTAAAAGCAAAATAGTTTTTTCTATTACTAGTAGGATGTTAATATTTATATTATTTATTAATATGGATTTATTTTTTAAAGAACCATATTATATATATTTAAATGCTATTTTAATTTTTTTAGAAGGAATCTTAAGTACTTTAGTTAATGTTCCTTTGTTTTCTTACTTACATAAAGAAGTTCATAATGAAGTTAAAGGAAGGTTTTTTTCTTTATTGAATACGATATTTCAATCAACTGTACCCTTTGGTTTAATTATTTTTGGCTTCTTGTTAGATATAAAATTTGATGTAAGAGTAATTGTTACGTCTAGTTTTATGAGTATTATAGTTTTTACATATATTTATTTTTATAAAACCAATATTGGAAAACTTTTTTTACAAGAAACTAAAAATTAAAAAATAGATTTAATAGAATAATTATTCTATTAAATCTATTTTTCTATAGCCTGAAAAGAACTCCACGGAGTTCTTTTTTTCTTATACTATTAAACTTAGAAGTGAAAGCCCACCTATAGCCCATAAAACTGGTGAAACTTTATTGTATTCACCTGTTCCTACATGTACTACTATATATGATAAAAATCCAAAACTAAGACCTGTACTAATGCTGTATGTTAGAGGCATCATAATCACTGTAGCAAATACTGGTAATGCTGTTTTAAAATCATTAAGATTTAACTCTTTTAAATTTTTAAACATATAGATACCAACAATAATAAGAGCTGGTGCTGTGGCATACGCTGGCACAATTCCTACAATTGGTGTAAATAATAATGAAAGTAAAAATAACATCCCAATGACAACTGAAGCTAACCCTGTTCTGGCTCCTGCTGCTATTCCTGCTGTAGTTTCAGACAATGTTGTAACTGTACTAGACCCTAATAAAGATCCTACTATAGTAGAAGCTACGTCTGTATGGATCATTCTACCTAATGACAAGATATTCCCATCTTCATCTTCCATTCCCATCTCCTTTGCACAAGCAATAAGAGTTCCCAATGAATCAAATAGATCTACAAACATAAATGAAAATATAGGCCCGATCAATGCAAATTGTAAAGCTCCTACTATATCTAATTTAAATGCAATAGGTGCGATTGACGGTGGCATAGACATGATCTGTGTAGGAAGTTCAACTACTCCTATTATCATCCCTAAAATTGTTGTAGTGATCATTCCTATCAACATTCCACCTTTCACATTTCTAAGTTCTAAAAGAGCCGATACCATGATTCCTATAACTCCTAATACAACTGTAGGAGTAAATTTCCCTAATGATACAAATGTTGCTGGATTTGCAACTATTAGTCCCATACTCTTTAAACCTATAAAAGCTATGAAAAGTCCGATTCCTGCTGTAGAAGCTATCTTTAGTTCCACAGGTATTGCCTGAGCTATCCTTTCCCTTATCCCACCAATAGATAGAACTAAGAAGAATAATCCAGATATAAATACAACTCCTAATGCTGTTTCCCAAGGTATTCCCTTTCCAATAACTAATGTATATGTAAAAAATGCATTAAGTCCCATTCCTGGTGCTAATCCTAATGGTGCATTTGCCCAAAAAGCTGCTATCAAACTACCAATTGCAGCACTTAAACATGTAATAGTAATAAGAGCCCCTTTGTCCATCCCTGTGTCTGACATTATAGAAGGGTTTACAAATATAATATATGACATAGTCATAAACGTAGTAAGTCCTCCAATAACCTCTTGCTTTACCGAAGTTTTTCTTTCGGTCAATTTAAACATTCTTTCTAACATTCTACTTCCCCCGTCCTTAAATTTTTAGTAGGTAGTACCTAATAGATTTGTACTTTTTTAATAAAAAGCAACGTGACGTTACATCCAAATAAGCACAATCTAGATAATAAAAAAAGATCCTATTTTCCATTGTTTCAGGAAAACAGAACCTTTATATACATTAAAATATTAGGTATCTATCTTCTTATAGTCAGCTGTTTAAGGTAGCTGGTAGAAACTTTTCGCCATATCCGAAATTTATATAAGTTTTTTTATTTAGAAGATTATACCACTTTTTCCATCGAATTACAAAGTTTTTCATATTTTAAAGGTCAAATTACTACACCTAAAAAAATACTATCTTTTTGCATTGATTGATGAAATATCAGTAAATGGAGCATCACTAGGAACTCCTACAGATCTTGTAGGCACATTTTTTTTCATATGCCATTCATACCAACCGCCATCATATAC
>Ga0316197_10000496_pt1 | contig 27248 bp, 24 predicted proteins | sample OudBiesiAoxic_MG_FD_204939 | JGI IMG/M metagenome (GOLD analysis project Ga0316197, IMG submission 204939) | Coastal sediment microbial communities from Oude Bieten Haven, Netherlands - site A oxic | ecosystem: Environmental > Aquatic > Marine > Coastal > Sediment | place: Netherlands... | reverse complement strand
GAGGAACAGCCACTCCTTTCGTACGGTGCGGCCGTTAGCGCTCGGCCACCTCCAGGGTCCTATACAAACATTCACTCAAGTTGGACCACCTCCCTTCTCTGGTCCGATGATTCTGCCACAAGATCCGCGGTGTTGGAAACGAATTCGGCCAGAAGGGCCGCGGGTGGCTGTGGCAACCACGAGAAAGGCCGCCCGTGCCAGCACGGGCGGCCCTCTCGACTGCTGTGTGGTCGATGCTCGGCTACGCCTGGTCGACCTGCTCGTTGAAGGACTCGATCATCTCGTCGATCGGGTCGGCCAACGCCTGGATGCTCGTCCAGTAGTCCGAGTCGTACCACTGTGCCTGGATCTCTTCGTAGGTCTTGCCCTGCTGTTCGACCCACGTGTAGTACTTCAGGTTGTGAATCCGTTTCTTCTCGTAGTAGCCGAGTTCCTCGACGTGAGCGATGCTCTGCCCCATGAGGTACTGGTGATAGGCCCCGGCAGCATCGAGCGCCGTGAACTCGCCGCGCTCCTCGTTGAGCTCCGTGAGCCGTGACTGGTACATCTCCATCGAATCGGTCGCGACCGTCATCACAACGTCATTGCCGCTGAGCTCGTAGAACTTCGCGAACTTGATTGCCATCAGCATGTTTGCCACGCAGGAGATGCCGAGCAACGGAAGTTTCGCGAGGAAGTCGGCGGGAACACCCTGGTCGGCCAGGTAGTCCAGACCGGCCGGCTCGTTGAACAGACGGATGAGGCTGATCGACGCCTCGTCATCTATTGCGATCGCCATGTCGGTGTTGCGCACGTTGTGGATCCACGGAATGTGCTTGTCACCGATTCCCTCGATTCGGTGCTCTCCGAAGCCGTTGAGCAGCATCGTCGGACATTCGGTGGCCTCGCCGGCGGCGATCTTCGACGTGGGATAGATCTGCTTGAGATAGTCCCCCGAGCCAATCGTTCCGGCGGAACCGGTTGCAAGCGTGACGCCGGCGAACCGGTCGTTCGGACCCATCACCTCGTCGAGCACTTCGACCATCGCGGGGCCGGTCACGGTGTAGTGCCAGAGGTAGTTCCCGAACTCGTCGAATTGATTGAAGATGACGAGGTCTTGGCCTGAGGCGCGCAACTCGTTGCACTTGTCGAAGATCTCCTTGACGTTGGATTCGCTGCCCGGTGTCTTGATGATCTCGCCCGCCACGCTCTCGAGCCAGCGGAAGCGCTCCGCGCTCATACCCTCGGGAAGAATGGCGATCGACTCGCAGGCGAGCAGGTTCGAGTCGTAGGCGCCGCCGCGACAGTAGTTGCCGGTCGATGGCCACACAGCCTTCTGCGTCACCGGATCGAACTGACCGCTCACGAGCCGGGGAGCGAGACAACCGAACGCTGCTCCGACCTTGTGTGCGCCCGTGGGGAACCATTTGCCTTCGAGCATGACGATGCGAGCGTCGACGCCGCTGATTTCGGAGGGAATCTCGAGGTAGTTCACACCGCCGAAACCGCCGCCGGACGGGGTCGGCTCGTTGTGCCACGTGATGCGGTAGAGGTTGAGGGGATCGAGGTCCCACAGACCCACGCTCCCGAGACGTTGTTTGACATCGTCCGGGACGAGGCTGGGGTCCCGCATCTGCTTGAAGGTGGGAATCTTGAAGTTGCGTACCTTGGCCTGCTGGACGGCAGACTTGAGAACGGCGTCGTTGACGGTCAGATCGATCATGGCCGATGGTCCTTTCAGTTTTCGAGTGCTTCTTTGAGTGCTTCGAGGTTCGGGTCGACCCGCATGGGTTCGGTTCCGACCGCTGCGACTGCTTTCATAGCGGAGGCGACGTCTTTGAGTCCGCTCCCGGTGGCGAGAAGCACCACACGGTCGTTGGGCCCCACCAGCCCACGTTCGGCTGCTGCAACGAGACCGGCATACGGGGTTGCCCCTGCCGGCTCGGCGAACACACCTGAGCCACGGGCCAAGGTCGGGATTGCCGCGAGGATCTCGTCGTCTGAGACCCGGAGGTACACACCCCCGGTCTCGGTAACGGCCGCCATCGCCTTGATCCGGTCACGCGGAAGGTCAGCGCTGATCGAATCGGCGACAGTGTCGGCGGAGATCGGTGCCTTGGTCAGCACATCCTCACCGCTTTCGAACGCCTGAACGAGATAGTCGCTGCCTGCTGACTGGATACCGTAGATGCGAGGCATCTGATCGATCCATCCGAGAGCGACGGCGTCCTTCATCGCCTTGTGGACACCACCGATGATCGAACCGTCGCCGACGCTCACAAAGATTGCGTCTGGAGCTTCCCACCCCAGGTCTTCGAGAATCTCGAGGCCTGCGGTCTTCTTGCCCTCGGTCATGAAGGGGTTGTATCCGGTGTTGCGGTTGTACCAGCCGTACTCGGCGGATGCCTCCATGCAGAGTTCAAACGCATCGCCGTAGTTGCCGTTCACGAGCGCAACGGTTGATCCGTACGCGAGGAGTTGCGCGATCTTCGCTTCCGGTGCGGAGGCGGGAACGAAGATGACGTTCTTCTGTCCGACACTCGCCGAGATCCCAGAGAGTGCCGCAGCAGCGTTCCCGGTCGAAGCGGTGGTGACGACCTCGGCACCCCGCTCCTGTGCCTTGACGACGGCCATCGCCGACGCCCGGTCCTTGAGTGACGCGGTTGGTTCACGGCCCTCGTCCTTGACCCACACCTGCGCAACTCCGACCTCTCCGGCCAAAGCAGGAGCGTCGTAGAGCGGCGTTCCTCCGACGGTGAGCGGCGGAACTTCGGCGTCATCCTTGATCGGTAGGAGCGGTCGGTACCGCCACATGGTGCGGTCGGGATTGGCCGCAAGTGATTCCTTCGTGAAGGTCTCACCGATCGTGTCGTAGTCGTAGGTGACATCGAGAATGCCCTCGTTGCCGTGATCAGGGCAGATGTACCCGGCGAAGTCCGCCGGGTACGTCGTGCCGCAGATCACACAGGTGAGTCCAACGACGTTGTTCATTGAACGATCCGGGTGCCGGTCTCTCCGGTCATGGCGCGTTCGAGGTTCTCCGGGTTGGTGATCAATGCTTCCTGGCCGCCGGCCTCCATGAACTGGACAACTGCGCGCATCTTCGGCGCCATCGACCCTTCAGCGAAGTGACCGCCCTCAGCGAGGTACTGCTTCACCTCGGCAAGCGTGAACTGATCGACCCACTTCTGCTCGGGAGTGCCAAAGTTGAGCGCGACCTGCTCGACCGCCGTAGATATCAGCAGCAGATCGGCGCCGACCTGGCCGGCCAGCAGGGCCGAGGCGAGGTCCTTGTCGATCACCGCTGCGATGCCTTCGAGGTCGCCGCTCGCGTTCGTCACGACGGGGATCCCGCCGCCACCAACAGCGATTGTGACCACACCCGCATCGAGGAGGTCCTTGATGACCTCGAGCTCGACGATGCGCATCGGTTGCGGAGAGGCAACGACGCGGCGCCACCCGCGGCCGGCATCCTCACGGATGTCCCAGCCCTCCTCGTCTTGTCGGCGTTTAGCATCAGCTTCGTCCATGAACGAGCCGATCGGCTTGCTCGGGTTGGCGAAGGCGGGGTCGTTCGCATCGACCTCGACCTGCGTGACGATGGTCGCCACGCTCTTGGTGATGCCCCGCTGCCGGAAGTCGTTGACCAGGTTCTGCTGAAGCATGTACCCGATGGCTCCCTGCGTGTCGGCCCCGCAGAAGTCGAGCGGCACTTCGTGAAGTTCGCTGCTCGCCATCTCGGAACGGCGCAGGATGAATCCAACCTGCGGGCCGTTCCCGTGTGAGATGGCCACGTCCCAGCCCTGCTCGACGAGCGAGGCGATGTGGTCATCGGTCTCGGCTGCCGCGACGTACTGGTCCTGGACGGATTCGTGATCCCCGTCTGGGATCAGCGAATTGCCGCCGATGGCGATTACGAGCCTCGGCATTACTCCCACGACCCCAGAACGGAGGACAGGAGGGCCATACGCATGACAACGCCGTTGTACGCCTCTTGCCAGTAGCGGGCGTGGCGAGAGTCGTCGACCTCGGGAAGGAGCTCGTCACGCCGCGGGAGCGAGTGGAGGATGATGGAGCTGCCCTTCGCCCTCTCCATGACCTCTGAAGTCACCTGATAGTTGGCCGCGGTGCGCGCGTAGACCTCTTGCTTCTCCTGCCGGGCCTGCGTGTAGTCGGGCTGAACAACGGGCTCCATGTAGATGACGTCGGCCTCGGCGATGGCCTCATCAATGTGGTCGATGATGCGGTACTTGGTGCCCTTCTCGTCGAGCTCCGCGAGGAACTCGGGAAGCGGTGACATCTCCTCGGGAGCCAGGATGATCATCTCGGCGTCGAATTGCGACAGCGCATACCCAAGCGAGTGCATAGTGCGCATGCGATGGTCGCCAACAGCGAGGATCGTCTTGCCGTCGACCGATCCCATTTCCTTCGTGATCGTGTAGAGGTCGGTGAGGATCTGGGTCGGGTGCTCGCCCCAACCGTCGCCACCGTTGATAACGGGGACCGAAGACCACATGGCGGCCTCATGCGGTGCACCCTGGTCGAAGTGACGCATCACGATGACGTCGCCGTAGTACTCGAGCATGTGGACGGTGTCCTTGATCGACTCCTGGTAGAAGTCGCCGGCACGCGTCATCTTGGCGTCGGAGAATCCGGTCACCGCGCCGCCGAGGCGGTGCATGGCAGCCTCATGGGCGAGGCGGGTGCGGGTCGACGGCTGGTAGAACGCCGTCACCATCGTCTTGTGCTTGAGGAGATCGGTATTACGACGCTCGCGAGCAATGGGCTCGAGGCGGTCGGCGATCTCGAAGAGGTGGAAGAACTCGTTCCGTTCAAAATCCTTCAGCGAAAGGATGTCCCGTCCGGCGAAACTCCGCATGTGTGCCCTCCTGAGGCTCGGCTTGGTGGATTGGTCATACCATAGTACGATATGATGACCGTACGCCAGTCAAGGTTCTGAATGATCACTCGCAACCCGTCCCTCACCGATCAGGTGAAGGCGCATATCAAGGAGCGAATCGTCAACGACGGCTTTGAAGACGGCCGCATTCCGCCCGAGACTGAACTGGCAACCGACCTCGGCGTAAGCCGCACAACCGTTCGCGACGCATTGAGTCGACTTGAGCACGAAGGGACGATCTACCGCCGCCAAGGCGCAGGCACGTTCGTCAACGAGCCTGGCCTGCAGATCCGCTCCCGTCTCGAAGAGATCTGGTCCTATGAGCAGGTCCTCGAGGAACACGGGTATGTCCCATCGGTGCGTGTGTTGTCGTCCGCAGAGACCCCAACAGACTCCCTGACCGCCGAGGCGCTCGGGCTCCAAGACGGAGAGCGTATCCTCATCATCGAGAAGGTCTTTCGCGAGGACGAGGCACCGGTCATGCTGACGGTCAACCGCATCCCCACCCGGATCGTCAGCGATGCCGAGTACCAGAACGACGAGGCGATGCCGATCTACGAATTCCTCGAGGACCATTGCGACCGCACCCTCGGCTACTACCTCTCAGAGATCATTCCCGTGTCGCTCGACGCTGCAACGGCGGAGAAGCTCGGGGTTGAGACCGGTACGCTGGCGATCTCGTTCGACGAGATCGGCTTCGACCAAAACAACGAGCCAATCGTGAGGGCGACGTCGTACTTCCGCGACGACCTCCTCCGGTTCCGGCTCATCCGCAGAAGAAGCGGGGCATAGGCCCCACCGACAAAGCCTTCGGGCTGCAAAGGAGCAGTTGATGCAGACGTATCTGCACGGTCGCGACATGATCACGACCCAGGAATGGACCAAGGACGAACTCGACACCATCATCGATGTCGCGCTCGACCTCAAACGCAAGCGCGCCCTCAACGAGCCCCATGCGCTGCTGCGGGACAAGGTCCTCGCCATGTTGTTCTTCTTCTCGAGTACTCGGACCCGTGCGAGCTTCGAAGCCGGAATGGCCCAACTCGGTGGCCATGCCATGTTCCTCGATTCCACAAGCACGCAGATCGGCCACGGTGATACGTGGAAGGAGATCGGAGAGATTCTCGGCCGCTACGACGACGGCATTGCCATTCGCAACGTCGACTGGGGCATCGGCAATCAGTACATCCGCGCGGTGGCGGAAGCCAGCCGCACCCCGGTCCTGAACATGCAGTGTGACCTCTACCACCCGTTCCAGGCCCTCGCCGACCTCCTTACGGTCATCGAGCAGAAGGGTGATCCAAGGAAGCTCACGTTCAATATGAGCTACGCCTACGCGGCCAGCTATCAGAAGCCAATCAGCGTCCCGCAGAGCGTAATCTTGCTGATGACTCGCTACGGCGCCAACGTGCGTCTGACCCGTCCGCCGGAGTTCAAGCTCATGCCGGAGATCGTTGCTCAGGCTGAGGAGAATGCCAAGAACTCTCACGGCTCGTTCGAGATCGTCGAGGATTTCGAGGAGGGCATACGTGGAGCCGACGTGGTCTACGCAAAGGCGTGGGGCTCGATGCTCACGACGTCTGACCATGAAGAGTCCGCCGCCATCTCTGCAAAGTACCAGGACTGGATCGTCGACCCCCGGCGTATGGAGATGGCCGATAACGACGCCATCTACATGCACCCCCTCCCAGCCGATCGGAACGTCGAGGTTGCCGATGCCGTCATCGACGGTCGTTGGAGCCGCGTCTTTGACCAGGCGGAAAACCGCCTCCACGCACAGAAGGCCGTGATGGCGCTCACGATGTGAGCCTCATCGTCGGTTCCTTGGATCACACGACGAAAGGACGAGTGAGGTGCAACAGCAGTCCGTTTCCGGGTTCATGGATTATCTCATCGATCGAACCCCGGCCCAGTTCGAATTCCATCAGGCGGCTCGCGAGGTCGTCGAGTCGGTCTGGCCTGTATTCGAACGAAACCCGGAGTATCTGCAGGGCAAGATTCTCCACCGCATGGTGGAGGCGGAACGGATCATTATCTTCCGGGTCCCCTGGATCGATGATCAAGGAGCAGTCCAGGTCAACCGCGGCTATCGAGTCGAGATGAACAGTGCAATCGGCCCATACAAGGGCGGTCTGCGCTTCCACCCGACGGTGAATCTCGGTGTCCTGAAATTCCTCGCCTTTGAGCAGGTCTACAAGAATGCCCTCACCACACTTCCGCTGGGCGGAGGCAAGGGCGGGTCGGATTTCGATCCCAAAGGGAAGAGTGACTGCGAGGTCATGCGGTTCTGTCAGGCCTTCATGAGTGAGCTCTACCGGCACATCGGCCCGCGCACCGATGTTCCCGCCGGCGACATCGGTGTCGGGCCCCGCGAGATCGGCTACCTGTTCGGGCAGTACAAGAAGCTGGCGAACGAGTTCGCCGGGATCCTCACCGGCAAGGGAATCGAGTGGGGCGGCAGCCTCATTCGGCCCGAATCGACGGGCTACGGCACGGTGTACTTCGCCGAGGAGATGCTGAGAGCCCAGGATGACAGCGTCTACGGAAAAACCGTTCTGGTGTCCGGTTCGGGCAACGTTGCTCAATACGCTGTCGAGAACCTCAACAGGCTCGGTGGCACGGCAGTGACGTTGTCGGACTCCGGCGGCTTCATTCACGATCCTGACGGCATTGATGCCGAAAAACTCGCCTGGGTCATGGATCTCAAGAATGTCCGCCGCGGCCGCATTAGCGAGTACGCCGATCACTTCGGTGCCGCATACCACGAAGGTGCTCGGCCGTGGGCAGTCGAGGGCGCCAATATTGCACTTCCCTGCGCGACACAAAACGAGATCGACATTGAAGACGCACAACATCTCGTCGATAACGGCGTCCGAGTCGTCGCCGAGGGGGCCAACATGCCGACCGAACCCGATGCAATCCAACTCCTGTTGGAGAATGGCGTCCTGTTCGGACCTGGGAAGGCTGCAAACGCAGGCGGCGTGGCAACAAGCGGTCTTGAGATGGCCCAGAATGCAGGTTTCACGGTGTGGACTCGCGAGGAAGTCGACGCCAAACTGCTTGGGATCATGACCGAGATCCATCGCAACGCCCGGGAGACCGCTGAGGAATTCGGTGTCCCGAGTAATTATGTGGTCGGTGCCAATATCGCCGGATTCCGCAGAGTCGCGGATGCGATGATGGACCAAGGCGTCGTCTAAGGAGGTTCAACCATGAGGAAAATCGTTGGCTATTTCGAAGGAACCGATTCGACGCTGTTGACTGATCTCGTCTGCGGCGGGTACGACACGATCCCAATCTCGAACGGTTTCGACAATCACGGTATGCACGTGCGGATCATCAACAACGAGAACAAGGTCGACCTGCTCGTCGGATACGTCCACAAGATCTTTGCCCCGGCGGACTCGACACAACCAGGAGGTGTCACCTACGAGGACATCTTCCATGTGTGCCGCACATTCGACATTCCGTTGCTCCTCGAGGTCCACGAGGGGCTCCAGGAGAGCGCGCGAGACCTGTTCGACGACATCCCCGATGTCGTCGAGTTCGTTGATCCGGCTGCGATTCTGCCGAAAGCCCGGAGCATTCTCGAGGTCCGCTGACCCAAGGTCGACGGCCGCAGCCAAGTGAAAATGATCTGATCTGAACCGAAAAGGAGCCCATCGACATGCGCATCGCCGACCGTATTGCCGACCTCGGAACCGAGACCGCATTTGCGGTGTCGGGCGAGGCCGCCGAATTCGCCGCACAGGGGAATCGGGTCTACCCGTTCCACCTCGGGGACATCAACCTTCCGACACCGTCCACCGTGGTCGAGGGATCCTTCAAGGCCATCGCCGATGGCAAGACGGGATACTGCCCCAACGCCGGCATCCCACAACTCAGGGAGGCTCTTGCCGCCAACGTCGCTGCGTCTCACAACACGCCGTACACGGCTGAGAACGTTGTGATGCAGCCCGGCGGGAAACCGACGATCGGCAAGTTCATCCTCACGTTGATGAACCCGGGCGATGAGGTGCTCTACCCGAACCCCGGATATCCCATCTACGAGTCGCAGATCGAATTCCACGGAGGCGTCGCCGTCCCATACGGATACACGGAGGGTGACGAGAACTTCGCTCTCGACTTCGACTCGATCGAACGTGGGATCACCGACAAGACTCGGCTGCTGATCCTCAACGACCTGCAGAACCCGATGGGGGCCGAATGCTCGCTCGCAGAGCTCGAGCAGCTCGCTGCTCTGGTTGAGAAGCACAATCTCTATGTGCTCGCCGACGAGGCCTACTTCGACATGCGGTACGCCGGGAAGAGCAAGTCGTTCGTCGAGCAGCCGGGGATGGCTGAGCGCACGGTTGTGCTCTACACGTTCTCCAAGAAGTTCGCCATGACGGGCTGGCGACTCGGCGCGAGTGTTGGGCCCAAGGAGATCGTCGACGTGATCGCCAAGATCAATGTGAACGACGAGTCCTGCTCGAACCACTTCATCCAATACGGCGCCCTCGCCGGGCTCGAAGGTGACCAGACTGAAGTCCAGGCGATCCTTGACACGCTCCACGCGCGGAGAGATGCAGCTGTTGATGCGCTCAACGCCATCGATGGCATTCACAGCTTCAAGCCGAACGCCACGTTCTACCTGTTCCCGAACGTGACCGAGGTGATGGAACGCAAGGGGATAACCGACTACGAGGTCTTCCGCCGTGCTGCCCTGCACGCCACGGGTGTGTCGTTCACGACGCGCCTCCACTTCGGTCGCGAGATCCCGGGTGAGGCGAACCGGTACATCCGCTTCGCCTACTCAGGCATCGATGTCCCCGACATCGATGAGTCGCTTGCCCTGTTCAAAGACTGGGCAGAAGCCTGAGCGGGTAGCCGAGTAGCAGATGTTGATCGTCTCCCCCACGTCGTGGGGGAGACGCGGCCGGACGGCTGTCCGGTCGCAGAGGGGGCTCTGGGAGCGTGAACCGCCGAGATGAGAGCTGCCGCCGAGTGTGTCTCGGGTCTCATGTCTCGTTTGCTACGCGCCCACTTCGTAAACCAGGATCACAAACTCTCTCGAGCCCATCAGCTCACGGTCGGTGGGGAACCGCGAGACCTCGGTGAATCCGGCGTTCGCCCACACACGGCGGGCCCGCTCGTTGCCGGCGGCGATTGTGACGCGAAGCAACGGCGGGTTGAATACGTCGGTCGCGTGGTTAACCACCGCCGCCACACAGCGGTGGCCGTCGCCGGACCCCGTTCTTGATGGCTTGACGCCGAGCCCCACATCGAGTGCGTCGACGGTGTAGTCCCCGCCGGGGACCTGGGCGTCGCGACCGAATGTGGAATACCCAACGACGTCGGCGCCATCAACGAGCGTGTGGCAGTGGATGTCTGCACCCAGAAAGTACTCGACGGCCTCGGTCGGATCCGTCGTGATGTTGTAGGCGTCGTACGGTGGTTCGTAGCGCCACGCCACGAACTCCCGCACATCACGGTCGGTCGCAGGTCTCAGCTTGATGGTCATTCTTCCTCCGGTCACCACGAACCCAGCACACGTGATGGCTCAAGGCCGCGCGCGAACGGCGACTGGCGGCTCGGATTCGTCGCTACCGCGCCCGCACAAGAGCATCCAGGTAGCTCTTGATCCTCTTGATCTGACCCTCGCCGTCGAGTCCCGCTTCATGGACAACCATGTCGCCGACGCCCGAACTGAGGTAGCGGCCGTTCTGGAAGGGGTACATGGTGTTGGCCCGTCCCAGCTCGCTGCGGATCCACCGATACATGGTCGGCAGGGTGAAGCCGGTGATACCCATCGCCTGTTGCGCCACGGCCTCCGGGAAGATCTCTTGTTGTTCGGCAACCGAGAACCGGTCGAACAACTCGGACGAGGTCACCAAGTAGACATCGAGGTCGATCCCGACTGCTTCCAGCAGCGGCAAGGTCTCTCCGACGAACGCGTAGGTCACCTCGGAACCCTGCAACACCAGGGCGCCGTCGGCCGTTCCGGCAGCGCTGCGGAGTTTGTAGAACCCTTGCGACGCCATATCGACGGGTGCCAATCGGAGTGCTTCGCGGTCGGGAACGGTCTCTCCTGGACGCGTGACAAACGGAGCGATGATCGCAGGGCGAGCGGAGAACGCCGCCGCGACAAGCGGCCACATCTCGGCAGGCTCCCACGGCGTCAATGTGATGGATGTGCCGCCGACGAAGTTCTCCTGCAGGAGCTGCAGAGCCTGTGGATCGGCGTGGGTGGGACCATCCTCTCCGGTCTTCATCCCGGTGTGAGCACATACGAGCACGAACGGCCGGTACGGACCCGGTTCGGTTTCCTGGCGCATCTGATTCCCGATGGCGTGGAGCCGCGATGCGATGTGTCCGAGCGGAGCGATGAACGCTCCGTACGATGCCACGGCACCCACATGGTCTCCAAAAGCCGACACACCGGTAAGGACACACGACAACCCGTCCTCACAGATCCCTCCGACGGACAAGGACCGCGCGTCGGGATTGTCGGCCCGGTGGTAGAAACCCTCGGGGAATCCGGATGCAACGTCCGATATGGCCGTCGAACCCAGCAGGTCCGCAGCCCCGATCAGGACTGCTCCATTCGATGCCCGATTCAGATACCCCAGGGATCGACCCAACGCCTGCCTCAACGCCAGGTTGTCTCCGGGCTTCAGCGCCAGCTCGTCGGGAACGACGGCCGGATCAGCCGCGGCGAACAACCGCTCAACGTCGGGAGCGCCATCGCGGGGTTTCCGCCCACTGGCCTCCAATCGGTCCTTGGCGGAAGCAAGACGTTCGGCCATGACCGGCGTCATGGCGTCGTCTTCGAGAAGCGCGCGGTACTGCTGCAGGGTCGCCCACTCGGCCGCTTCCACAGCCACGGGGTCCGACCCGTCCGCGCTCGGCAACGAATCCGTTGCATCACCGAAGACCGGCCGCTGGGTTGCGAAGTATTCCTCGCTGCACATCTTGTGGCCGCCGCCGTGGGACTTCTTCCCTTCGATGCCGTACTGCCAACCTTTCGTTGTGCGGTACACGATCGCCGTGGGCTGTCCGTTATCCATCTCGGCCGCCATCCGCTGCGCAGTCAGGACCAGCCCAACGTTGAATCCATCGGGCACGTGGATCACGTTCCAGTCCTGGAGGTAGAAGAACTCGCACGGATCCCACTGCACGTAGTCGCCCGGCTGGTCTCCTTCGCGGGTGACCGCGTCCGAATCGATCGACGCCTGATTCCAGTCGAGGTGCACGATGGCGTTCGACAGACCTGCCGTGCCGGCGAATGCTGCCGCCTCAGCCGCTCGCCCGGGTGTGAGGCCTCCCTCACCTTCGATCAGATGTACCCAGGGCGCGTTATCGCCGTACGCATCGGCGGCAGCGACCGCCAACCCGAGTGATGATCCGACTCCGATTCCCGACGCACCAGTGGAGAGCTTCACAAAGGGTGTCGCAGGCGTCGGATGCCCATCGAGCGCCTTCGAGTGGAACTCGTTGAAGAGCGGGGTCGGATGGGTCAGGTTCCGTCGGAACCCCAGCAAATCCTCGAAGCGCAGCCTCAGATTCTCCTCGTCCGGCAGCAGATCGGGCCGGGCGATTCGCGTGATCTCGTCTCGCAGCGCCCACATCGCGTAGAGGCCCATTGCCTTGTGCCCGGCTGAGTACGACATGAGATCCTGGTCTCTGCGATTCGGGTCGCCAATGTCGTAGTCCATGCCGTCGAACAGGAGGCCTGCAACGATGCGCCCCGATGAGACCGAACCACCCGGATGGCCCGACTGGGCAAAGTTGAACAGGAGAGCGCACAGACCCCGGTAGATCGTGTCGAGTCGTTCCAGGGCCGTCACGTCATCCGGCGTCACGCCCACCGGCTCCGACACCTCTACCCACGTTGCCCTTCGCGGTCCGAACGCTCGACTCATGATCAACTCAACTCCCTCTTTGACGGTCGATGGCTGCACGCCCCCAGGGAGGCGTCGCGCACATTGTCCACGGCCGATAGCCTACTTGCTCGCCCTCGGGGCCCTTTCCGAGGGCAACGGTCCGCGTGGTGCTACGAGTCCTCGTCCTGCAGGGCTCTGTAATCCGCTGGTGTATTCACATCACGCGGTGCTCGGATCGGCACCGAGAGGTGAACAACCCGGTCGTCGTCCGATTCGAGGAGAAGCCTGCCAAGCACCTTCTCTCCCGAAGTGCGCGTCGCGACATCGAGGGCATCACGCGACACGAGAAACGGATGGGCAACAGCGTCGGTGTAGGAAGTGACCGCCGCCCAGGGCCTCGCCTCCCGCCACAGTCCGACCATCTGATCGACAACGCCGGTTCGAATGGTTGGGAGATCCCCTGGGATGAGGATGTACGCGGACGCTTCCGGTTCTGCCGCTGCGGCGGTGAGGAACGACGACATGTTCCCGCGTCGGTAGTCGGGATTTCGAACGACGGAGGCTCGATCCCCAGCGACCGAGCCTTCGATCAGGTCCGCGTTCGCACCAGTGACGACGATCACCCGATCCACCTCGCTCGCCTCGACGGACGCAAGTGTGGCGTTGAGAACCGTCGATCCGCCGTAAGGGAGGAGCAGCTTGGGTTCGCCCATCCGCTCAGCGGCGCCGGCGGCGAGCACCACTCCTGTGACCGATTCCTCCATCTAGATCCCGACGATGTCCTCGGGCCGGACCGGCACCCGAGACAGGGGCCGGCCGGTCGCTGCTCGGATCGCCGCGACGATCGCCGGAGTTGAGCTGATCGTCGGAGACTCACCGATACCTTTCGCCCCGAACGGGCCCCAATGGTCCCCGGCCTCGACGATGCGGGTCTCCACGGCAGGGGCATCGAGAAAGGTCGGGATCAGATAGTCGGTGAACGTCGGGTTCAGGATGATCCCTTCGTTGATGACGAGCTCCTCCATCACGGCCAGCCCGACACCCTGCATAATCCCACCTTCGAGCTGCCCGGTGATCGCCTGCGGGTTCAGCGCTGTCCCGACATCCTGAGCCGTATCCACGCGAACGACGCGCACCAGACCCAACTCCGGGTCAACATCGACAACCGCGCGATGCGCTGCGACGACGAACCCGGCGTGAACATCACCTTGGCCGTTCTCGTCTGGTGGGAACGTTTCTGGGTGACGGAACTGGACGTGGTGCTCGACCGGGCCGGAGCTGCACACATCGTCGATGGTCGCAACCCGCTCCCCTTCCCGATAGACACCGTCGTCTCGAAGCTCATCACCGTCGTGGTCCGCCAGGATCTGGTCGCGGAGGCCGACGGCGGCAGCGTGCACCGCCCCGCCGGTCATCTGCGTCTGGCGCGAGGCGGACGTAGAACCCGCGGATCCGATCTGCGACGTGTCGTCCCACACGATGGCGACCTGGTCGGTGCCGAGCACCGTCCGTGCGATCTGCTGGCACACCGTCACGAGGCCTTGTCCAACCTCCATGGCAGCGGTGTGTACTTCGACGCCTGCCGCGGTCATCACAACACGAGCCTCTGCGAAGTCGTCAAACCCCTCCGAGAACGCAAGGTTCTTGAGCCCCACGGCGTACCCGACGCCGCGCACGACGGACCCCCTTGGCGACGTCAGCCCGGTACCACCTGGGAGAAGCCTCGGATCGTCGTCATCGAGCGGATCGGGAAGTGGGATCGCCTCGACGGCATCGATGACCTCGAGCGTCGGCAGCGAACCTTCGATGATCTGACCCGATGTCGACATGTGATCGCCGGCGAGCAGCGCGTTCGCCCTCCGCAGTTCGAGCGGATCCATCCCGAGCTTCTCGGCGAGCAGATCCATCTGGCTCTCGGATGCGAAACACGTCTGCACCGCACCAAATCCGCGCATTGCACCGGCGGGGGGATTGTTGGTCTTTGCAACGGCCGCATCAACTACCACGCTGTCACAGCGATAGGGCCCAACCGTGAAGAACGCGGCATTGGCGAGCACAGCTCGGCTCGTGTGGGCGTATGCCCCGCCATCGAGTAGCAGCCGCGCAGTGACCTTCACCAGCATCCCGCTCTCATCGGCCTCGTGTCGGTACCACATTCGCGACGGATGCCGCTTGACGTGTCCAGCAAACGACTCGGTGCGGTCGTACACCATCTTGACCGGCCGACCGGTGGCAAGCGCCAGCATGGCGACGTGGATGTGCAGCGAGATGTCCTCTCGCGACCCGAAGGCGCCGCCGATTCCCGCGGGGTGACAGCGGACGGAGTCGGGAGCCATGTCGAGGCACGCGACGATCTGTCGGTGGTCGACGTGGATCCACTGGCTGGTCACATACAGATCAAGGCCACCCTCGCCGTCGGGGATGGCAAAGCCCGCCTCGGTTCCAAGCGGTGCTTGGTCCTGTGTCGCGGTCTCGTAGATCCCCTCCACGACGATGGTCCCCGAGGCGTCCTCGTCTCCTCGACGGATCCTCATCTCCCGGAAGCTCAAACCTTCTTCGACCGCCTGCTCGGGATCGGTGAGCGGTGTGAGCGGTTCCCATTCGACGATGATGGCCGCTGCGGCACGGCGAGCCGTCTCTTCGTCGTCGGCGGCCACAACGGCGACCGGTTCACCCCAGTACTGCGCCGTGTTGTCGCAGAACACGGGTTGGTCTTGTTCTTCCTGGCCGAACGTGGGTTTGCCTTGAACGTCGTCCTGCGTCAGAACGGCACGGACGCCGTTCATCGCGAGTGCCGGAGCGATATCAAGGCGGGTCAGGCGGGCATGGGCGTGGGGGCTGCGCCGGGTGGCACCCCACAACATGTCCTCAGACCACAGGTCGGACGCGTAGGCGAAGTTCCCCATCACCTTCGGAATACCGTCCGGGCGCCGCACGCTCGTTCCGATTCCTCCTCGTACACCCGAGGTCGTACGGGTGGTCATACGTCTCCCCTCGCCACGGTCTCAAAGGCTCGCAGAATCGCTCCGTATCCCGTGCAGCGGCAAATGTTGCCGGAAAGGGCTTCCCGGATCTCGATCTCGCTCGGCTGTGAGTTCTCCTCGAGGAGATGTGCACCTGCGATCACGACGCCCGGCGTGCAGAAACCGCACTGAACGCCTCCCTCCGCGAGCATCGCCTCCTGGAACGGGTGCAGGTCGTCTTCGGTCCCGAGCCCTTCAACCGTCGTGACCTCGGAACCATCGGCGTCGACCGCCATCACGAGGCATGAGCAGACCACGTCGCCGTCGAATACGACGCTGCATGAGCCGCATTCACCCTGTTCACACGCATCCTTCGTTCCCGGCAAGTCCAGGTCGTTGCGCAGCACCGTGAGCAAGCTCTCTGCTCCCGCTACGTCGACTGCTCGATCTTCACCGTTGATCTTGATCGTGACGTTCATCGGAGACTCCGTTCAACGAGCCTTCGAGCAAGAACACCCGCGGCGTGCCTTCGATACCCCTCAGTTGAGCGGTGGTCGGTGATGGGTTTGACCTCCTGCGAAACGATACGGGCGAACTCGTCGAGGGCCGCATCGGACAACGACGACTCGGCGTTGATCATCTCCTCGGCACGCGTCGCCCGAATCGGAGTAGGCGCAACGGACCCCAGAGCTACACGAATCCCGTCATCACCCCTCATCACCAGGCAGCTGACCGTCGAAATGACCATGGCGTTGCGCACACCAACCTTTGCGAACTCCTCGTGTTCGGGCAGATCGTCCGGAACCAGGACAGCAGTGATGATCTCGTCGGGTTCCAGCGACGTCCGTTTGACTCCGACGAAGAAATCGCGCCACGGGATCACTCGGGTACCGCGCGCTTCAGATCGAACCTCGATCGACGCTTCTGCTGCGGCGATCCAGGGCAAGCCATCCCCAGCCGGGCTTGCCGTGCCAACATTCCCTCCGATGGTTCCGGCTGCCCGGATCTGCGGAGAGCCAACGGTTCGAGCAGCCTGTGCAAGCCCGCGATACGGCCCTTGTTCGAGGCGGGCCCAGGTGGCGCCTGCTCCAATCCTGCTCGGGGTCACCTCTTGGAGCGCCTCGACGCGCCGAAGGGAGATGACCTGCGAGGGTCGGTGGTGGGCGAGATTGACCTCAACCATGAGGTCTGTTCCTCCGGCGAGGAGCTCCGCGTCCGGCTGTTGGGCCTTCGCTGCGAGCGCGTCGTCGAGGTTGTGAGCTGCGACGAATTCCATGGCCATACCGTAGTCGGAAAACGTACTCCGTAGCCCGCAGTCCGGAGGCCTCAATCCGCAATCCGTGGTTCGCCGTCCGTCGTCCGTACCGGTGCTTGCCTACCCGACCAACAGGCGCTCCGCTGCAGTGTTGTGCTTGGCAATGAGGCGCGGCAGGTCAACACCCACGAGTTCGCGACCTCGGACCACGGGCCTCCCCTGTACGAAACTCTCGTCGACACCGGTGGGGGCGACGAACAGAACAGCGGCGACCGGGTCGTGCAAGGCCCCGGCGTACTCGAGTCGGTCGAGGGAGATCGCGATGAAGTCCGCGGCCTTCCCCGGTTCGAGTGATCCGACGTCGTCACGACCGAGCACGGCGGCCGAACCGCGTGTCGCAATCCGGAGTGCTTCACGTGCGGTCAGCAGACGACCACCTTCGATCGAGGGCGCCGCGGCAAGCCGGGCGAGCAGCATCGCCTGACGGGCTTCGGCAATCAAATGGCTGCCGTCGTTGCTCGCCGATCCGTCGACGCCAAGGCCGAGGCGAACGCCCGCGGCAAGGTAACGGCGAACGGGTGCGATTCCTGAGGCGAGACGCATGTTCGATGATGGGCAGTGAGCAACCCCGGTCTCGGTGGTGGCAAGCCGCAGGATCTCATCGTCATTGATGTAGATCCCGTGGGCGTACCACACATCATCGCCGACCCATCCGAGGTCCTCCATCAGCTCAACCGGCCGCCGGCCGAACGTCTCGATGCAGAACTGTTCCTCGTCGTGTGTCTCGGCCACGTGTGTGTGGAGATGTACGTCGTATTGGCGAGCCAGTTCCGCCGACGACCGCATCAGTTCCGAGGTAACGGAGAACGGTGAACAGGGAGCAACAACCACGCGAGTCATGGATCCCGGCTCTGGATCATTGAACGCCTCGATCACCCTCTGCGTGTCGAGCAGGATCGTCTCCTCATCTTCGACCACGGAGTCAGGCGGCAGGCCTCCGTCGCTCTCGCCGAGGCTCATCGACCCGCGAGCTGCGTGGAAACGAATCCCGACAGTGGCCGCACCCTCGATCTGATCGTCGAGCCGCGATCCATTCGGCCAGAGGTATTGGTGATCAGACGAAGTTGTGCAGCCGGACAGGGCGAGTTCGGAAAGTGCGAGTTCGGTCGAGATCCGGACATCGTCCGGGGTCATCCGCGCCCAGATCGGGTACAAAGTCCGGAGCCAGTCGAACAGGCCGGCATCCTGAGCTCCGGGGACCGCTCGGGTGAGGGTCTGGTAGAAGTGATGATGAGTGTTGATGAGACCGGGAAGCACCACGTGTCCGGACAGATCCACGACGTCATCGGCTGTCTCCGGAAGGGTCGCGGTCGGCCCGACCTGCTGAATGAATCCATCGACGGCAAACAAACCGCCGTCGATGATCTCGGTGCCGCCGTCGTCCATCGTCGCGAGAACCTGCGCATGCCGAACAAGAAGTGTGCTCATACCTCTGAATGTACCAAGTCCGCTCGGGTCATCCGTCGCTGTTCCCGTCCCACCGCCATCAGTAGAGTGGAGCCACGGGACAACGAAGGAGATCCGCAGATGATCACGCAGTACCACCGGCCGCTCACGCTTGACGACGCGATCGCCCTCATTGCCCGACCCGATGCCGTTGTACTTGCCGGCGGTACGACGATCAACGCTGCCCCGGACCGGGCAGCCTCGACCGCGGTCGATCTCCAGGACTTGGACCTCGCCGGTATCGATGTGGAAGGAGGCGGGGTTCGTATTGGTGCCACAACTCGCCTCCAGGACCTCGTCGACTCCGCCCTCATCCCGACCGTGCTGCGCGACCTTGCACGGCGTGAAGCTCCGAGCACAATCCGTACGATGGCGACCGTCGGAGGGACCATCGGGACCGCCGATCCTGAGAGCGAGTTGCTCGCCGGCCTGCTCGCGTTCGGCGCTCGCGTGACACTCGCCCGAGCGGGATCTCCCACCGAACACTCTCTTGACGACATCCTCGCCGACGCAGGACTGCTCAATGGCTCCATCATCACCGCCGTCACGATCCTCACTTCCGGTCGGGCCGCCGCTGACCGAGTAGGCCGCACGCCGATGGACCGGCCGATCGTCATGGCCGTGGCGCATAGCGATGGAGCTACTGCCCGTCTGGCAATGACCGGTGTCGCCTCGGTTCCGCTGGTCGTCGATCCCGACCACATCGGCGACCTCGATCCGCCGCCTGACTTCCGCGGGACAGCCGCATATCGAGCCGGCCTCGCCGAGGTGCTCGCAACCCGAGTCCTTGCGGCCGTCGAAGGAGGCGCATCAGCATGACGATCACTCTCACGATCAATGGAACCAAAACCGGTCTCGATTGTCAGCCGCGCGACTCCCTTCGCACAGTGCTTCGGAAGGCCGGCTACAAGAGCGTTCGATTCGGGTCGGAGACCGGCGAAACGGGCGCGGCCGCCGTACTTGTTGACGGCAGGCTGATCACCGCCGACCTCATGCTCGCCGCCCAGGCCGACGGCCATGAGGTCGAGACGGTTGAGGGACTCAGCAGCCCGGGAAACCTCCATCCGATCCAGGAAGCGTTCATCGAAACCGGCGCGATCCAGTCGGGGTATTCGACACCCGCGATGATCCTCGCAGCGAAGGCGCTGATCGCCCGAAACCCGAATCCGACCGAGGACGACGTCAGGGACGCCCTTTCCGGGATCCTCGACCGGGAAACCGGCTATCTCCGCCCGGTGCACGCCGTATTGCGTGCTGCAGCCGTGATGCGCGGCGAGGCCCCGGAGAGCGTCGATGTGGTGTTCCTCGAGCCGCTCACGGACGTTGACCGTCCAGAGGCACCGGAGGCAGATCTCCCGGCCATCGCGCCGCGGGTGGTGCCGAGCAGCGATGTCCCCGAAACCCGTGTCGTCGGGAAGGGCGAGACGAAGGTCGATGCCATCAAGCTCGTCAAAGGGAACCCGGCGTTCACCGACGATGTAGACCTGTCGGGCACGCTCGTCGCCAAGGTTCTCTACAGCCCGCACGCCAACGCGAGGATCGTCGACATCGACGACGCCGCCGCGCTCGCTCTCCCCGGGGTGCACGCGGTTCTCCACCACGGCAACGTGGCCCGAGTTCGGTATGCATCAGGTGGACAGAGCTACCCGAATCCCCTCCCCTACGACCAGGTCAGCTTCGACAACCGTGTCCGCTACGTCGGAGACCGCGTTGCCGCGGTTGCCGCCGACACGGAGGAGATCGCACTCGCGGCGATCGACTTGATCAACGTGACGTACGAGGTGCTCCCTGCGGTATTCGACGAAAACGAGGCGATTCTCGACGGAGCGCCGGTTATCCACGACGAACCCGACATGGAAGGGGCACACGACGCCTCCCACAACCTTGTCCATCACATCGAGGCGGAGACCGGAGATGTCGCAGACGGTTTCGCGATCGCCGACCGCGTGTTCGAGCAGACGATGCGGGTCCATCAGGTGCAGCAGACACCGATCGAGCCCCACATTGCGATCTCGGCGTGGGACAGCGACGAACGACTCGTCATCACCTCGTCGACGCAGGTGCCGTTCCACGTCCGGCGCATGGTGGCGCCGCTCCTCGGACTGCCGGTGAAGCAGATCCGAATCATCAAACCGCGGATCGGCGGAGGATTCGGCGTCAAGCAGGAGATGCTGATCGAAGACATCGTCGGTCATCTGACGATCGCAACCGGCCGCCCGGTCCGTCTCGAACTCACTCGTGAAGAGGAGTTCATGTCGAGCCGCACGCGGCACCCGCAGACGATCACGTTCAAGACCGGCGTCGACGCCGGCGGCATGTTGACGGCGCAGGAGATGCGCGTGGTTGCCAATACCGGCGCGTACGGCACACACGGGCTCACCGTGCAGATGGTGACGGGCCTGCGGGGGCTCAGCTCCTTCAACTCACCGCTGAAGCGTTTCGACTGCAAAGTCGCGTACACCAACATCCCGGTCCCGGGCGCCTATCGCGGCTACGGGGCCCCCCAGGCGCTCTATGCCCTCGAGGTCCACATGGAGGACATCGCAGACGAGCTTGGGATGGATGCCATCGACTTCCGTCGCCTGAACTGGACGAAGGTCGGCGATCCACTCGACATCGCTCCGCAGCTCGGCGAGGGCGACCAGGACGCCAGCGTGATGCCGATGGTCACGTCGTGCGGTCTCGAAGAAGCCGTCGCACAGGGACAGCGAGCAATCGACTGGGACCGGCGCAACGATCCGGAATGGAGACAGCCCAGCGACAAGCCGAACATCCGGCGCGGCCTCGGTTTTGCGATGGCGATGCACGGCACGGCGATCCCCGGTCTCGACATGGGTGGAGCGAGCCTGAAGATCAACGACGACGGGTCGTTCAACCTGCTCGTCGGCGCCACCGATCTGGGCACGGGATCCGACACGGTCCTTGCGCAGATAGCCGCGGAGGTGGTTGGCGTTGGAACGGACGACATCATCGTCTACTCATCCGACACCGACATGACTCCGTTCGATGTCGGGGCCTATGCATCGAGTACGACGTACATCTCCGGGATGGCGACCAAACGCGCGGCGGAACTGGTGCGTACCCAGATCGTCGCCCGTGCGGCGCTCATGCTCGACGTCGACGCCGATTCGATCGACCTGTACGACGGCGCGGCGTGGTCGGCAGACGGGCAGTCGGTGACGCTCGAAAAGATCGCGCTGTCGACGCTCCACCAGGAGGGTCAACACCAAATCATGGCTGACGCTTCGTACGTCTCTCCAGAGTCTCCTCCCCCCTACGCGGCCCAGTTCGCGGAGGTCGAGGTTGATATCGAGACCGGACAGGTGACCGTCAATCGGCTGGTGATGGCGGTGGACTGCGGCGTTCCGATCAACCCGGTCACGGCAGCCGGCCAAGTTGAGGGCGGAATGATTCAGGCGCTCGGCTACGGGCACTGCGAAGAGATGGTGTACGACGGAGACGGGCGCATGGTGAACCCGGAGTTCGGGCCGTACAAGATCTACCGCGCGGATGAGATGCCGGATGTCGAGGCCATCCTCGTGCAGACCATGGAGCCGAGTGGACCGTTTGGCGCCAAGGCAATCGCAGAGATCCCGAAAGATGCGGTGGCGCCTGCGATGCGCAACGCCATTGCCAACGCCACCGGAGTCCGGATCGCCGATATCCCGTTCACGCCTGAGCGCGTGTGGCGAGCGCTTCAGGACGCGTGAGGTCCGGCGACCACCGCGCGCTCCTCGCTGAGCTGTCTGACGCCGTCGGTCGTGCACGACCGGTGGTTGTAGCGACGATCGTCGACACCGCTCGGTCGGTTCCCCGACATGCCGGAGCGAAGATGCTCGTCTACGGAGACGGCACCACATCGGGAACGGTCGGCGGCGGCCAGGTCGAAGCGCTGATCCGAGACGACGCACTCGTCGCCCTTGACGACGGAACGACCCGCTTGAGGCAGTACACGTTGGAGGACCCGGAACGCGGCGACCCGGGGATCTGCGGCGGGACCATGACCATCTCACTGGAGCCCTACATGCCACCACACACCATCTTTGTCATCGGGTGCGGCCACGTTGGTCGAGCCGTTGTCGATCTCGCCCACTGGCTGGGGTACCGGACCGTGGCCACCGACGACCGCGCCGAACTCGTCACCGATGAATCGATGCCCAACGCAGAGGTCCGGCTTGTGGGGACCGTGGAAGAGGCGCTTGCCGCCGAGCCGGTCCACGAGAACACCTCGATCGTCGTGGTCACGAGAAGTCACGACATGGATGTCGAGATCGTCCCTCTGCTGCTCGAGACACCTGCCAGGTACATCGGCGTGATGGGCAGTACACGGCGGTGGACCGCCACCCGTGAACGGCTTCTGGAGTCCGGTGTCTCAGCGAAGGCGATCGACCGGGTCCACGTACCGATCGGCATCAACATCGGGGCCGAGACCGTGGAGGAGATCGCCGTGTCAATCATGTCCGAAGTCATTGAGGCGGCTGCTGCGGAGGCGCAGTGATTGACCCCTCGAGTCACCTTGTCGTCGTCCGCGGCGGCGGTGACCTCGGCTCCGGCGTCATCTGGCGGCTCCGCCGGGTTGGTTTCCCGGTTGTCGTCCTGGAGCTTGAGCGTCCGCTGACCGTGCGCCGGACCGTCGCGTACTCGTCGGCCGTCACCGGCGGCCGCATCACCATCGACGGAATCGAGGGAGTGCGCGTCGATTCGACCGAGTCGGCAATTGGTGCAGCACATGCACGAGCGGTAGCCGTGATGGTGGCGCCGGTGGTTCCCTCCTTCCCGGTACCGATCTCGGTCCTCGTAGATGCGCGCCTTGCGAAGCGGAAACTCGATACGACGCGTGATCAGGCGCCGTTTGTCGTGGCACTCGGTCCGGGTTTCGATGCAGGCGTGGATTGCGACGCTGCGGTTGAGACCATGCGGGGACACCGACTCGGGCGAGTGATCTGGGACGGGCCGGCAGCCGCCAACACCGGTGTCCCGGGAGAGATCGGCGGCGCATCGGCGGAACGGGTGTTGCGAGCGGCGCGAGACGGCACCGTCCGGTGGGACGTGACGTTCGGCGACGTCGTCGAAACGGGGCAGGTCTTGGGGTGGATCGACGCCGAAGTTGTGTCTGCTCAGATCGCCGGAACGATCCGAGGACTGCTGCTCCCGGGACCCGTCACTGCCGGGTTGAAGATTGGGGACATCGATCCCCGATTCGACCCCGCCGCGATCGATCAGATCTCAGACAAGGCACTCTCGATCGGCGGTGGTGTACTCGAGGCAGTGCTTGTCTGGCTCGGGACCCCGCCCGAATGACGGACCCGCTGCGAGAGCAACTAGGCGTTGGTGAACACGAACTGATCTGCATCGTCGGCGCAGGCGGCAAGTCGACCGTCCTGTTCCTTCTCGGACACCAACTCGCTGAGGTCGGCTACCGGGTCATCCTCACCACCACAACGAAGATGGCTCGTGACCAAGTGACCGAACCGGCCTGCTGGTCGGCCGATCCAGTTGCCGTGGAGCGGCACCTTGTGGCGGGTTCACCCCTGTTCGTTGCACGCGGTACGGTCCCCGGCAAGGTCACAGGTCCGACACCGGAAGGTGTCGATCGCCTGTTCGCAGAAACGACGACAGACCACGTGCTCGTCGAGGCGGACGGGGCCCGATCCATGTCGATCAAGGCCCCGGCTGAGCATGAACCGGTGATCCCGGCAACCTCGACGCTGGTGATCGTCGTTGCGGCCATCGACGCCGTCGGCCGCTCGATCCGGGAGGTTGCCCACCGTCCCGAGCGAGTCGCGACACTGGCGGGCGTCGGCGAAGACGATGCTCTCACGGTCCCCAACCTCGCCTCGATCCTCCTCCACTCCAACGGCGGGCTGAAGGGAATCCCGGAATCGGCTCGAGTCGCGGTGGTGATCACGAGGGCCACTGTGGATATGGAGCAGTCCGCCGCGGACCTCACCGGACGCCTGCTCGCTCACCCTCGCATCGACCACACGATCACACTGCCGGTCGTGAGGTGATGAGCTGCTGACGAGACACCAGACGCAAGCCCGGCCCTTGGCCCTAGCTCCGTCCTGTCCCCTCCGGCAGCAGCGAATTCGTGCCCCTCGGCAGATACTCCCCGCGGCCAACCTCGCCGACGAACTCGCCCTCGTCGACAATCACTCCGCCGCGCAGGAGGACTGTCTCGACGGTGCCACCGACTTCGGCCCCTTCGAAGACCGAGTAGTCGAGGTTCATGTGATGGGTCGATGCCAACAGCACGTGAGAGGCAGACGGGTTGTAGATGACGACGTCAGCGTCGGATCCCGGCGCAATCGTGCCCTTGCGCGGGTAGAGACCTGAGATCTTGGCCGGTGTTTCCGCGGTGACCTCGATCCACCGAGTGAGCGGGATCCAACCTTCGACAACACCCTGGTACACCAAATCCATCCGGTGCTCGACCACGCCGAGCCCGTTCGGAATCTTCCGGAAGTCCCGACGCCCTGCCTCCTTCTGTTCCCACGTGAACGGGCAATGGTCGGTGGCGACGGCATCTACCCGTCCGGTCGAGATGCCGGACCAGAGAGCGGCTTGATGTCCCTCGCTCCTGCGGCGAAGAGGTGGCGAGCACACAAACTTGGCGCCCTCGAAACCCTCCGGCACGTCTTCTTGCGCGAGCCACAGATACTGGGGGCAGGTCTCCGCAAAGACGGGCAACCCCCGATCCCGAGCAACCACGGCTTCTGCGAATGCGTCCTTGGACGAGATATGCACGATGACCAGCGGACAGCCGGCGATCTCGGCCAGAGCGGCGACACGATGCACCGCCTCGGACTCCATCGACGCTGGCCGCGTCAACAGATGGTTGATCGGATTGGTCTCGCCACGCGCCACCGCTTGGTCGCGTAGGGCATCGATAGCGATGCCGTTTTCGGCGTGCATCATGACCGTCGCACCAATCGACGCTGCCACTTGCATGGCCTCGAGGATCTGGCGGTCGTCGGAGAGGTTCACGCCGGGATACGCCGTGAACAGCTTGAACGTCGTGACCCCGGCTCGCATCATCTCGGGGAACTCAGCCAGCGTCCCTTCATGGACGTCGGTGACCATCATGTGGAAGCCATAGTCGACGAACGAGCGCCCCTCGGCGCGCGCCATCCACTCGGCGAGACCTGCCTCGAGCGTGCTCCCGCGCGTTTGGCCGGCGTAGTCGACGATCGTTGTGGTTCCCCCGATGGCGGCTGCCCGGGTCCCGGTTTCGTAGGTATCGCAGGAATACGTCCCGGAGACCGGAAGCTCCATATGCGTATGCATGTCGACGCCGCCCGGTATCACGTACCTTCCGGTTGCGTCGATCACCCGATCGAAGCCATCACCCGCGGAGCCGGGGGCCACAACCCCGGTGACTCGCTCCCCTTCGATGACAACGTCGGCTTCGTTCGCGGTCGCGGCCGTCACGACCGTTCCGTTGCTGATCAGTGTGCGCATAGCCCCATCATGGTCGATCAACACGTCGGGTGCGGGTAGAGGCCAAAGGTCGCATTGGGGAAGTCCGTGGTCGTCACTTTGCCGGCCAGCGACCGTCAGATGGCGTTCGCCTCAGGCTCCCGGTTTGGACGACAGGACCACATCGAACTCGAGCAGATCGGCCGCGGTGCCGACCGGCCGACGCTCGCTCCTTGCGTGCCCCTCTTTGAAGTACGTCGACTTCATCCACGCGTCGAAGTCCTCAGTCGTTTCCCAGTGCGTCACAACAAACCAGCGCGCCTCGGCCTCGGACGTCGGACGCAGGAGTTCGAATCCCAGGAAGCCAGGCTGGTCGTCAACAGAACCGAGTCGGTTCCGGAATCGCTCCAGGAGTTCGTCTCCACCCTCGGGGGGCACGGTGATGGCATTGATCCGGACGACGGCCATGGTGGTTCTCCTTCACATGGGATTGCTGAGCAATGATGCCAGACGAGAGGAACAACCCGGATTCCGAACCCTGGTGGGACCAGTCTGAAGAATCTCAGATTTCTCGTCTCCACTCCCCCGTTTCTGTCACTGGCTCTTGACCGGTATCTCACCATGCAACCCAACATCGACGAATCGGTGTGGCTGGTCAACGGCCGCCTTCCCGGCTTCGCAGGACGCAGCGTCATCGACGCCCTCGAAGCCAAAGCAGACACGCTCCCGAAAGAACCCGGAACCGTGTCGCGTGCTGCACGGAATGTGGATGCTCTGTGGGCGATCAGCCTCGACAGCCTCCGTGGCGGTGACGGCGCCACGATCCAAGACCCGCCACCCGTGTTGACGGTGTTTGTGGACGCCGCCGAGGCGACTGCCACGGGTGGTGAGGCCGGTGTGAGGGTTGCAGGCGGCCCGCGGGTGGGTGAAGCCGCGATCGAGGCGATCCTGTGTGACGGCATCATCGAAGTCACCGCCCGAACCACAGACGGCACACCACTACGCATGGGGCGTAGGGCCAGAGCCATCTCACCGCAGCTGCGCCGCTTCGTCCTGGATCGTGACGGTGCGGCATGCACGATTGCGGGCTGCACCAGCCGCTACCGCCTCCAGGTGCATCACATCACCAGGTGGGTCGACGGCGGCCGCACCGACCCCGAGAATCTGACGACGGTGTGCTGGTTCCACCACCACATCGTGATCCACGGCCAAGGCTTCCGTATCGACCCGAGTTCACCGCCACAACGAAGACGACTCCTCCAGCCCCCCATCCACGGCCCCCCCTGGCTCGACCACGCAAGAGCCAAAGGCATGGTTATCAGCGAAACGCCAAGATTCTGACAAGACCCGATTCGTCCCCT
>Ga0316197_10000495_pt1 | contig 27292 bp, 27 predicted proteins | sample OudBiesiAoxic_MG_FD_204939 | JGI IMG/M metagenome (GOLD analysis project Ga0316197, IMG submission 204939) | Coastal sediment microbial communities from Oude Bieten Haven, Netherlands - site A oxic | ecosystem: Environmental > Aquatic > Marine > Coastal > Sediment | place: Netherlands... | reverse complement strand
CACATATCTGCTAGTCGATAATCAGAGCTTAAAAAGCTCCCCACGGAATCGACCTCACTTTGTGTAATGCTATGACGATAAAAATCTGCCGCAGACTGCATGTAATAACGTACGTGTGGTTCGATATACCAACCATCAAAATTCTTACGGTAGGTAAGATTAAAGGTATGAGAATCTACCCCCCAATCATCAAACATATAACGATAAGAAAAATCAGCTGAATCGCGCCCCAAAGCGTGTTTTACTTTACCATAAAAACTGTGTTTATTGCGTTCCTCTGGGCGACTATCATAAAGGTAAGTCCCTGATAATGATTCGCCTTGTACGAGTTCTCCGCTTATATCATCAACCACCGAGGTGATTTTATAGGGGTCATTATGATAACCACTCGATTGCCCAAAACCGTAGTTAACCACCATGATAGTTTCGCGATTAAGCACCTGAGTAACACCAACCAATAACTCCCCTAAAAAACGGCTATCAGCGCTGTCGCTTTTAGGTTGAATTTCATCGTTTGCTTGCATCTGCGCAAGTGCAATGGGTACCCCACCCACAGGGGTTATCTGGTCATACTCGCCACTTAAACCGATATTAAGGGTGGTATTTCGGTTATTAAAATCATGTAGATAGCTTAGACTTAGACCCGCAGAAAAGAAATCATACTCTTTAGAAACATTGCCGCCCCAAATCAACTTATTAACACGACCAATGCTATGCCCATACCCCGCGCTGACACTCACGCGAGTATCATGAAAAGTATCATCAAGTGGTGTTTCCCCCGCTGCTGTTTGATAGCTACCACTACCCGATGGGCGTGTGAATGTTTGCACCTGATTACTTGGCGCGGCCCCATTGGGTGAAGCGCCGGTTAATGAATCAACCACTAATTTAAAGCTGAATACGCTGTCATCATCGAAGGTTTTACGCGTACTCACCGCAGGCTCAAGTGCACTGACTCTGTCCACTTCGCTATATCCTAGCAGCGCAATGTCGGTTTCCCAGCCACTAAAAAATGAGCTATTATCCTGTGCATGTGCCACCGCAGTCGCGCCTAATAAACACCCTGTCGCTGTTTTTAATAGCTGACTAATATTCTGATGCGCTGTTTTTTCAGTCTTGTGTTTTTTAGTATTTAATTGCATCCGCAACCTCCACCACTAAAACCACGCCCGCCACTGCTTGCTTCTTTGCTGAAATAGATATGATCATCAAATGCACTGTCTAATGGTGCGTTATCAATCGCCATATCTTCACGCGCAAGTACATCACGCTCCCAGGGTTCTACGCCTGCTGCACTGCAACCTGCAAGCAACAATAAACTAATAATTATGGCTGTTTTCATCACCTACTCCTTCAAGTTTTCTAACAGTTTTACAATATTTTTTTCATAGTTATCGGTATCACTTTTTTTGAAACCAACATGCTTTTCACTTAACTTGCCATCACCATCAAAAAGGTAAGAGCTTGGCATTCCCTGTAGTTGATAGGTTTTTCCTAACTCGCCTGTTGGGTCTGAATAGAGGAGGAAATTTGCAGGTATCTTGGTTAAAAACTGCTGCGCTTTTTTGATGTCGCGATCGAGGTTAATACCAATCACGACCAAACCGCGGTGTTTATATTTCTCCTGCATTTTATTAAGCCATGGGAAGGATTTTCGACAAGGACCACACCAAGATGCCCAAAAATCAAGGTAGACAACCTTGTTTTTGTATTGGCTTAATTCGATCTCCTCTATCCATTGAGGCGCTGTCATTACACTGCTTTGTTGTGAGGCATAACTCGGTGATGCCAATAAAATAAGCGCGCAATAGATTATTGCTAGTAACTTATATTTCATTTTTTACTACTCCCTGTGACCAAATCGATTTATTTATCCATATTGTGCTGAGTTATATTATGGTCACTCAACCTTAAGGCTTTCTTAACAAGTGAAATTAATTATAAAAAGTTGTAACATAACGGAAATTTTAAGGAGAGTATCAAATGACTACATTAACTATTACCCGCCCCGATGACTGGCATGTACATTTACGTGACGGCGACGTTTTAAAAGATACAGTGCGTGATACTAGCCGTTATATGGGCAGAGCGATTATTATGCCTAACCTTGTGCCACCAGTGACCACCACTGAACTGGCAGAAGCTTACCAAGCACGTATCATGGCAGCTCAACCAGCATCTACGTTCAAGCCATTAATGGTGCTTTACCTGACCGATAAAACCACTGCTGATGAGATCAAAAAAGCCAAAGCATCGGGCTTAGTTTATGCCGCTAAGCTATACCCAGCAGGCGCAACCACTAACTCTGATTCTGGGGTGACTTCAACAGCGAATATTCGTGAGGCGTTAGTGGCAATGCAGGAAGTAGGCATGCTGTTACTAGTACATGGTGAAGTGACTACTAATGATATCGATATTTTTGACCGTGAAGAGCAGTTCTTAACAACGGTATTGGCTCCACTTGTTGCTGAATATCCAGATCTTAAAATTGTGTTAGAGCATATCACTACTAAAAATGCAGCTGAATTTGTGGCAAACGCAGGTCCTAACGTAGCAGCAACAATTACCGTTCATCATCTAATGTACAACCGTAACCATATGTTAGTTGGCGGTATCAAACCACACTTCTACTGCTTACCGATCCTGAAACGTAATATCCACCAGCAAGCATTGATAGAAGCAGCAACGAGTGGTTCGAACAAGTTTTTCTTAGGTACCGACTCTGCTCCACATACAAAACAGAGCAAAGAATCTGGTTGTGGTTGCGCGGGTTCATATACAGCCTTTGCTGCACTAGAGCTATACGCAGAAGTATTTGAAGAAGCAGGTGCACTGGATAAATTAGAAACCTTTACTAGTTTCAATGGACCAGATTTTTATAATCTTCCACGTAATACAGATACCCTTGAGTTACAAAAAGTATCCTGGGATGTACCTGCAACACTTAATTTTGGTGATGATGAAGTCGTGCCAATCAAAGCAGGTGAAGTGATTAACTGGAAAGTTATTTAGCCGATAGTTTATTGACGATAAAGCGCGAGAAAGTCAGCCTATGATTAAACAATAATTGCAGGCTAACTTTTTTATTACACATTGTTATTTCTCGGTATGCTTTTTACTGTACCAGTTAGCTAGTGGTTGTGCGCTCAAGCCATGTGCCACGATACTCATTAATACGGTGACAGTCACCACCGCATAAACTGTTTCAAAGCCATCAATACCTCCAATTTTATGGGCAATAATTAACACATATAAAATTGAGGCAATTCCTCTGGGCCCAAACCAAGCGATAAAAGCCATCGTTGAAAAATCGATTTTTTTACCGTCCAATTTTGCACCTAACAAACAGATAATAACTGGCACCATGCGTAATAGCGTTAAGCTAAGCAGTGAATAAATAATGACATCCAAGTTAATATATGGGTATGTGACAGGCACAAAAGCGAGGCCAAAAAGGAAAAAGCTGATCAAAACTAATAACTCACCTTCACTTTCAGCAAAATCCTCTATGTGTTCACGCATAGGTTGGCTAGTATTACCTGCGTATAATCCAGCAAAAAAAGCGGCAATAAAACCATTACCGTTAAACACCTCAGCAAGATAAAAAGCAACCACGGCCAGTGCAATAGGGATAAGATTTTGATAGCAGTGCTCCACCCAGTGGTATTTACTTGAAAGTTGGCTCAACTTTGCTCCCACAAAACCAACAAAGGCTCCCACTAACGCACCAAAGATAACTTGCTCAAAAACATAACTTAACCACCCACTCTCGCCATCATCACTCATCCCACTGACAATAATAGCAAGTACGGTGATCAATATAGGAAAAATAATGCCATCATTTAATCCACTTTCAACATTAATAGTTGAACGAATTTTGGGGGGAACACTCGAATCTGAAACGACCGCTTTTCCGAGTGCAGCATCGGTTGGTGTTAACAATAATGCCAGTAACAGCATGTAGATAGCAGGTTCATTGGGGAAAATAAACTGCGCAGTAAGGGTGCCAAGTACAATCGTTATTGGTAAGCCAAGTAATAATAATCGAGCTGGTAATTTCCAAGATTGGCGTAATAGTTTCATGTCTAATAAAGCGGCATCACTAAACAAAACTAACACTAATGCAAGTTCAACAATGATGGTAACAAATGCTGCATCCACTTTCAGCGTAGAAAGGTTTAATAAAAGAGGTGATATCAATAGACCTAAGCTAGTAAAAACCATCGGACCAGAAATATTAAAGCGATTTAGTACTTTAGAAATATATCCGTAAGTAAGCACCAATATCGCAATATAAAGAATAACAATATGCTCTTCCATATACCTCCTTGAAATAAATTGATATAAAAGGCGAGTAAACTCGCCCTATTATCAATTAAATTTGATTAATGGAATGGGAAGAAGTAACTCATCCATGACGACATACGTAAAATAATCTTACGCATAATCGCAACATGAGTGAAACTATCTGAATAGATAGCACTTTGCCCATATGAGCCACCTCTTACATGCTCTTTAAAATCAGCAAAACGGGGATCAGTAATGTTAATTTGTACCGGAATTCTGCCTGGAATATTTGCGCCGAGTCCAAGTCTAATCATGCTGCCGTTAGCTTGCACTTCACCTTCAGCCATCACAGGTATGACTCTTACGACTTCCCCAGTAAAGACCTTTCCTGGTATAGCATCAAATGCAATTTCAGCTTCAAAACCCGTTTTTAAACGCATCGAGCTGTTTTGGCGATACCAACCGATATAAGCAAATGAATCCGATTGCACAAATACCATTGCCGGACGAAGCGGCATAGGCACAACGTACAAACCAGGATATACCAACATTTGTGTCACGTAACCATCACTTTCAGCGCGTACTTCAGTGCGATCTAAATCGTACTGTGCATCATTTAATAGCGCGGTTAACTCATCGACTTTTGCTTGGGTAATATCAACATCTCGCTGTTTACCAATCTTTCTTTTAAGCAACTCAAGAGCACGTTGATAATCTGAGTCAGCAGAAGTTAATTGTGCTGTTAACGCGTCCACTTTATTTTGATAAGGAATAGGGTCAATTGTAAATAAAAGATGCCCTTGTTTAATCGGTATATTAGGCTCTACATTAACAGAAATTACCCTTCCACGTACTGCCGGGACAACCGGTGTTGATACGAAGTATTCTCGAGAAGTTTCCGAATAAGGGTGATTATAATTCATCAACATGATCAAGGTGCCAATTAAAACAATACCGCCTAATACAGCTGTTGGTATAGTCCATTTATTAAGGGGGATCTTAAAAATTTTAAATACGGCAACACAGATAGCGGTATAAGTTAATATCAGTATTAAATCCATTATTTACTTCCCTCTTGATCGGCAATAATACTACTCTCAATATCAGTGAATGAATCGTGGGATAGTTTCTGTTCAATCACTTCCTCTTCATGATTTGCTTGCAATTTTTTCTCTAATAGATCGATGCGTTGGTGAAGTTCAGAAAACTTCTGTTCTGTTTCTTTACTGCCCTCATTTTTATCATTCGCGTCACCAAACCCCCAACCGCGATCTTCACGATAAAGCGTTGCCCAGATCCATAAAAATGGCCATAACACATGAAGGGTAAATAAACTGATCCAGCCTGCGACATGCAATGCATCTTGTTGGGGATGGTTACGGTGTTTGGCGATCTCATAGGGAATATCGTGAATGGCAATAATGCCATAAAACAGGGTAAGGGCAACAAACACTAAAATGCCGAGTGCTACATATTCAAGCATAGTGAACTCCATGTAAAATAAATGTTAAGTTGAATTATGGCAGATATAAAAAAGCCTACGTTGTTATTTATAACATATATATAATATAAATCACAAAATAGGCTTCAAAAACAATTGATTGCTTATTTAATCTTCAAACAAAGGCATCTTTTTAAGGTAAGTCGTTAATAATACGATGCGCACACCGTTAACACGTCCTTCAATCTGCTCTGGATTATCCAAAATAGAGATATTACGTACTGGTGTACCACGTTTTGCAGTAAAACCAGCACCTTTAACTTCTAAATCTTTAATAAGTGTTACGTTATCGCCTGCAACTAATACAGTGCCGTTAGAATCACGCGTTGGTGCCACTTCTTCAATATTATCTGCAGCAACCCCGTAGTCAGCCCATGCTTTGGTTTCATCTTCCATGTAAAACATATCGAGAAGATCCTGTGCCCACGCCTCTGTTTTCGCTAAGCGAGTTAATAAACGAAATGCAGTCACTTGTACAGCAGGCACTTGGCTCCACATGCTGTCATTTAAACAACGCCAGTGGTTATTATCCATATCCACTTCTTTATCAAGCTGTGATTGACATGTTTTACAAACTAATACTGACTTATCAGAGTTGGGCTCTTTAACAGGTGGTACTTCAAAGATTGAAAGCTCATCTGTTGCACCACAAAGTTCACATGCTGAATTATTACGTTCTTTAAGCGCGGCTAAAATTGGCATAACTTAATACCTTAAAAATAGTGAGTGATAAAAATGGCGTAGTATACGCCTTTATTAAAAGGTCGCAAATATCAACGTACCTCAATCACAAATATCAACATAATTACCATTACTGGTTTCATTTATCACATTTAGCAATAAGTACTTAGGATTCTCATAAGCATCTTGCTCAAGTGACTTCATCATGATCCCTCCAGCATACAGCAATGCATAACTTGTTTTATCGATGATAGTAGGAATACCGTTATAATTTCGCCCTTCACTTTCATCAACACAAGCGTAATCAGTATTATCATCAACGATGTAATCATAACTGAGTGATTGATCAACATCTTGGTCATTATCATTGGAATAAAATGGTACACCAAGCACTAATTTATTTTGTATTAAACAACGTCCCGTCCAATAGGTGATCGCTTCTTCAGCATCTTCAAAAGAGGAGTGTAAATCATCTTTATCTGTTGAGTCGAATGCCATTACATTAACAAAATCGACATAATCAAAAAGATCACTGTCTACTTTATCCGCTTGAGAATCATCCTCACCAGAGGTTACCGCCATGCTCAAAAATTTATTATCTTCAGATAAATCTTCTTGTAACTCAGCAAGTAGTTTTTCTAAATTATCAGATTCCGCACCTGAATTGATGGTTTGCCAATTCATATCAACGCCATCAAGCTCATAATCATCAATAAAACCGACAACCGCTTTAACAAAATCCCTGGTAAGGCTAGTGCTTTCAGCAATGCTATTAAAGTTATTATCATTACCATCGCCTAGCGACACGCCAACTTTAACACCGGCAAGTTGTGCATATTCGACCAAATCTTGCAATGCATTTTCATCATCATCACTAAGCGTTTCTATTAAGCCATCCGAATTAACGTTAACATTGCTATAGACAATGTGAGTTAATGCACTGAAATCAATAAGATCAAGGTCATCTTTATCATAATCATCATCGACACTCCAGTAAGCCACTTTTTTGAAACTTACCGCGGTGGTATCGGTATCACAGACGACGTCTTCCTCTTCAGGAGGCCAAAAAATGTCACCAAACTGATTGTCGCAGCCCGATAAGGCAAGCAGTAAGAACACCGAAAGGCTTTTATAATTAAATAACATTGAAATCTCTGAGTATGATGAAAATTATAATTAAAGATATTACTTACCTAATAAGATGAAGCAAGCTAAAATAGAGGATTACTCCCCTTTTACCCTAATTTTAGGCAGATTCTATGAACGAACTATTTACAATTGCAGAACAGAACTTAGTTTTGCACCGTCACCCAAGACACAAAAAAGAGACATTACAGGCATGGGATTCTGCTGATGAATATTTAATTAACCACTTTACCGAAAATGAACTTGAAAAACAGTTAGGTGAAGATGGTCAATTGTTAATTATCAATGATGGCTTTGGTGCATTAAGCTGCTTTTTCGAAGATATTAAGCGCACGACAATCACCGACTCGTACCTGTCATTGAGCTCTATTAAATTAAATATGCAGCGTAATAACTGTAATGAAGACAACATTTTATTGCAGGACTGCCTACAAACATTCCCTGAAAATGTAAAAGTAGTTTTAATTAAAGTACCAAAAACAAACTCATACTTAGAATACCTGCTACAACAGTTACGCGCTGTTGTTGGTCCAGAGACTATTATCGTCGCGGCTGGTAAAGTAAATATGATCCATAACTCTACCTTGGATCTTTTTGAAAAATACATTGGTAGTACTAAAACGTCACTTGCGAAAAAGAAATCGCGCCTTATCTTTAGCCTAGTAGAACGTCAAAACGTACCTGAAGATGAAATTGCAGTGACTTGGGAACTTGAGAAGCAACAGTGGAAAATTCATAACCACGCCAATGTATTTTCACGTAACCACCTTGATATCGGTGGTCGTTACCTAATGGATAATCTACCTGACGGTGACTTTACTAAAGTGGTCGATTTAGGTTGTGGTAATGGTGTTGTTGGTATGACCGCAATGGAAACTTACCCTGAAGCGCATGTTACTTTTATCGATGAGTCATTCATGGCAGTCGATTCCGCGCGTATTAACGTGATTAAAAACTTTGATGAAGAGAGAAGTGATAACGCACGTTTTGTGGTTAACAATGGTTTGCTTGGTTTTAAAGGTGGTAGCTACGACCTTATACTTTGTAACCCTCCATTCCACCAGCAGCAAGCGATTACAGACCATATAGCTTGGAGCATGTTTAATGAAGCTCGCTTTGCATTAGCTGAAAATGGTGAGTTAGTGATTGTTGGTAATCGTCATCTTGATTACCAAGATAAGCTAGAGCGTATCTTTGGTAACTGTGAGTTGGTTACGGAAAACAAAAAATTCGTTATCCTACGCTCAGTGAGAATGGATTAGTTTAATACTTCAATGTATTAACCCCCTATCAAGCAACTCATTGAGTTGCTTTTTTTATGTCTGCTCTTTATTGCAAACCACCTTGGTAACACGAAGCTAAAAACGTCGGGCTAAAGCCACCACCTACAAAGTATTCAGATTCACCTGTAGGTCGGTATTTATGCCGACATGGCAACAAACTACATGCATAAAAAAACCGCTAAGTTTGCACTTAACGGTTTTGAAAAATAATGGCTATTGGCTAATTAAAATAGACCAATTGCATTAATAAATACGAAGATAATCGCAATCGGTGCAACGTAACGCAATAGCAGCATCACTAATTTATATTGACCGTCTGACAGATTGAACTCAGCTTTTACAAGCTCATCTTTCATAAACCAACCTACAAATACTGATATTAATAGGCCACCTAATGGTAATAAGATATTTGCAGTTAAGTAATCTAAACCATCAAAAATAGTTTTACCTTCACCCATAAATGGTAATAAAGTCCACGACTCACCCGATAAAGAGAAGATAGTCAGTAGGCTTAATAGCCAGATACCGGTGCCCGCTATAATAGAAGCTTTAGCGCGACCAAAACCTTGACGTTCAACTAAGTAAGCAGCAGCTGATTCAAGCAATGCGATAGCCGATGTAAATGCAGCAAACACTACCATTACAAAGAATAACGTACCGAAGAAATCACCCATTGGCATTGAACCAAAAGCGATTGGTAATGCTTGGAATAATAACCCGGGACCCGCACTTGGCTCTAGGCCATGTGCAAATACAATTGGGTAGATAGCAAGACCAGCAATCAATGCAACAACAGTATCAGCAATCGCAATCATGATAGAGGTTTTAGCAATTGACACATCTTTAGGTAGGTAAGCACCGTAAACCATCATGATACCTGACGCTAGGCTTAACGTGAAGAATGCATGACCGAGTGCAACTAAAACACCTTCCACGCTTAATTGTGAAAAATCAACATGGAACATAAACGCGAATGCTGCAAAAAAATCACCTACTATTGCCGAGTAGATCATAATCCCTACGAGTAAGACAAACATTGCAGGCATTAAGTAAGTAACAGCCGTTTCAAGACCATCTTTCACACCTTTAGAAAGCACATAGACAACAGCAACGATTAATAAAGTTGTCCAAATAAGTAACTGTGGAACGCTGCTTACAAGATTGCCAAATAAGCTACCAATTGCCTCAGCATGTGTTGCAGGGTCTGCAGCCGCGGCGCTAAACTCACCGGTGCCAGCATAAAGTACATACGCAACCGCCCAACCAGCGATAACAACGTAGAAACTTAGGATTAAAAAACCAGCTAATACGCCCATAGAGCCAATAATCGACCAGTGAGATGAGTGCCCTGATTCTTTTGCGACCATTGCTGCTGCATTCGCAGGCGTTGAGCGCCCACGTTTACCGATAGCAACCTCAGCCATCATGACCGGAATACCGATGAATAAAATACAAAGCAGGTAAACTAAAACAAAAGCACCGCCACCATTCTCGCCCATTATGTATGGGAACTTCCATAGATTTCCTAGGCCAACAGCTGCTCCCGTTGCAGCTAAAATATATGCGTATTTGTTGGACCATCGATTGGAAACATGTGTTTCAGTGTTCATTTAAAACCTTTATGTTAAGAAAATGTCCCTCTTTATAAATAATTTAAAGTTTGAGTTCAACAGAATGGAAACTGAATATTTACCAATTAATAGCATACAAAAAATCATAAAACGAATAAAAACACACTATAGGTGAATATATAATCACATAGATTGAGAACAGTGAATTTGCATTCATTTGTGAACTGGATCGCAAAATAAACTTAATAGTTTAAAATGAGAGATAGCTCTACTTATGAATACTACCAGCTAATTTCGCTGCCAGTTTTGACAATGTTAAGTTTATCAGAGGTCACTTTTATGATCTGAAATTGGGGAAGAGATTTACGTGTGCTCAATTGATGGATATGGTCAATTAACATGCATAAAATAAACCCACCGTCATCCTCTAAAACAAGATAATGTGCGGATTCATTGCCCCCTTTAGCGGTGATTGTCACGTGAGACATTTTATCTATGCTATTGCTAGCAGGGACGGGACTGTCAGTAAACCACCAACTTTTAGGCATAATAGGTTTATGGAATAGATCTACGGCAAGGATATGAAGAATAATTTTACAAGCAAATTCAGGGTGGTATCCCTTTAACGATGAACTTTCGAAAAGTTGCGTATAACGTGCAACATCTTCGATTGTAAAGGCAAGAGGCTGATTGTCGGGCAGGGCAAGCATGCTATTTTTATAAATAATATCAATAACATAATCCCCCATTTGCAATGTTAACTGAGAACGTTCAGTATCAAAAACCCATTGCCAATTGGACTTTGGTATAAAATCCATAATTCACCCGATAATCATTCAAAAAATTAATTAAAAATAATGCCTTAAGCGATTAAATATTATTCACAATCTGCTTAACTAATGGCGGCCCTTGGTAGATAAAACCACTGTATATCTGTACTAAACTAGCACCTGCATCGATCTTTTCTTTAGCTGCAATCACACTGTCAATACCACCTACACCGATAATTGGAATCTCTCCATTTAAATGCGATGCAAACTTTTTAATTACAACTGTACTTTTACTCTGCAATGGGCGGCCACTCAAACCACCAGCTTCAGAGGCGTGAGACATGCCTTTAATCATGCTTCTGTCTAAAGTTGTATTCGTAGCAATTAAACCATCGACCTTGTACTTAAGCAATGAAAGCGCAATTGATTCTATCTCTTCATCACTTAAATCAGGTGCGACTTTTAATGCAATAGGTACATATTTATCATGCTTTATATGCAGTTCAGCTTGACGTGTTTTTAATGTAGAAAGAAGATCATCTAATGCTTCACCGTATTGTAAAGAACGAAGCCCAGGTGTGTTCGGCGATGAAATGTTAACGGCAATGTAACCAGCATAAGCATAGACTTTATCCATACATAAAAGGTAATCATTTTTTCCCTCTTCTACCGGCGTCGAGAAATTTTTACCGATATTGATACCAATCACACCTTTATAATCGGTCTCTTTAATATTATTAATCAGATTATCAACACCATGATTATTAAAGCCCATGCGGTTAATAATTCCTTCAGACTCTAACACTCTAAACAGGCGAGGTGACTCATTACCAGGTTGTGCAACTGGCGTTACAGTGCCTACTTCAATATGTCCAAAACCCATTGCACCAAATCCATCGATGCATTCCCCATCCTTATCAAGACCAGCAGCAAGACCAACAGAATTAGGAAAAGTGAGTCCCATTACAGTGACAGGGCGCTGCTGCACTTTTTGACGATAAAAAAGATCCAGTAATGTACCATGGGTCATTTTTAGCTGTTTGATAGAAAGATCATGTGCTTTTTCTGGGTTTAATAGGAATAAAAAACTGCGCATAATGCGGTACAACATAATAATGACCTTAAAAATAAGTGAGTTAAATATGAACGCTATTGTACCGATAAATTATTAAAATGGATCAGTTATTTTAAAAATTACACCGATAACGCTTGAAGGCAAGGCTCACATTATTAGCCATGAGTGACGAGTGACAAACGTCGAAGTTCATCACTAACTCTGCTTTTCATGCTATCTAAGAGAATTCAGACTAACCTTGCAGAAATATGCACTTCCAAACCGAGTATCGGAACGAGTTAAAACTTCACACTTAATCACTCGCAATACCTAACGATGAATGTAGAATTTCGAAACTCGAAGCTCGTAACTAACCACTATATTTAATCTATTATTTTTAGGTCTTGATAAGCATGAACGCGAACTCGCCACCCTTTCAACCAACGCTGTTCATCACGAGGGGCATTTTTAACACGTCTTGTTAGTACTTCATCAGCAGCAAAGCCAAAACTACGTAATGGATTTTGATAGTGAATAGGCATGGATAATAAAACCTGCTTTAATCCCCATCCTTCACCTTGATAACGCTCTTGGGGATTGATTCCTTCACCTTTAAAATTAACATAATCAAGTAATGAAAATACGCCTTCTGGCGTAGCAAGTTGTTTCAATTGTTGCTCAATGACTTGCTGCTCTAATGCCGTACTGCTTGCAAGGATTAATGGTATTGCTTGTTCGAGGCGTAAAATAATAAAACGAGTTTGCAATGATAATTGTTGATGCAGTAATTCTCGTAATTCAACTAATTGTGGATCTTCAAACACCTTATAAAACTGCTCGCGTGATTTCCAAGGTGCAACACTAGCCTCTGCTAACCAAGTAGGTAAGACCACACCGTTTTCAGTCATAAAATCTAACAATTGTGGAAATTGCTCCTTAAAGGGCCCCTTTTCTGCGTAGGGATACCAGATAAAGTGCCCTAGTCCCAGAGATGGAAAATCCTCTTTCTGGTTCCAAGTGGTTAGATGTTCAACTCTGTTTTGCCCCTCGTTTTTCCATATCAGTTCACCTAATTGCTGAGTTTGTTTTTCATTGAGATTGATGGGGTAAACGCTAGCAAACACAGAGCAGCTAAACAGAGTAAGAAATATGAGCGAAGTGATAGAAGACATTTTATAAACCTATAAAATTAATAAGAATAACATTGTGTTAATTAAATACGGCAGTTTACATGATAAAAATGTTAGCGCTTAATCTGCTATTTTAGACATTAATATATGATCTTCCCATTGTCCGGCAATTTTCAGGTAAGCTTTAGCAGCGCCCTCTTTTTCAAAACCCAATTTAATCAGTAAGTTCTCTGAACGAATATTCGCAGGCATATAACTCGCCATCATTTGTTTTAAGTGGTACTGCTCAAACATATATTTGATAGTGGCTTGTAACATTTCAAACATTAACCCTTTACCCTGTGCACGCTCACAAAGAGAGTATCCGAGGTAGCAAGCTGAACAGACGCTATAAACAATATCAGAGAAGGTGCACAGTCCAATTATTTCTGTTTTAGACTTATTCAAACTGACAAAAGAAACCGTACTGCCGGATTTAAACTGTTGCATACTTTTATCTATCTGTTTTTTGGTCTCTTCAAGTGAAAAGTATGTTTCTGTTCTTGCGGGTTCCCATTTTGCTAAATGCTCTCTGTTTTCATTCTGATAGTTAACGAGCAAGGTTAAATGTTCAGGCTTTAAGAGCGTAATAAATAGGTTAGGTGTATTTAATGTGCGGTTCATTATTAACTTATTTTCTTCCGAGTGGGAGGAGTCATTAGTAGAAAAAAGCAGTGGTTAACATTAGCGGTGGGAATGAATATCAAATTCGTGACGATTAAACCACAAAATGAAAACTCATCGCCTCCATGATTTCATCTCGTTTTTCTTGTGCTGCTACTTGCATATAACTATTAACCGCACCTCGTTGTTTTGGGTTTGGTTGGTCATAACCTAAACTTTCATGTAACGAGTCTTTCTGTTTTTCAGAAAGTACCATGGAAAACTGCTCTGGCTTTGCTTTTTTTACAACCGGCGCCACTTCACTAACGTTAGCAGTGTTAACATTTTTACTGTTAACACTCTTATTAACATTAGTTGTATTAAGTGGTTTATTTATAAAACCTGTATTATTTACAATTGCCATTCATTTTCCAAATAGTGCTCTATTTTAATGGTAACCCTAAAGTTATCTATGCATTATTCACGGCCTGGTAACTTTTTCCAGGTTACCTTATCACGAAGATAAACCGGTGTTGCTAATTCTGGTACTACCGCTAAACCAGCTTGTACATCATTTACCACTTGATCAAGCATATAACGTGACGCAGGAAATTCAATATTTAACAGTGTCGCATTTTTAAAATACGTTAAAAGTTCAGGATATGCTTGCCATCCAGTGCCTACTAGCACTGAGTTTTCAATAACGGGTAACTCAAGCGCCAAAAGATCAGCGGGTTTAATCACCACCTCTTCCTTTTGTAGTGTCATTAATTCGCCGTCCAACTGGTAATGAGCATAATATACTTCACCCATACGTGCATCAATAGCAGCATAAACATTTGATACTTGTTGTGTTTTATAAGCCTGTTGTGCCATCGCTTGTAAAGTAGAGACTCCTACCATCGGCTTTTCTATCCCGAATGCTAAACCTTGTGCAATACTAATGCCAATTCTAACCCCGGTAAAGCTACCAGGGCCACGACCGTAAGCAACCACGTCAATATCACCAATGCTAAGGCCCGTTTCAGCTAAAACCGATTCAACCGTTGGCAAAATTTTGGTTGTGTGTTCACGCGGGGCAAACAGGAAGCTATCTTTGATCACTGCTTCAATCTCATTTTGCTTTAACACTGCAACTGAGCAGGCTTCCGTTGATGTATCAACACATAATATATTTAACTTTGTAGACATAATTACCCTATATAACTGTCATCACCCATACTTAATGGGTGATATTAATCAATATTTTTTAAAAATGAGATCGCATTATCTAATGATCTGGTGCGTGGCATGCACGGTAGACTATTCAAGAAAAGATTACCATATTTACGTGTCACTAAGCGATTATCACAAACAATCAACACGCCTTTATCTTCCTCTGCACGAATCAAACGCCCTATACCTTGTTTAAAGGTGATTACCGCTTGCGGTAGTTGTACATCAAAGAAAGGATCTTTTCCTTTTAATTGTGCATCTTCGATACGTGCTTTTAACAATGGTTCCTCAGGAGAGCTAAAAGGTATTTTATCAATAATAACACAGGATAAAGTTTGCCCGCGGACATCAACCCCCTCCCAAAAACTGCCTGTCGCGACCAATAACGCATTACCATGCTCAACAAATTCATCAAGCAATGCTTGTTTACTCTTCTCGCCCTGCAATAAAACGGGCATGGTGAGAGTCTGACGAAATCCCGTTGCTAATTGGTTCATCATCGAGTGGCTGGTACATAAAAAGAAACAACGCCCTTTACTAGCGCGAATAACCGGTGCTAGTTGTTCAACTAATTTAGTGGCGAGTCCAGGCGTACCTGGCTCTGGTAATAACCGTGGCACCACAAATAATGTCTGTTTAGCGTAATCAAAGGGGCTATTTAATTGTAAACATTGGCTCTCTTGTAAGCCAAGCAATTCTGTAAAATGGCTGAATTCACCCTTTACTGATAAAGTTGCAGAGGTAAATATCCAACTTGCCTGCTTTTTCTGGCACTCTAATTGAAAGCGATCTGCCACACTCAGTGGTGTTATGTTAAGCGAAAAGTGTTGCCTGGTACAATCAAACCAATAACTAAACCCACTCTCATTAACCTCATTTAACTTTTTAAAGAGCAAAGTAAATTGGTTCAAACGCTCGAAGCAATGGTCTAAAACTTCACTTTTACCGAGGCGTTCAATCATCACCTCATTAAGAAAATTCATCACTTGTACTAACCGCTGTGCATGCAACTGCATAACACGCTCACGAGATTTTTCTCGCCAACTGCCAGTCCCCTTATCCATCGCAAAGGCTAAACGAAAATCCAGCGTTGCGACCCTGAGTTGCTCAGCGGCTTTTGATAACTGCTTTGCTTCTCTCAATTCAGTGCGATAAACAAAATCTATCTCTTTAGTCAATTCAAGCAGTTGTCTACTTGAAAGTGACTCACCAAAATAGGTGCTGGCAATATCAGGAAGTTGATGTGCTTCATCAAAGATGTAAGTACTCGCTTCAGGAATAAGCTCACCAAAACCTGTCTCCTTTACTGCTAAATCAGCAAAAAACAGGTGATGATTGATAACAACAAGATCGGCTTCCATCGCTTTTTTACGCGCTTTAACAATAAAGCAATCTTCAAAGCTTGGGCAATCTCGCCCTAAGCAGTTATCATTATTACTGGTGATAGCTGGAATAATAAAAGCATCTTCAGCCAAATTATCTATTTCAGCAATATCACCTGTTTTTGTCGACAATGACCAGTTTTTAATCTTCACTAGCTCTATTTGTAGCGATTTATCTTTGTGTTTACTTTCTAACATAAAGCGATTTAGTCGTTCATTACAGAGGTAATTACTTCGTCCTTTTAATAGGGTCACGACCCCTGTAAAGTTTGTTGCTTTGACTAATAAAGGCAGATCTTTAATATAGAGTTGCTCCTGCAACGCTTTACTGCCCGTTGATATGATGATTTTTGATGCATTAGATCTGTCGAAGGAGAGCAGTGCAGGGGCTAGGTAGGCAAACGTTTTACCCGTCCCCGTTTCCGCTTCAACAACAAGCGGCTGCTTACTTTTAATCACCGATGCGACTGCTTCTGCCATCTCAACCTGTGCGTCACGGGCGATAAAATGAGGTAATATTTGACTTAATGCGCCCGTTGGGGAAAAAAAAGATGCGATCAAAATAACGGCTCTTGCTGGCTGAATAATTATCTGTATTCTACGTTAGATAGTCATGATTAAAATAGTTAAAAGCATAATAGTTAAAAATCGTGTTAAAAAAGGTTAATTGTTTACCCGAACAGCCATACACTTATTACAAGCGACTTAACCTGTTACATTCGAAAGCGTAAAAACCGACTCAGAAAATGATCTCTTTCAGTTAAGAGGAAATTAAATTGATATATAATTCAAATCAAAACAGTACATTAGAGAGGTAACTATATTTTGAAAAACATTAAAACCATGAAAGTTTTTGGAAGCGCATTGATTATTTTTGGCTGTTTTATCGTTGTGCTTATTTTGGGGGTTAATTTTCTCTCAGAAGATAAAAATGAACTTGAGAATATCACTGCACAACACATCATTTATCAATCGATAGGCGAATTAGGTGGTTTTTCAAATAATCAAAGTGCAATAGCGCAAACAATAAATGCGATTAGCGACAATATAGATAATCCTGATATTGGCGTAATCGTTCACTGCTACACAAATACTAGCAGCACTGTTTTTCATGATTATTTAAGAGCAGTCAATTTTTCTATGGGTCAGTTTTGTAAGGTACAACAAAATTTAGAAGTAACCTCGGCAACTAATCAAAATAACAGTCATAGGTGTACAGCACCTAAATCAATTATTATGAGCGCAGATGAACTTGAACATTTAGGCCGTAAATATAGCGGCGATTTCGCAGCCGATTTAGCTCGCTGTAAAAACTAAATGGCGCCAAGGAGGTTAACATAACAAAAAGAACTTACTTATTAACAACTTGCAATGAAACAAAGGTTAACGAATCACGAGATTAAGTGATGGTGCCTTAAAGCATTAAGCTATGATTATACCATTGCGCATAAGATTGTGGTCAGGGCTTATTGAGGGGAATGAGGGAGAGCGAGGCGTATGATCAACTAATCGCTAGCTATTGTTTATAAGAGAATAAACCAGTGTTAATTAAACTGTAGACTAATTAAATGAATATTAAATTGGCTCATCTAATTGTTTAAAATAACATTGAATAGTTTTATCTAACAATTGACTCAATGGTTTATTACGTTGGGTTTGCAAATACCCGGCAATGACTTTAATTGAGGTCAATGATGCTGGTGACGTAGGTAACGGAAATGATGCTAACTCATCGTCCATTTCAGCAATGTAAGTGCTACCAAGTATAATCATCGATGATTGCTTTAACGTATCGATAAGTAATGGAACACTATGTGTCACTAACCTTATATCCGCATTGTAACCATGGTACTTATATAGGACCTCAACTGGTGCATGTTTACTAATGATGCCATCAATGACAATACGACCGAGTGGCAGGTGATGAATATCACTCCATTCATAAGGTTTACTAAGTATTGGGTGTGACTTTTTAGCAACAATGGATAATGGGATGTTTTTTAACGTGTAACTGTATATCTCTTGTGGAAGAGAATAGTTGTCTAGTTGGATAAAATAGTCGCATTCTCCGTCTAGTATTTTTTTGAGGGATGTCGCTTGCCAATTTAAAATTTTGAATTTTGCGTTAGGTAGCACCTTACGCAGCAATGCAATAATATCTCTACCATGCACTTCTAAAAGAAATACATTTATAAAGATACAGATTTCTCTGTCAAAAACCAGAGGTTCAAACCCTTCATAGTTATCGATAACCTGCAAAACAGGTGCTAACATCGTTTTCGTAGCTTCTGCTAAATCCTCTGCCAATGTAGATGGCTCGACGCCATATACTGTGCGAATAAATAATTGATCGCCGAATGTTTTTCGAAGTTTAGCTAAGCCACGGCTAACACTGGTTTGAGAAATACCTAATCGCTTCGCAGCAGCATGTGTATTACGAGTTTCAACAACTACACGCAATAATTTAAGTAAGTTTAAATCAAGATCATCCAGTTTATTTTTCATCATGGCTTTCCTTTCTAGCGAATGTTGTTGCTAGTAACTAATAAATAAACAGAAGTATATATTAGACCATGTAATAGTGTTTTTTTTGTTTGAATAAAAAGGGAATATTAAAAATAACTTTTGGTAATTTATTAGAAATATTTAGCGTATTATCGCCATAAAGCGATACTTCAATACACACTCGATAAATCGTTTTTGTTACCTTTAATATTAAGTTTTTTCTCTTTCATGATTTCAGACTAAACAATAACGAAGTAAACTTAGCAGGGATCTTCAGGGGCAATAACTATATGAAAATAAAAACCTAGTGAAAGACAGATTCACTAGGTACTTGTTTAAATTAAGTTACATCGAACATCAAGAACAGATAAACGGCAAAGAGTAACAAGTGTGTGACACCATATAATGAATGAGTGCGTCCGCTGCTAAAGGTTACTTTAGCGACCATTAAACTGGTGACAAGCAATACCATTTCTGAAGCAGGAAGCCCAAGTATCACCTCTTGTCCGGTAAAATAACTGATAGTTAGTACCGCAGGAACAGTCAATGCGATAGTCGCTAGCACTGAACCAAAATACAAGTTCATAGTACGCTGTAAATGGTTATGTAGTGTCGCTTTAATGCCACCTACCGCTTCCGGTGCCAGCACTAAACATGCAACTAAAAAACCACTAAGCGCAATCGGTGCACCCACGCCAGAAACGGCATAATTGATAGGGAGTGCCAATATTTTTGCAAGCACAATGACCACCGCTAAGTGTGACAGTAACATGACGGTGTGGTATAAATTACTGTGTGTCTCGCCCATATGGTGATCGTCATCTAGTGCATTTTCATCAATAAAAAAGTTACTGTGACTTTTTGTTTGAGTAATCAAAAATACCCCATATAAAACCACTGACATGATGACTAACATCCACGACATACTCGGTGATAAACCACCTATGCTGCCACTTACCGTAAAGTTAGGTAAAACTAAGCAGATTATGGCAAGCGGGATAATAGCCACAATATAGGACTTAACACCATTTAGGTTAAATGACTGAGTGTGGAATCGCTTGCCACCAATTAATAAACTTAACCCCACTAATCCGTTTAATATAAGCATGATAACCGCAAACATAGTGTCTCGTGCCATTGTTGGATTGGGTTCGCCAGTTAACATAACTGAGGATATCATCACGACTTCCAATGAGATGACTGCTAACGTTAGTATTAATGTACCATACGGATCACCGAGTTTAATGGCTAAAACATCAGAGTGGTGTACCACTCTAAATATGACCCAAGTAACAATAGCAAGTAACACCAATGAAGTTGGAATATACAACGACATTGCAGTTGTTTCATTAAGCAGTATTTCTCCACCTAACTTAAAAAATAGAATTGTAAAAATTCCAAGTAGTAATACTTTTTCTTTTTTTAATAGGTTGAACATAACTTACCCTTCCCGTTATCAGTCTATAAAATTATTTTTTATAAATACGATTGTATCGATTTACCCGCATAAAAATAGGAATCGAAGAAATTCATTTTTGCTCACACAGACCTTGAACCTTCACGACTAAGGGCAACTTGCACAGAGTGTTTATAAGGATTCCATTTAGCACCTTTATAAACCATTAAAACGTCCCAACAAAAAGTACTGTTCCCAAGCAACACTTCAAATATGAATCAGAGAAATTCCTATCTCAGCATTGATTTAATTAATTAATAAAATAATGCTCGAACGTGATAATGAAGAGCAACAAGATATCGATAAAACAGCGTAGTTTGCTTGGTAATGGACTTTGTTTACAGGATTTAATCTGTGACACAATCGTGCTAACAGTAGGAGTGCTGTAGGTGATCGCTGCTAATAAGGTGATAAAAGTATTACTGCAATAAAATAGGTATAACTTTCACACTAATTTATAACCTCTACTAGGTTGCTTGAGCGCGTTGCGGTGTCTCACCATATCTCGAAAGCCACACAAAGCACCTAGGAGAATTAATGTACAACTTATAATAGTCAAATATTAACCCACGAATAAAATAGCTATAAATAGCTACATGCTCACCTCAGTAACGAGCTGTATTAACCAATAATAATGTAATGATCACTTTATTCATTTTTTTCCGTAAGTAATAGAGGTACAAAAATACAATGAACGACCCCTTCAGGCGACAGAGCCTTTCAGCACTTTCCGATTTATTGGAGGCATCATCATGATAGAGTTACTTCTTCAACCTGAAATATGGGCTATATTTGTCACATTATTCGCACTTGAAGTAATACTTGGCGTCGATAATGTCGTTTTTATTTCGATACTCTGTGAGCGATTACCTCAATATCAGCGCAAGCTCGCCTTAAAATTAGGTATTGGTTTAGCTGTTATTGCTCGAATTCTATTAGTCTTTTCTATCTCTTGGGTGATGTCGCTAACCCAACCATTAATTAGTATTGTAAATATGTCATTTACTGGGCGTGATCTAATCATGGTATTAGGGGGGGCATTTTTACTCGTTAAAAGTTTGAAGGAATTATGGCATTGGTTAATGTATACAGACACTGGGCACACAACACATGCAACAGCAGGTCTTGCGATAGTGTTACTACAAATTGTTGCTGTTGATATTGTCTTTTCGATGGATTCTGTGATCACTGCGGTAGGGTTAACTGATAACATTCCAATCATGGTAGCTGCCATTATCGCATCCGCTGTCGTAATGGTATTGAGTGCAGATAATATCTGCCAGCTCGTAACAAAGTTCCCTGGTTTCAAAACACTGGCTTTATTATTCCTTGTTATGCTAGGTGGATTACTGATTGCTGAAGGTTTCGATATCTATATTAATAAAGGATATATTTACTTTGCAATGGCATTTGGATTGAGCTTAGAAGTTTGCCATATCAGACGGAAGCAAAACAAGCCCATTAATGTGATTCAAAAGATTTCATTGAATACCTTTAATTCACATACAACTTCGACTAAATGTTGATACTATTTTTAAAACTAAAACACCTGATGTGCTCATCGGGTGTTTTAAATGACAATTTGGACATATTCACCTCTTAATTTGGCTTTTCAAAAATCCTTTTTGTACAACCAGATCTATATTCATTTTCAATACATGTTTCATGAATAAGTAACGACTGATTGATTTCTTTCTGGTTGCACCTTCAAAACAGCCAAAACATATGCGCTAAGTTGCCAAAATAGTACTATTAAAATTATTAATGTTGCTATGATACAACCCCTGTTATTAAGCAGAATTGCAGTTATACAAGTGGCGAATATATAAGTAATTACAAATTCTATAGCGATTCTTTATAACACAGATATTGTCCCAGTTTGTTAACGAATTAGCATCAGTCTAATATAATAAGGCTTAGAAAAATCATGCACCCATTACCCGATCTACTCGGACTTGAATTTAAAACTATCAAAGCGATGGTTAAAATTTATTGTAAAAAATTTCATCGTATTGACAGCAATGCAAGTAAGCTATGCAACGAGTGCCATGATTTTCTAAATTATGCGAACGAAAAATTAGATCGGTGCCCCTATGGCCAAGCAAAACCGACTTGTAACAAATGCCCTATCCACTGCTATAAACCCCAACAACGTCAACAAGCTAAGGAAATTATGCGCTATGCAGGGCCAAGAATGTTGCTGAAACATCCTATTTTAGCGATTAGACATTTACGTGCAGAAAAGAGACCTGTACCTAGTGAAGTACCTGATAAGTTAAGTAATCGTCATTTAAGGAAAATAGAGACACTTAAACGATAATATCAATTTTTGATTGTTGTTCGGGATCTTCTGGGGCTTTGGGTTTTACTTTTATTTTTTGTAAAATATGCGTGCTTTCCGCAACATCTTCTGGGGAGTTGTTATTGTTACGATTCGATGATTCATATTTTTTGACGCTATGATTAACAATTTTGCCATCATTAAATGGTTTAAAAACATAACTTCGATTAATAAATTGTGTGATCAGATGTTGACTCATTCGATCCCCCCTACCCAAAATGGCGGTTATACCAATATATCGGCAGCAGGGGATAAAACTTTAACGTCTGCGAGCTAGAGTAAATGCAAAAGGTTTATCGTAGTAGTGCCATTTCACGTAACGCTTTTTTCTCTTGAGGCGATAAAAAAGCAACCTCTAAGCCATTAATTTGCGCTTGACGAATTTGCGTTTGTGTTAACCCTACTTGAGGTGCAGCCACCTCATATTCAAAGGGAAGTTCGATCCCTTCCACAGCTGGATCATCGGTATTTAACGTTGCCAAAATACCATGCTCTAAAAAGTTTTTTACTGGATGATGCTTAATGTCAGCAATGGTACTAGTTTGAATGTTGGAGGTAATACAAGACTCAATACCAATTTTATTGATCGCTAAATAATCCATCAGTTTAGGATCTTCAATCGCTTTTACCCCATGGCCAATACGTACTGCGCCTAATTCATTTATCGCTTGCCACATACTTGGTGCACCAGCCGCTTCCCCCGCATGAATAGTCACCTGAAGTCCTGCATCACGTACCTGTTTAAAGTGACTAACAAACAACTCGCCGGGTTGACCTAATTCATCACCCGCTAAATCGATCGCCACTAAACGATCTTTTTGAGAAAGTAATCCAGCAAGCTCTTGCTCACAAGCTTGCTGCCCAAAAGTACGACTTAAAATACCAATCATATTCGCTTTAATATTAAAATCACGGCAACCAGCTTGAACGCCATCAACAACAGCCTCTACCACACCAGCAATTGGTAGGTTATGCTTCATCGCCATGTAGTAAGGTGAAAAACGTAATTCAGCGTAATCGATCTGTGCATTTTTTGCATCTTGTACATTTTCATAAGCAACTCGTCGGCAAGCATCAAGATCACCTAAAACGGCAACTCCCCAATCTAATTTAGATAAGAAAGCAACTAAACTCGGCTCTGTTTCAACAATCTGTACAAAGGGACGTAATGATTCAATATTATTAGCAGGAAGGTCTAATGCAAATTTTTGCCCAAGCTCTAAAATCGTCTCAATGCGAATGTTGCCATCAAGATGACGATGAATATCGGTAAGTGGCAAGTTTTTAGTGATCATAATCTATTCCTTTATATAAAGCTGTAAACGATAATCTTAATTATCTCCGCAGCGGTTAACGTAATTATTTAGTGAGTATAATTCAGCGTTATCTTATTATTCAGCGTTTAAGCGCACTATTTCTGTTTATATTTAAGAAATAGTTTTACAGGTTACAAAATCTGTTGGTCAACGAAGGTGTAAACTGACTTGTATTTAACCCCAAGATCTTTACAATGCCTTTTTTAAAAATGCTAGGAAGAAACTATGAACCGTAAAAAAAAGCTAAATAAAATTCTCAATTCACGCATTAAAAAAATGAATGCTAAAAAGAGTCCTAGCAGTAAAGCGAAATATGTATCAAAAGCAGAGCGCGCAAAACTTGAAGCACTAGAAAATGAACAACAAACTGAGAATGAACTGATTTCTGAGTAATAAACCTATTTAAAAGCGAAAAAACAGTTCACTTTTACAGCTGAGATTGATATTCTTAAACCACTTAAATAAAGAGATTATTTACACCATGAAGAGATTTATTCTGAAAGCACTACATCATCATATTACCTAATCTTTCAGGATATTTATTCTTGGGAGAGGTTTTACGTGCTTCCAGGTGTTTAACAAAAAATATAAACCCTCGGAAGTTCAAACTCCCGAGGGTTTTTTAGTTTTTACAGCAAGGAAAATGACAATGTCAGAGCAACGTTTAAGAATAGCAATACAGAAAAAAGGCCGTTTAAGTGATTCAACGGTTAAACTACTTAAAGCATGTGGTATCAAAGTTAATTTAAATACTCAACGTTTAATTGCCCACAGTGAAAATATGCCAATTGATATTTTACGTGTGCGCGATGATGACATTCCAGGCCTTATTATGGATGGTGTCGTTGACCTTGGTTTTATCGGTCAAAATGTTTTAGAAGAAGAAAGCATGATGCGCGGCGTTGCGGGAGAAGCAACTGCACATAAAGTAGTGAAAGAGCTTAATTTTGGTGGCTGCCGTTTTTCACTTGCAGTAGACAATGATTTTGATTACCAAGGTGTACAATCGCTTTCTGGCTTACGTATCGCAACCACTTATATCCATATTCTTAAACGCTTTATGGAAGAAGCAAAAGTACCTTATACCTCTTGTATGCTAACAGGCTCTGTTGAAGTTGCACCAAGAGCAGGATTAGCTGACGCAATTTGTGATCTCGTATCAACAGGTGCAACGCTTGAAGCTAATGGCCTGAAAGAAGTCGAAGTAATCTACCGCTCTACCGCTGTGCTAATGCAACGCCAAGAACCATTATCGGATGATAAACAAGCGTTAGTTGACCGTCTATTAGTGCGTATCGATGGCGTTCAAACGGCTAAAGAATCTAAATACATCATGCTTAATGCACCTAAAGCAAACCTTGCGGCGATTACTGACCTATTACCAGGTTCAGACTTACCAACAGTGATGGAATTAGCAGGTAGCACGGATCATGTTGCACTACATGTAGTAAGCACAGAAAATCTTTTCTGGGGAACAATGGAACAACTTAAAGCATTAGGCGCAAGCTCAATCTTAGTGCTACCTATTGAAAAGATGATGGAGTAATTACCATGTCTTCTGGAATGAAAACAGTTAACTGGGCTGATTTATCACCCAGCGAACAGACTCAACTACTATCTCGCCCAGCGATGTCTGATTCTGCTGCATTGGGTAATACCGTTGCAGATATTATAAAAGCAATCCGTACTGAAGGTGATAAGGCATTAGTGGATCTCACTAAGCGCTTTGACAAACTTGAAGGTGATAATTTCACTAAAACCGTTGATGATATAGCGCAAGCAACATCACGTTTAGGTGATGATATTAAAACAGCGATTAAAACTGCCTATGAGCAAGTAGTCAAGTTTCATCAAGCACAAGTGCAAGATGTCATTACGGTTGAAACCATGCCAGGTGTTGTTTGTGAAATGCATACTCAAGCGATTGAATCGGTTGGTTTATACATTCCAGGAGGCAGTGCCCCACTACCTTCAACGGTTATTATGACAGGTGCTCCCGCACAAATTGCAGGTTGCTCTCGTCTCGTTTTGTGTACACCTCCGCCCATAGCTGATGAAATATTGTATGCTGCCTCTTTGTGTGGCGTCGATGAAATATACACAGTCGGTGGTGCACAAGCCGTTGCGGCTTTAGCTTATGGTACCGAGACAATCGGTGCAGTTGATAAGATATTTGGTCCGGGTAACTCTTTTGTAACCGAAGCAAAACGTCAAGTAAGCAATGATTTTGCAGGTGCAGCAATTGATATGCCAGCTGGCCCCTCTGAAGTATTAGTGATTGCTGATAAAGATGCAGATCCTGCTTTTATTGCAGCAGACCTATTATCACAAGCTGAGCACGGTCATGACTCACAATCTATTTTAGTCACGCCCTGCAAAAAAATTGCTGAATTAACGGCAATTGAACTTGATAAACAGCTTGCAGTTTTAGAGCGCAAAGAGATTGCTGAAAAAGCAATTGCAAATAGTGTGAGTATTGTTTGTAACGATATTCAGCAAGCAATTGAGATTTCTAATCGATATGCTCCAGAGCACCTGATCGTACAAACTGAAAATCCACGAGATCTACAGCCAAAACTTAAAAATGCAGGTTCAATATTTTTAGGTGCTTGGACACCAGAATCGGTGGGTGATTACGCGAGTGGTACAAATCATGTATTACCGACTTACGGTTATACACGTACCTATTCTAGCTTAGGTTTAGCTGACTTTGTGAAACGTTATACAGTGCAAGAGCTCACTGCGGATGGACTACGCAGATTAGCGCCAACGGTAACTTGTTTGGCAGATGCCGAAGGATTAACTGCCCACAAACGTGCCGTGACCATTCGTATGGATAAACTAAACGCAAAATAAAAGTGATGAGCTACGAGTCGCGAGCTCGAAGCTCGAAGCTCGAAAGCTGATACTAGGGCAGTATTTGCCCCTTTAAGTTAAATAGTCAATTAGGGAAGATTTAGTAGATGAGTGATATAAAACACCTCGCCCGTGAAACTGTGCAAGCATTAACGC
>Ga0316197_10000494_pt1 | contig 27309 bp, 27 predicted proteins | sample OudBiesiAoxic_MG_FD_204939 | JGI IMG/M metagenome (GOLD analysis project Ga0316197, IMG submission 204939) | Coastal sediment microbial communities from Oude Bieten Haven, Netherlands - site A oxic | ecosystem: Environmental > Aquatic > Marine > Coastal > Sediment | place: Netherlands... | reverse complement strand
ATCCAGGGGTGAAGAAGCAACCACACTTGTATGGGTCAAGATTTTGACCTATGATGTCTACATGAGTGACACGATTCCGTTCTCTGAAGTCAAGGCCCACCTTTCCGAACTCGCCGACAGGGTGGAACGCCAGCACGACCGTATCTTGGTCACTCGCAACGGTCGCCCCTCGTTCATCCTCTTGAGTCCCGACGACCTCGAGTCCCTCGAAGAAACCCTCGACATCCTCAAAGATGACGATCTGATGGAGTCACTTCGGCGTTCGCGCAGGGACGCTGAACAGGGCAAGCGGGTCCGTCTCAAGGATCACGTCTGAGGTTGCTGCGTGTACGAGATCGAGATCACGGCTGAGGGTCTCCGCTATCTCAACAAACTTCCTGAGAAGGTGCGCCATGCCGCGCTCGAGTCAATCTTCGGTCCAATCGCAGAGAACCCCAACCGGCTCGGCAAGCCGCTGGTCGGTGAACTCAAGGGCCTGTGGTCGGCGCGACGTGGCGACTATCGCATCATCTATGAGATTTCTGAAGATGACCAGGTCGTTCTGATCCACCGTGTACAACACCGTAGAGACGGGTACCGGCCACGGTGATCGCGCTCAACTGCGCGACTGTGCGCGCTCCGCGCGCGAAACACTGAGAAACCGCGCCAAACAGCGAGAGGCGTTGAGTACAAAACCCCCGGTCAGAGCATGTTTGGCCCGGCCACGCCGATGGGGGCGCCACGTTCGCAACGTAGGGGTCAGGGGTTCAAATCCCCTCACCTCCACCAGACACAACCCCAGGCCATGCTTGGGGTTCCGGCATGTCTTGGTTTGCTGTGTCACCGCTCTTGCGTAGATAGTGGAAGCCGGCTTCCCATAGTTGCGCAAGAACGGAAAGCGAGGCCGACCATGAAGTCCTTGAAGACCATGTTGGCGATCAACGGCGTTGTGTTTCTTGTCCGTGCGTTCACGAACTTCTTCAGGCCAACATCGTGGTACATCGATGCGGGCGCTCCCAGGAATGCCGTGGATGCCGTCCACGTCGTCGGGATAACCCAAGCGGCGCTTGGCCTGGCCCAGATCGGCATGGGGAGCGTCGACGACCGGCGAGCGGTCCGTGCGGTTTCAGGGGCGTCGATGCTCTTTGCTGTCGGGATCGCGCTCAAGGCGTTGAGCCAAGGTTCGGGCTCAACGGATGCGTTCCACCGCATGCGGTATGCGTCTGCCGCCGAGAACATCGGGGTAGCTGCCTTGTACGGAGTTCTCCTGCTCCAAGAGCAGCGCGGGGACAACGGTCCCGAGGGCGCGGGCGCCCCTGCTCAATAGGGCGAATCAGCGTGCGTCGACGAGCGCTGCGGCTATTGGGAGACGGCAGCTGATAGCCCTTTCGGCCCATTCGCTCTAGTACCGGGCTTGTGATTCCGGCAGAATGTTTGTGCCGTTTTGGCTCGTCTGGACATGGGGGGTCGAGACGTGGAGGCAGCGTGACGCCGTCCCTTGCCGACGATGTTCGGTTCCGTCATTTGTATGACGGGAACCTTGATCCGCTTCGGCGCTATTGCTTCCGTCGTCTTCCGGCTGATGAAGTCGATGATGCGGTGGCGGAGGTGTTCTTGGTGGCGTGGAGGCGGCTGAGTGACGTCCCCGATGGCGACGAGGCTCGTCTGTGGTTGTACGGGATCGCGCGCAATGTGGTGCGGAATCTGCGTCGTTCGCACCGGCGGCAGTTGCGGTTGGCTTCGAAGGTGCGTCGGACGGACACGCGGGTGGTGCCAGCTCGGCACCCGAACCTGCACCGAGCACCTACCTCTACCGATCACTCGGTCCATTCAGCAAGGCCATTTCCTCGAAGTGGAGTCGTCGGTAGAGCCACAAGCGAGCAGGCCGCCGCCGATCTCGATTGGGCTTCTTGCGGCGGAACCAGGTTGGCGGATTCACGGAACGGGGTGCTTCGGGCGAGGACCACTCCACTACCGTTCCTGCACATAGGAGGCACGGTGCACGTTCAGATCTACACGATGCAGACGGTTGAAGAGGCGCTCGCTGTCGCGACAATCGGCGTGGACCACATCGGAGTGACGCCAGCGGACCTCGGTCTTCCCGGCGAGGTAGCTCTCGCTCGTGCTGCGGAGATCTGCGCTGCGGTCAAAGGGGCGGCGACGTCGGTGGCGCTCAGCGTGGATGCCGACCTGCCCACCATTGAGCAAATGGTTCGCACCGTGCGGCCCGACGTTCTCCACCTCTGCGGGACACCAGGGGCGGTAGGGCCTGAGGCCGTCGCCGACCTGCGACAGGTGCTGCCGGGCCTCGGCATCATGCAGGCAATCGCGGTGACCGGTCCGGACGCGGTCGACGTGGCCCGGTTGTATGAACCCGTCGTCGACTACCTGATCCTCGATTCGGTCGACGTCGAGATTCCCGGGGTCGGCGCATCCGGCGTGGTGCACGATTGGGAAGTGAGTGCAGCGATCGTGGCGACAGTTGACGTACCGGTCGTCCTCGCTGGTGGACTCTCTCCCGAGAATGTCGGAGAGGCCATTGCTGCCGTGACGCCGTGGGGAGTGGACTCGCTCACATTCACCAATCGACCGACCGACGACGGCGGATTCCGCAAGGATCTCATTCGCGTAGCCCAGTTCGTCGCCGCATCCCGAAACGCGGTGGACTCGTGAGTGTGCTGGTGGTTGGTGACACCAACGTCGACCTCGAAATACGACTGCCCCCGGATACGCACCGTGAGACTCATGCAAATCCCGACCCGGAACTGTTCGGCGGGGGATCGGCGGCGAACACTGCAGCGGCTCTCGCCCGGCTCGATGTTCCATGTCGCTTCGCCGGAGCGGTCGGTGATGACAGCTTCGGCCGGTTCGCCGTCGACAGCTTGGCCGATGCCGGAGTCGACACCTCGCCCGTGACCGTCGCACCGGGAGAGCCGACTGTCACCGTTGTGGCGGTGGTGCAGCCTGACGGGGACCGACTCATCTACGTGTGGCCGCCATCCGGAGGAGCACACGGAGCCCTGCAACCGAGCCATGCCGTTGATGCGGTCACCGGGTCGACCTGGCTGCACGTGTCGGGAATCTGCCTGCGAGTCCAACCGGCGCGCGATGCGGTGCTGGCCGCAATGCAGCGTGCTCGCTCCGATGGCATCCCGGTGTCGTTCGATCTGAACCTCCGGCTTGAGAACTGGGGTTGGGAGGCGGGATTCCGGGAGGTCGTCGAAGTAGCCGTTGAGCACGCCGATGTTGTCCTCGGCGCGGCATCCGATGAGATCGGAGTGCTCGCGGGAATCAGCGATCCGGTCGAGGCAGCGAAGGCCCTTGCCGGCGACAATCGGCTCGTGATCGCCCGCCTTGGTGCGGCAGGTGCCGTGGCGTGCTCAGCGAACGCGGTCACAACCGGTCCCGGGTTCGAGGTATCGGTGGTCGACACCGTCGGTGCAGGGGACGCATTTAATGCCGGGTTTGTCGCAGCCCGGATTCAAGGGGAGAACGTTGCCGGAGCCGTCCGCTGGGGGAACGCGGTTGCGGGTCTCACGGTCTCACGGCCCGGCGCGCGGTCGTCGCCGACGCGAAGCGAAGTTGAGGAACTTCTGGACCAGCAGATGTAGCCGTCGCGAGTTCACCGAAACTTCCGCTGCGCACGCTGGAGCAGGAGGTACCTTGTGCGTGCACGCAGGAGGAGGCTATGACGATGGAACACCGCACCACGGTTCGGACGGCACTTCGATTCGCAACGCTGGGTCTGCTGACCCTGCTCGTCACCGGCTTCGCGTCAGCCGCGCTCGCAGCGACCGATACGGTCGGGCTTGTCGATCCAGACACTGGGATATGGTCTCTGCGCGACGAGGCCGGTGGGACTCACTCCTTCTACTACGGCAATCCCGGCGACATCCCGTTCTCCGGCGACTGGGACTGCACCGGGACCGACACACCCGGGCTCTACCGGCAATCCGACGGGTACGTCTATCTCCGCAATAGCAATGACCAAGGAATCGCAGATCTCTCCTTCTTCTTCGGCAACCCGGGCGATATCCCGATCGCCGGCGACTTCAACAGCGATGGTTGCGATACGGTTTCGGTGTACCGACCCTCGGAGGGGCGAGTGTTCATTATCAACGAACTCGGCAGCGCAGACGGTGGCCTCGGTGCAGCCGACCTCGACTACTACTTCGGCAATCCCGGTGACGCACCGTTCACCGGCGACTTCAACAATGACGACATCGACACCGTCGGCCTCTATCGCGAGTCGGCAGGCCTCACGTATTTCAGAAACAGCCACACCCAAGGCATCGCCGACTTCGAGTTCTACTTCGGCAATCCGGGTGATCGATTCGTGGGTGGCGATTGGACGGCGGACGGGACCGACACCCCCGGGGTGTTCCGACCGGCCGACTCGACGTTCTACCTGAAGTACACGAACACACAAGGCAACGCGGACACTCAGTTCCCGTACGGTGACAGCTCGATGCTGCCGGTCGCCGGTACGTGGGGTGACATTCCGGCGATTCCGCAACTCGCTCTCGAGCCGGTCGCTACGGGGCTCAATGCACCGATGCTGGCGACCGCTCCAATCGGAGACGACCGTCTCTTCATCCCGGAGCGTTCCGGGGCCATCCGAATCCTCCAGAACGGAGCGGTCAACTCGGCGCCCTTCCTCACGGTGGGCGGGGTGTCGCAATGCGGCGAGGGCGGCCTGCTCGGACTGGCGTTCCATCCGGACTACTCATCGAACGGTCGCTTCTTCGTTCACTACACCGCGCCGCCGAGAACGTCGGCCTACGACCTCGAGAGCCGGATTGTCGAGTACCACGCAACGCCGGCGTCGAACACGGCCGACGCCAGCCCCGTGCGCACGATCCTCACCCTGGACCAGCCCCGGTGCAACCACAACGCCGGGTCGATCTCGTTTGGCGCCGACGGCTACCTCTACATCCCGTTCGGAGACGGCGGTGAGAACTCAGCGAACGGGCAGAACGCCAACACGTGGCTCGGCTCCGTTCTCCGCCTGGACGTCGATAGCGCTGCTCCGTATGCGATCCCTCCGACCAATCCGTACAACGGAACGAATGGCGCGCGCGAGGTATGGGCCACTGGCCTCCGCAACCCCTACCGATCATCATTCGATCGCCTGACCGGTGACCTCTACATCGGAGACGTCGGACAGAACGCCTGGGAGGAGGTTTCGGTTGGGTCGGCGGGCGTGTCCGGGCTGAACTTCGGCTGGAGCACGATGGAGGGGACTGCGTGCTACAGCCCGAGCAGTGGCTGCAGCACCGCGGGGCTCACACTTCCGGTTGTGGTGTATCCGAATCCGTCCGAGGGTCGCTCGGTTGTCGGGGGATACGTCTATCGCGGATCAGCCGCACCGGCGCTGCAGGGAACCTACTTCTACGCCGACTTCTTCTCCGGGTGGATTCGCTCGTTCCGGCTCGCCGGCGGCGTGGCGACCGAGGAGCAAGACTGGACCTCGTCGCTGGGCACGGTCAATTCGATCTCGGGTTTCGGCGAGGACGGAGCGGGGGAGTTGTACGTGACGTCATTCAATGGAACGGTGTACCAACTCGTTCCGACCTCATGACGCCTTCTCCAGGTTTCGAGCGACCAATACCTCGGAAGCTGGGGAGTTGTCGACGGCATCGAGGTCGAGGAGGTCACCGCGATGACGGCGACGGACGACTTCACGAAAGGTATCTCCACGTGGGGAGACGAGAGTGACATCTTCACCAACCTTGCCGACGGAGTCAACGCAGCTCTGGCATGTGTGCAGGCCAACCAGCAGAGCTGAGAACGGGCCGAACCGTCCCAGCCTCTGAAGGCTTCGTTCGCGATCCGACCTATTCCAAGAATTACCAGCTCGACTCGCTGAGTTCATCGAGTCGTGTACTAGATTGTCGGCGTGCATTGGGCTCCGAAACGTCCGACCGACGATTGGGTTAGCCGGGCGCTTCGAAGACCAGGCACACAGTGTCGGGATATCTCGACAGACAACTAGGAGGCATAGGTATGCAATCGCACTCATCGCGATGGCGTCTCGTTCTCCTGCTCGCCGTATTCGCTCTTGTAGTGGCGGCCTGCAGTTCAGACGATTCGTCCGACGACGAGACGACGACAACCGCCGCGGCGGAGACCACAACAACCGCTGCAGCAACAGATGACGATACAACGACAACCACGGCCGCTCCGAGCGAGCCCGTTGAACCGCCGAGTGAAGAGGGCACGACGCTTTCCGGCTTGACGGTCGTCGACGAGAAGACGTTCACGGCCGAGCTCAACGTTGCGGACCCGGAGTTCCCGGTACAGCTGGCGTACACGGCGTATTTCCCACTGCCGGAAGTGGCGTACGAGAATACGCTCGGGTACAACAAGGCACCGATCGGCAACGGCCCGTTCATGTTCCCCGAGGGTGGGGAATGGGAGCAGGACATCGCCATTGATCTGGTCAAGTACCCCGACTACGCGGGTGAGCGGATGCCGACGATTGACGGCATCAACTTCGTGATCACTGCTGATCTGAAGACGAACTACCTGGAAGCCCAGGCGGGCAACCTCGATGTCGTCACCGGCATCGATCCCGACTTCCTGGCGTCGGCACCGACCGACTTCCCGGACCGCTACGCGACGTCGCCAAGCACGTCGATCCTGTACATGGCGTTCCCGGCCTATCTGCCGGAGTTCACCAAGGAGCATCGTCAGGCGCTCTCAATGGCAATCGACCGTGAGTTGATCATCGAGAAGATCTTCAACGGAAGCGGCGACGCCGCGCACTCCGTGGTTCCTTCGAACCTCGGTGGCCGGAGCGATGTCTGCCCGAGCTGGAACTACGACCCCGAGATGGCGAAGCAGATCTGGGATGCTGCTGGTCCGCTCGAGGGCTTCGATGTGTGGTTCAACGCTGGTGGCGGCCACGAGACGTGGGTTGAGGCTGTTGTCAACATGTGGGACAACACACTCGGTCTTGACTCCTCGACGGTCACCTTCCAGACGGCTGAATGGGCCGATTACCTGGACAAGGCGGACAACGCTGAGTTCACCGGTCCGTTCCGTCTTGGCTGGGGCCAGGACTACCCGTCGCCGCTGAACTTCCTGGAGCCGCTGTACGCCTCGTACTCGACGGCCGCCGATGGTGGTTCAAACGCTTCGAACTACAACAACCCGGACTTCGACGCTGCGCTCGCGCAGGGTAAGGAAGCCATCGCTGCGAGCGGTCAGCTCGCGGATGCGATTCCGTTCTACGAAGCAGCTGAGGACATCCTGTGTGATGATGCTCAGACGATGCCGATTCGTTTCGGTGTGAACCAGTTCGTGTGGAATGAAGACGTCGACAACGTGTACATGGACGCCTACAGCAATGTTGGCTACGACCTGATCACGTCGCAGGACGGCACTGTTTCACAGGACCTGACGAACCCGGCTTCGTTGTTCCCGATGGACGCAAACGAGTCCGAGGGCACCGCAGTCCTCATGGGCAACCTGTTCACCGGCTTGGTCCAGTTCGATGCGGCGACCGGCGAGCCCTATATGGCCAACGCTGAGTCGATCACGTCGGACGACGGAGGCAAGACGTGGACGGTTGTCCTGCGGGACGGCTGGACCTTCCACAACGGCGAGCCCGTAACGGCTCAGTCCTACGTGGATGCCTGGAGCTTCGGCGCCAAGGCATCACTCGGCTTCCAGAACAACAGCTTCTACAAGAAGTTCGTTGGTTATGACGAGCTGAACGCCGAGTAACGGAGTTCAGTCCACAGACGATCGAGAGAGGCGGCCTTCGGGCCGCCTCTCTTCTTGCCCGATTCTGCCCGTTCGCGGGTCTCGAGCGATGTCGCATGGTTCTAGGATGCTCGCTAGCATTGCCGCTCGTCGCGGACGAGGAAGGGACCGATTTGGGTCGCTATCTGATACGAAGAGTCCTTCAGTTCATCCCCGTGTTCTTCGGTGCTACGTTCCTCATCTTCGCTCTCGTTTTTCTCATGCCGGGCGATCCAATCCGTGCACTGTCGGGCGACAAGCCCCTCGCACCCGAAGTGGTGGTGGCCCTTCAGGAGCGGTATCACCTCGATGAGCCGTTCTACAAGCAGTATGCGATCTACATCACGAACGTGTTCCAGGGTGACTTCGGCTCGGACTTTCGCGGCTACCCCGTCAGGGACCTCATGCTGGATCGGCTGCCGGTCACAATCAGGCTTGCGCTACTCGCGTTCCTCTTTGAGGTGGTGATCGGCCTCACGGCCGGAGTTGTCGCCGGGGTGAGAAAGGGGAAATTCTTCGATTCCCTTGTGCTGGTGTCGACGCTCGTCGTCATCGCGATCCCGATCTTCGTATTGGGGTTCATCGGCCAGATTGTGTTCGGCGTCAAACTTGGGTGGTTCCCGATTTCGGGCTACCGCGAGGGTTGGTACAGCCTAATGCTGCCGGCGCTCGTGCTTGCTTCGCTGTCGCTCGCGTACGTGGCCCGGCTTTCACGCACGAGCCTCGTGGAGAATCTCCGAGCCGACTACGTCCGGACGGCCAGAGCGAAGGGCCTCAGCACCTCACGGGTGATCGGCATCCATACGCTGCGCAACTCGTTGATTCCGGTGGTGACGTATCTTGCCGTCGACCTCGGGGCACTCATGGGCGGTGCGATCATCACCGAGACGATCTTCAACCTTCCGGGGCTCGGCCGTGCCGTGTTCGACGCGGCGCGCGCCCAGGAGGGTGCCGTCGTGATCGGCATCGCGACATTCCTCGTCATTGTGTACATGATCGCCAATCTGCTTGTTGATGTGCTGTATGGGGTGCTCGACCCGAGGATTCGGTATGAGTGACACCACGCCGAGCGACCAACCGGAGGGGATGAGCCCTGATCCTTCGGGCGAAGAGCCGATCCTCTACGCGGACACGGTTGACGAGTACTTGCCGCGGGATGTCGTAACGGCGGCCGGGGACGAATCGGACCAGCGAGAACGTTTCCGCCAATCCCCGGGCCTCGACACCGAACTCGTGGATATGACCCGTACTGCGAGTCTGTGGGGCGACGCGTGGCGACAACTCCGGCGCCGCCCGGTCTTCATCATCTCGGCGGTCATGATTCTGATCCTCGTGATCATTTCACTGGTGCCGGGCCTGTTCGCGACGCACGATCCGCGTGACTGCAACCTGATCGACTCCCTTCTCCTACCGAGTTCCGAACACTGGTTCGGCACGGACCTTCAGGGCTGCGACTACTACTCGCGCACGCTGTATGGCACCCGGGTTTCGATCTCAATTGGCATCATCGTTGTGTTCTTCATCACCATCATCGCTGTCACCGGAGGGTCCATCGCCGGGTACTACGGAGGAGTCACCGATTCGATCATCGGGCGGATCACGGACATCTGGTTCGTCATTCCCACCATTCTCGGTGGGATTGTGATCCTGAGTGTCACCCGGTCGAGGAACATCGGCACCGTGAGTTTGGTGTTGATTGTGCTCGGTTGGGCAACGCTGCTCCGGCTGGTTCGATCATCTGTGCTCGCGGCGAAAGCAAACGACTATGTCGACGCAGCGCGCGTCATGGGCGCGAGTAATGCCAGGATCATCATCCGCCACATCTTGCCCAACGCGATTGCTCCGGTGATCATCGTTTCCGCCATCTACATCGGCGTGGTCATCGCAGCAGAGGCTGCGCTTTCCTTCCTCGGAGTGGGTCTCCAGCTTCCGGCGATCTCGTGGGGTCTGATGATTGCCACGGCGCAGCAGCGAATCATCACGGCTCCGTATCTCCTGATCTTCCCCGGCGCATTCCTCAGTGTGACCGTGTTCTCATTCATCCTCATGGGCGACGCCTTGCGCGACGCCCTCGATCCGAAGTTGCGCTGATGGCGAAGAACAACGACACCAACACCAGATCAGACATGGTCGGGGACACTCCGATCGATCCCGGCGCGCCGTTCCTCGAAGTGGAAAACCTCCACGTCGAGTTCCACATCGAAGACGGAACGGTGAAGGCCGTGAACGGCCTGTCGTACAAACTCGCCAAGCACGAGACCTTGGCGATCCTTGGCGAATCCGGGAGCGGCAAGAGCGTGTCTGCACAGGCCGTGATGGGGATCCTCGACACTCCACCGGGGTATGTCACCCAGGGCAGCGTCAAGTTCCGCGGCGTTGAGCTTCTCGCGCCGAACAGCAAGACGGGCGCCCTCGACCATGCTGTCCCAGAGGTGCGCGGGACCCGGATTGCCATGGTGTTCCAGGATGCGCTGACCGCACTTAATCCGGTCTTCACCGTCGGGTGGCAACTCGGCGAGATGTTCCGGGTCCACAAAGGAGCATCTCGCAAAGAAGCCAAAGAGAAGGCCATCGAGATGATGGAGCGCGTCAACATCCCTTCGGCTCGCGAACGGGTGAACTCCTACCCGCACGAGTTCTCGGGCGGCATGCGCCAGCGTGTGATGATCGCGATGGCGCTGTCGATGGACCCCGACGTGATCATCGCCGATGAGCCGACGACCGCTCTTGATGTCACGGTTCAGTCACAGATCATGGAACTCCTCTCCGATCTGCAGAAAGAGACCGGCATGGGTCTCATCCTGATCACCCACGACCTCGCCGTGGTGGCCGAAGTGGCTGACCGGGTTGTGGTGATGTACGCGGGCAGGCGCATGGAGACGGGTGGAATCGACGACATCTTCCATCATCCATCACATCCGTACACGCTTGGCTTGATGGATTCCATTGCCCGACCCGATGTGCATCTCGATCGACTGACGCCGATCCCAGGTTCACCACCCGACTTGCTTGCCATCCCTTCCGGCTGCCCGTTCCATCCTCGGTGTACGTATGCGACGGACCGCTGCCCGGCCGAGGCGCCGAAGCTCGAGCAGATAGCCGGTCAGCACTCGTCCGCGTGCTTCTACTGGAAGGATGTGCAGATTGACATCTGAGCACCGCACCGACGAGCCGATCCTGAAGGTCGTGGATCTGGTGAAGTACTTCCCGATCACACGCGGGATCGTCTTCAAGAAGAAGATCGGTGATGTCAAGGCCGTCGATGGCGTGTCGTTCGACTTGTACCCGGGCGAGTCGCTCGGTCTCGTTGGCGAGTCGGGATGTGGGAAGACGACCACCGCTCGGACAATCCTCAGACTCGAGGAGCCGACTGCGGGAGAGGCCTACTTCCAAGGGCGGGACATCTTTGCGATGTCGAAGTCGGAGCTTCGCGACCTTCGGAGCGAGATCACCGTGATCTTCCAGGATCCCTATGCGTCCCTCAATCCGAGAATGACGGTCGGCGACATCATCGCCGAGCCGTGGAGCATCCACGGCGGTGTCAAGCGCAGCGATCGCAAGAAGAAGACACAGGACCTGCTCGAGGTCGTGGGACTCAATCCCAACAACATCAACCGCTATCCGCATCAGTTCTCCGGCGGTCAGCGCCAGCGGATCGGGATTGCTCGGGCGCTCGCCGTTGATCCAAAGGTCATCATCTGCGACGAGCCAGTGTCGGCATTGGATGTCTCGGTTCAGGCGCAGGTGATCAACCTGCTCGAGGACATCCAGAAGGAGTTCGGGGTTGCCTACCTCTTCATCGCTCACGATCTCGCTGTCGTTCGCCATATCGTCGACCGTCTGGCCGTGATGTATCTCGGTAAGATTGCCGAACAGGGCGACGAATTCCAGGTCTACGACCACACGGCCCACCCCTACACCCAGGCCCTGCTTTCGTCCGTCCCGATTCCCGATCCGACCGGGCGTGATGATCGGAGTCGGATCATGCTCGAGGGCGACGTTCCGAGCCCCGCCGATCCGCCTTCGGGGTGTCGCTTCCGGACACGGTGCTGGAAGGCCCAGGGTGTCTGTGCCGAAGAGTCGCCTGAGCTCATCGACCGTGGTCAGGGCCATCCCGTGGCCTGCTACTTCCCTCAGGTGGAATTCGCCAAAGACGTTCCGAGCGAGAGCCGCAATCTCGGCACGGCCCCGTAAGTCGGCGCCGCCTACCGACGAGCGCTGGCTCCGAGAGCCGCGGCGTCTAGCCTCCCGCACATGACTGACCGCTCCTCCCCGTATCACAAGCTCTACGACCGCTTCGGCCTGCTCTTCGCTGTGACGGTTGTGACGATCGCTCTGCTACTGCTGGTGGACCTCGACCAAGACCAGGGGCTCGCCGAGCTCCTTTCCTTCACGGTCACGCTGCTCGCCGCTGCGGCGCTCTTCCTTGCAGTTGCGGCCGCCGGCGTCGGGCACCGGGGGCGTCAAGTCACGATGGTGCTGATTGGAGTTGTGCTTGCTGCAGCGATTGTTTCAATGGTCTTCTCGGATATCCCGAACGGGTACGGCGGGTTCCTGTGGCTCCTCTTGGTGGTGGTGGCGCCGATCGTGGCCCTCAGGCGTCTCATGCAGCACCGGACGGTGACCGCCGAGACACTGTTCGGCGCACTCAGCGTCTATCTCCTGATCGCCCTCGCTGCCACGTACTTCTTCCTGTTCATCGATACGTTCCTGTCGGGCTCCGGGCGTTTCTTCGGGGAAGAGGAGCCAACGACCGTCTTCGCCTACTTCAGCCTCATCACGATCACGACCGTCGGTTACGGGGATTTTGACCCGGCAGGTGTGTTCGGCCGTGCCGCTGCAGCATGGGCGGCGGTCATCGGTCAGATCTACCTCGTGGTCGTGGTCGCCCGCCTGGTCACGATGTACAGCGGTGGGCGTCTGTTCCGCCATGAAGCGGACAAGGCTGCCGACGACTAACTTCTCTCCCATGGACCCGAAAGTCATAGCCCTAGTGCTCGCAGGCGGTGAAGGGAAGCGGCTCTGGCCGCTCACGCGTGATCGATCGAAACCGGCCGTGCCGTTTGGAGGCATCTACCGCTTGATCGACTTCGTTCTGTCCAATCTCGTCAACGCCGGCTATCGGAAGATCGCGGTCCTCACGCAGTACAAGAGCCACAGCCTCGATCGCCACCTCGCCCTCGGCTGGTCGATGAGCGAGATGCTTGGGAACTACGTCACGCCGGTCCCCGCGCAGATGAGGCGAGGCCCGCACTGGTTCTCCGGATCTGCCGATGCAATCTTTCAGAACTTCAACATCCTCACGGATGAGCGACCCGATCACGTGATCGTCTTTGGTGCCGATCACATCTACCGCATGGATCCTCGCCAAATGGTGAACCAACACGTCGAGTCGGGGGCCGCTGTCACCGTTGGAGGCATTCGTGTGCCGATCGGGGAGGCGTCCGAGTTCGGCGTGATTGAAGCCGACGAACACGGGAAGATCATCTCCTTCCTGGAGAAGCCGGAGAACCCGCCGTCGATCCCCGGCGAACCGGAGTGGGCATTCGCCTCGATGGGCAACTATGTGTTCGAGACCCAGGCTCTTCGTGAGGTCATCGCGGCCGACGCGGAAGATGAGGACTCCAGACACGACATGGGCGGGAACATCATCCCGGCACTCGTGGCCCAGGGGACCGCCCACGTCTACGACTACGCCGACAATGTTGTGCCGGGCCAGACGAAACGTGAGCGCGGCTACTGGCGTGATGTGGGGACGCTGGACGCCTACTTCCAGGCCAACATGGACACGATCGCCGTCGATCCGATCTTCTCGTACTACAACCGTCGCTGGCCGATCCTGACCCACCGTCCACCGCTCCCTCCCGCGAAATTCGTCTTCGATCTCGACGACCGGAGGGGGGCGGCGTATGAGTCGATTGTCGGGGCCGGTGTTGTGATCTCCGGCGGTACCACCCGGCGCTCGATCATCTCGTCGGATGTCCGGGTCCACTCCTATGCCTCGGTCGAGGACTCCCTGCTGCTGAACGGTGTTGTGGTCGGCCGAGACGCCGTCGTGCGGCGGGCGATCATCGACAAGAACGTGGTAATACCAAACGGCTTCACGATCGGTGTTGACGAGGCGGCGGATCGCGAACGTTTCACGGTCACGGAGAGCGGACTTGTTGTCATCGGCAAGGGCGATACGATCGATCCGGGCTGAACCTCGCGTTTGGCGGACGCTGCGGTAGCCTCCCACTCGTGCATCGATATCTACCAACTCGACTACTGACCGTGTTCGTTGTTGTCCTCGCGCTGTTCGTCGCCGCGTGCAGCCCCGACACCGATGCGACAACGACATCTTCCTCCGCTGCCACGACAACCGACGGCGGTGGCGAGGGCTCCACGACCACCACAGTCGGTGGCGGACAGGACTCTACGACCACGACAACCGCTCCGGCCTCCGACGTCACCATCTCGGTGCCGGGCACGGCATCGGAGTCGATCGACCCGGCCGTCGTTGATGAGATGCGCTCCGAACTGGCGGCATTGATGGTCGAGGCCGAACAGGTTCGGGGTATTCCATTCATTGCGACTCCTACGGTGGTCATCCTTGACGAGGCCGAGTTCTCGCAGCGCGTCTCGGACCTCGTTGCCGAGGACCTCGATCAGGAGGAACTCGCGACGGACAGCGACTTCTTTGCGATGCTCGGGATGCTCGAACCCGGCACCGACTTGTATCAGCTTCTTATCGACCTGTACACCGAACAGGTAGCAGGGTTCTACGACGGCGACACGGAAGAGATGGTGGTTCCCGCCGCTCCAGACGGGTTCACCGCATTGCAGCGGATCACCGTCCTGCACGAGTTGGTGCATGCGCTCACCGACCAGCACTTCGACTTCAACGATCAGTTCGAGTCGCTCATCGATGAGGGGAATGGCGATGATTCGTCGGCATTCCAGGCACTCATCGAGGGTGACGCCACTCGTTCGCAGTTCGTCTACATGGAGAGCATGAGCCCCATCGAGGCCGTTCAGGCCGCTACCGAGGCCCTCGCGTACGATTCGTCGGTCCTCGACTCGGTGCCGGGATGGATCAAGTCGGACCTCACGTTCCCGTACGACAAGGGTCTGGTCTTTGTTGATGCGATCGCCGCGTCGGGAGGGCTCGCTGCCGTCGATGATGCCTATCAGAGCCCACCACAGACCACCGAGCAGATTCTCGACCCCGCCAGGTATGCACGGAACGAACCTCTACGCGACCTTGCACCACTCACGGTCGAGATCGACGGGTGGGATCTTTACGACGAAGCGACGTTCGGAGACTGGGGTCTCCGGCTCATCCTCGACGGAAGTGTGTCGCCTGGAGAAGTCACCCAGGCGGCGTCCGGCTGGGGAAACGACACCTATCGCGTGTTCACTCGCGGTGACGATGTGGCGATGGTGATGTCATACATCGGGGACTCCGAACGCGATGCTGAAGAGCTCGCCAACGCATTGATCGCCCATATCCGAGACGACATGGACTCCGGGTCGGCCGAGGAGTCTGCAGACGGCCTGCTCTATCGCCAGGGCAACGTCTATTCGTTCATCGATCGGATCGGCGACGGCATCTACTGGATCGTCTCAACCGACAAGCCCGCCGGCGAGGAAATCCGCCAACAACTCGGCATCTGAGCGAGCTCCGCTCGCTGTACTCCGTCTTCAGTAATCCGTACACGTACCACCAGGCGCGGACGGAGTACCTCTCGCGACCCTCTAGTTCGTGCGTGTTCGAACACGTACGCTGCGCGTATGACGCGCGCGAAAAACCGACGTCGGTTGGAGGGATCGAGGGGGTTGACCGCCGGGGGCCGTGCTCAGCCGCGGCCGGCGTTCGGCTTGCGGCCGTGGTTCGCCTTGCTGCGGCGTGCGCGGAGCTTGCGTCGCTTTGCCTTTGCCATAGTGAGAAGGAGCGTACCAGGCGGTCGCTCGTACCGGCCGGGGAGGTCCGTTGTGATGACCGCGGACACCTGGCGATCGCCCCAGGTAACGGTGGCGACATCATTTGCCGATCGGCTGATTGGCATGCGTCGACGCGATGCCAACGGTCTGCTACTGCGGTCCTCGTCGGTGCACGCGGTCGGGCTCGCAAGCCCACTCCGTGTCGTCCACGTGGACGCCGAAGGCACCGTTCTCCACCAGGATCTCCTGACGGCCGGCCGGAGGGTCTCAGCACGAGGCCCGTGGATTCTGGAGTTGCCGATTGGGACGGGAGGTCCGGATACCGGCGCGCAGCTCACGGTTCTGCCATCCTCTCAGGCATGACCGGCCGCCTCATTGTCTGCGCAACCCCAATCGGCAACTTGGAAGACGCCTCGCCGCGTCTTCGCGAAACGCTCGCGGCCGCCGACGTGGTGTTTGCGGAAGACACACGACGGACCGGCAAGCTCCTTGAACGCCTCGGTGTCAACGCCGACATGAGGTCGTTCTTCCTCGGCAACGAACAGAAACGGTCGATCGAGATCCGTACCCGACTCGAACGGGGTGAGACGATCGCCCTGGTGAGCGACGCAGGGATGCCGGCGATCTCAGATCCCGGCGTTGCAGCAGTGCGCGCCGCCCGTTCGGTCGATGCCACCGTGTCCGTAGTCCCGGGTCCGAGTGCCGTCACCGCAGCGATCGCCGTCGCAGGGCTTGGCGGTGATCGGTTCGTCTTCGAGGGGTTCCTACCGAGAAGTGGCGAGGACCGCCAGCGTCGCATTGAACTCGTCGCAAGCGACGATCGGCCGGTCGTGCTGTTCTCCGCACCGAGCCGGGTCGTGAAGGATCTGGCGGATCTCGCATCTGCGGCAAGTCCGGAACGGATCGTGGTTGTGGCCCGAGAGGTGACGAAACTGCACGAGGAGATCTGGGCCGGGACCCTCGAAGAGGCGATCGCGCGATGGACGGACGAGGTGGAACCTCGCGGCGAATTCACGCTGGTGGTCGAACCACGGGCTGAAGAGCCTCCCGACCTTACGGCTGCACTGAACGCGGTTGAAACGCGAATCGCAGCGGGGGAGCGGCTCTCAAATGCGGCCCGCGATGTGGCTGCCGAGACCGGCGTTTCGCGCCGGGCGCTCTACGAAGCTGCGCTCGAGTCGCGCGCTGCTAGTCGGCGATCAGAGAGCGGCGGCAGTCCGCGCACACCCCGCGACCCTTAAAGGCGGCGACTCCTTCGGCAGAACCGCAGAACACGCATGTAGCCTCGAGCTTCCGGATCACGATCGCGTCGTTCTCGACGCCGATCTCGAGCTCGTCCCCCTCGTGGATGTTGAAGAGACGCCGCGTCTCAGCCGGCACAACAATCCGGCCGAGATCGTCGATCTTGCGAACCATCACAGTATCCAACGGTGAACCTCCATCAGCGGTCGGAGCTGATCAGTCTTCCGCTCTTCAGTGTACCGGCCGCCTCAGCGCCTCCGTCCGTCGGTGCCACACGCCAGATCGGGGCACACCACTACCATCGCGGCACCGTGAGTGACACCCGAACACCCAAGAACGTCCTTGTTGCCGTTGCGTGGCCGTACGCAAGCGGTTCGCGCCATCTCGGGCACCTTGGCGGCGCGTATCTGCCGCCGGACGTGTTCGCTCGTTACCAGCGAGCCATCGGGAACCGCGTTCTCATGGTCTCCGGCAGCGACGTACACGGGACGCCGATCACCGTACGCGCCGACGAGGAAGGTGTTAGTCCAGCCGAGATCGTTGATCGATATCACACCGAGATCGATCAGAACTGGAAGGACCTCGGATTCACGTACGACTTGTACACGACAACCGGGACCGACACCCATCGCGAGGTCGCACAGGACTTCTTCATGCGGCTTCTCGACAACGGCTATCTCTACCGAAAGACAACGGAGCAGTTCTTCGACGAAGAAGTTGGACGATTCCTCCCTGACCGGTATGTGGAAGGAACGTGCCCCCATTGCGGCTACTCCGACGCTCGCGGCGACCAATGTGACAACTGCGGCCGGACGCTCGATCCGGTCGACCTCGTTGAGCCCCGCTCCAAGCTGTCGGCAACCAAGCCGGTGCTCAGGGAGACCGAGCACTTCTACTGGAAGCTCTCCGAGTTCCAGGAGCCGCTTCTCGATTGGCTGCGCACGCGCAAGGGCTGGAGGCCGCATGTCGTGAACTTCGCCATCGGGATGGTCGACGACGGCCTTCACGACCGGGCATTCACCCGGGACCTCGAATGGGGGATTCCGCTTCCGATCGACGACCTGGGGGAGGGCAAATCGATCTACGTCTGGTGGGAAGCCGTCATGGGGTACCTGTCGGCCGCCAAGGAATGGGCTCGGTTGCGCGGCGAACCCGATGCGTGGGAGGACTGGTGGGAGAATCCAGACGCCGAGAGCTACTACTTCATCGGTAAGGACAACATCCCGTTCCATGCGGTGTACTGGCCGGCACTTCTGATGGGCTATGGCGGTCTCAATCTGCCAACCGACGTGCCTGCCAATCAGTTCATCACGTTCCGAGGTGAGAAGGGCTCGGCGAGTCGCGGCGTCGGCCGGTCGATCTCCTGGTACATCGATCACTTCGAGCCGGATGCGCTGCGGTACGCCGTTGCGATCAGCTTCCCGGAGACGAACGACACGGACCTCTCCGATGACGACATGATCCGCCGGGTCAACGACGAACTTGTTGCCACGTGGGGGAATCTCGTGAACCGCGTGGTGGCGATGACCGGGCGCTACTTCGACGGCGTGGTCCAGGAGGCCGTTGACATCGACGAAACGGACGTGGCGTTGCTCACGTCGGTGGAAGAGACGCTCGCGGAAGTCGGGCAGTTGATCTCCGAGGTGAAGCTCAGGGCAGGTCTCCAGCGTGCAATGGCCGGTGCGCAGACGGTTAATGTCTATCTCAACGATCGTGAACCGTGGAAGACGGCGAAGACCGATCTTGTTCGCACCGGGACCACACTCAGCGTGGCGATCGAGGCCATCGTCGGAATCGCGGTAGCGTTGTACCCGTACCTGCCGTTCACCACGGTGCGGCTGCTCGAGGCCTGCTCCGTTGGGATGGGCGAACATGGCCCATCATGGGATCGTCCGTCGATTCCCGCAGGCACACAACTGGGTGAGGTGGGTCCGCTCTACGCCAAGATGGAGCCCTTCGCAGAAGACGAGTGAGGGATTGATGGTCTCCTGGGTCGACAGCCACTGCCATGTATTCATGCTCGACGACCCTCTTGGGGCGGTCGATCGGGCCGTCGACAACGGCATCGAGTGGATGCTTGTGCCCGGCGTCGATCTCGAAACCAGCCTCCAGGCGCGTCACATCTCTACGAGCCGGCCCGATCGTGTGCTGTGGGCCGCAGGTCTCCATCCCCATGACGCCGGACGGTGGGATGAAGAACGGTCAAGGATCTCTGCCTTGGCGATCGAGGCGGCAGCTATCGGCGAGGTCGGGTTGGACTACTACCGGAACCTGTCGCCGCAGGATGCTCAACGAACCGCGTTCCGTGACCAGGTTCAGCTCGCAGCAGACCTCGACAAGCCGGTGATCGTTCACACGCGCGACTCGTTCTCGGACGTCTACGAAATACTCGGCGAGGCGGATCTTGGAGCGAAGGCGGTGCTCCATTGCTGGACCGGAGGTCCGCGGTGGACGAAACGCTTCCGAGCGCTCGGCGCGACGTTCTCGTTCGCCGGACCTGTCACCTACACCACCGGAGATACGGTCCGGCGTGGCGCAGCAGAGGCTCCACCCGAGCGCACGCTTGTGGAATCCGACTCGCCGTATCTCGCACCGGAGCCCCACCGAGGCGAGACAAACCGGCCTGAATGGTCGCGGCTCAACGGTGCGATGCTCGCAGAGATCTGGGGTGTTCCCGAAGTTGACGTCGCTCGCATGTCCTCTGAGAACGCGGCCCGCGTCTTCGGTTCGCCAAATGGCTGATCCGTCGCCTCAGGGCAAGGCTGTGCTTCGAGGGCTGCTGGACGAGTACGGTCTGAGGCCCAACCAGGCCTACGGACAGAACTTCCTCGTCGATCCGAATGTGATCCAGCGCATTGTGCGGCTCGCAGCCGTCGGGCCGGGTTCGAACGTTGTCGAGATCGGCGGAGGTACGGGGACGCTCACGGCAGCGCTCGCCGCCACAGGCGCGTGTGTGGTTGTGTACGAGATTGACGCCGGGCTGGTTCGCGTGCTCCACCACACGGTCGGGGATCTTCCGAACGTGGAGATCCGCCATGACGACGCAGGCGCCGCAGACCTCGATCGCGATCTCGCCTCGGGGTCATGGTCGATGGTCTCCAACCTTCCCTATAACGTCGGCACCGGGATCGTCCTCGACGCGCTACGCGGAGCCCCCAGTGTCGGCCGGTTTGTGTTGCTTGTTCAGCGTGAGGTAGCGCACCGTTTGCTTGCCGGTCCTGGATCGCGTGCGTACGGCATCCCGTCGGTTGTCACGTCGTTGTATGCGCACGGTTCGATTGCCTTCTCGGTGGCGCCAACCGTCTTCTACCCCGCGCCTTCGGTCGCGTCCGCGGTCATCGAACTCGACCGGCACTCAGCTCCCGAGCAAGCCGAGCGAGCGATCGACATCGCGAGCGCTGCGTTCGGGCAGCGCCGGAAGATGCTCCGGCGGAGCCTTGCCGGTGTCGTCCCGGAGGCTTCAGAGACTCTGGAACGCTGCGGCGTCGACCCAACGGCGCGGGCCGAGGATCTGAGCCCGGAGTCCTTCGTTGCGATCGCCAACGAGGTGGGCAGATGAAGGCGAGAGCCTATGCCAAGGTGAATCTGGGGTTGCACGTGCGCGCTCCGTATCCCGACGGGATTCACCCGTTGCGCGGACTCTTTCAGACCGTCGATTGGCACGACGTGATCACCGTCGAGGACGCAGAGGAGGACTCGATTGAGGTGCCGGACGGTGGTGCACCCGAAGATGAGACCAACCTCGCCTGGCAGGCCATTGTCGCTGCGCGCAGGGTGGGGCGCACCGACCGTCCGACCCGTCTTGTCGTGGCGAAGCAGATACCGTCCCCGGCCGGCCTCGGTGGTGGAAGCACCGATGCAGCTGCCGCGCTCCATCTCGCGGCGCGCCGCTTCACGGTCTCGTTCGACGACGTGCGCAAGCTCGCCGTGGATCTCGGCTCGGATGTGCCGTTCGCTTTCGTTGGAGGAACGGCAATTGTCACCGGGAGAGGTGAATTCGTCACACCCCGGTCCGAGGCGACAGGGTTTGCGCTTGCCATCGTGGTCCCGCCGATCGTGCTCGACACGCCCGCCGTCTACCGAGCCTGGGACGACCTCGGTGGACCCGAGGGGACCGCGATCGATCCCGGAGCGTTGCCACCCGTGCTGCGTGAGTACGCGCCGCTCGCCAACGCCCTGTACCCGGCAGCTGTCGCCGTGGCGCCCGAAGTGGATGAGTGGCGTGCCGAACTGAACCACCGCTGGGGCGTGCCGGTTGTCATGACCGGAAGCGGCGCCGCGCTGTTCGCGTATTTCCCAACCCGTGCCGAAGCCGAAGACGCAGTAGACGCAGCCCCGACCGGAGCGGTCGCCGCCCGAGCCGCCCAACCAGTGCCGAGGGGGCATGACATCGTCGAGTGAAGCCGCCGGTTGCGCGTCACCCTTGCCGACTTCCGACTGCGGACTACGTCCCACCCCGTCTAACCTTCGGGGCCACCCCTGGGGGGTGGTGTAACTGGTAGCACAGGTGGTTTTGGTCCATCCGGTACGGGTTCGAGCCCTGTCCCCCCAGCTATGTCCCTTGGAGGCCCTATGCATCTCGCCGTAGTCGTGCTTGCCGCAGGGAAGGGCACGAGGATGAAGTCGGAGCAACCGAAGGTGCTTCACCGCGCTTGCGGTCGGAGTCTCCTCGGATGGGCACTTGCAACCGCGGAGCCGCTCAACGCGGATGAGACCGTTGTGGTTGTTGGTCACGGAGCGGACGAGGTTGTGGCCTCTCTTCCCGACGGGGCTGTTGGTGTTGTCCAGGAACCTCAGCTGGGCACCGGTGATGCGGCCCGCGTCGGCTTCGGTGCATGTACACCGGATGTGGATACCGTCCTGGTGATACTCGGCGACATGCCGCTGCTCCGGCCCGCCACGCTCGAGGCGGTTCTCGACACACACCGAACCGAGCGTGCGGCCGTCACACTCCTGACGGCCGTCTTCCGCGATCCGACCGGCTACGGGCGCGTCGTGCGAGAAGACGGTCAGGTAGTAGGAATCATCGAGGAACGCGACGCGGACGAGGAGCAACGGGCGATCAGGGAGATGAACGTCTCTGTGTATGCGTTTGACGCGGCCGTCCTTGGTGATGTGCTCGGCCGGCTGCGCAGTGACAACGATCAGGGTGAGTACTACCTCACCGACGTGATCGGGATTCTCGCTGCGGACGGAGCGAGAATCGCGAGTGTTGTGGTCGACGAGGCTGAGTGTGTCGGCGTCAACTCCCACGCGGACCTCGCTCTGGTATCGAAGGTGCTCAGACGCAGGATCAATGAGCGACTCATGTTCGATGGTGTGGCGATGCTCGATCCGGATCGGGTGTACATCGACGTTGGGGTCGATGTCGGGGCCGGCGCGCGCATCTATCCGGACGTGTACCTCCAGGGCACCACGACGATCGAAGGCGGCGCCGATGTCGGACCGAGCGTTCACGCCACAGATTCATCGATCGCGGCCGGAGCGACCGTTCGATACTCGGTGCTCGAGGGTGCCGTCGTCGGTCCCGAGGCCACCGTCGGGCCGTACACCTATCTGAGGCCGGGTGCGGACCTTGGGATCGACTCGAAGGCAGGGTCGTTCGTCGAGATCAAGAACTCACAGGTCGGGCCGCGATCGAAGGTCCCCCACCTCAGCTACATCGGCGACGCCACGATCGGTGAAGACTCGAACGTCGGGGCGGCGACGATCACTGCCAACTACAACGGATTTGAGAAGAATCGCACCGAGATCGGCGACCGCGTCAAGATCGGCTCGGATACGATCCTGGTCGCTCCCGTGTCGGTGGGAGACGACGCCTACACCGGCGCCGGCTCCGTCATCAGCCACGACGTGTCGCCTGGGGCGCTCGCATTGGAGCGTTCGCATCAGGAGGAGATCCCTGGCTACGCTGAGCGAAGGAAGCGTCGGGCGTCTGAGGACGGGGAGTAATGGAACTGCGGAGCCAGAAGCGACTATTGGTCTTCTCGGGTTCCGCCAACGAACCTCTCGCTGAAGAGGTCGCCCACATCCTCGGCGTGGAACTCGGCGGTGTTGAGCGATCCGTCTTTGCGAACGGCGAGATCTACATCCACTACACCGAAAGCGTTCGCGGTGCGGACGCCTTCGTTATCCAGAGCCACACGCAGCCCCTCAACTTCAACATCATGGAGCAGCTGATCATGATCGACGCACTCAAGCGTGCGTCGGCGAAGCGGATCACGGCGGTTGTTCCGTTCTACGGATATGCGAGGCAGGACAAGAAAGGGCGCCCCCGGGAACCCATCTCGGCCCGGCTGATGGGAGACCTCTTCGTCGTCGCCGGAGCCGACCGCATCGTCAGCCTCGACCTGCACACGGGCCAGATCCAGGGATTTGTGGACAAGCCGTTCGACCATCTCACGGGGCTTCACCTGTTCACAACGTATCTGAGGAAGACCACCGAAGGTCGCACAACCATGGTCTCCCCGGACTCGGGCCGGGTGAAGCTGGCGTCTCGGTACGCAGCTCATCTTGGAGCCCGCGTCGCCTTCGTGCACAAACGACGGGCCGCAGATATCCGCAACGAGTCTTCGACGCTCTGGGTTGTCGGTGACGTAAAGGACCGGCACGCGATCATCGTCGACGACATGATCGACACCGCCGGCACCGTCGTCGGCGCAGCCGAACTCCTCAAGCAACGCGGCGCCTTGTCGATTCGCGCCCTCGCAACTCATGGTGTCCTGTCGCCGCCGGCTGTCGAGCGCATCGCGGCTGCGCCGATCGACGAGCTGATCATCACGAACTCCCTTCCGCTGCCGGAAGATGCCAGGAACCTCGATAAGATCACGGTTCTGTCCGTTGGACCGATCCTCGCAGGAGCCGTGAGTGCGATCTTTGCCGACGCGTCGGTAAGTGACATCTTCCAGGGGGAGAACATCTGATCCCCCATCAGAGGTGAGCTCAATGGATACCGAGTTCCTCACGATCGAGACAGGGCGCCAACGAGGCGTCTTCGACCTCACCGCCGACGCGTCCCGCTTCGTCTCCGGTCGGGGAGATGGCCTGCTGAACATCTTCGTCCCCCACGCGACCGCAGGCATCGCGATCATCGAGACCGGTGCTGGTAGCGATGCCGACCTCATGGATGCCATCGACGAGGTTCTGCCTCGCGATGATCGGCGATATCGCCACCGCCACGGATCACCTGGTCACGGCGCCGACCACGTGATGCCGGGTTTCATCGCGCCGTTTGCGACCGTTCCTGTGATCGAGGGCCGTCTCGCCCTCGGCACATGGCAATCGATTGTCCTTGTGGATCCCAATGAGGACAACCCCACCCGCAAGGTCCGCCTGTCGTTCGTAGCCGGATAGCAGAGCCTTCCCTCCCTCACGCAGTGGGGGAGGGTGTCCGAGCGTAGCGAGGGCGGGAGGGGGCGGCCTGGGGGCCTGAGTCGTGAGGATGAGGCTCGCCGCGGGAGGGTGTCCGAGCGTAGCGAGGGCGGGAGGGGGCGGCCTGGGGGCCTGATCACGCAGATGAGGCCCGCCGCGGGAGGGCAAGTTCCACCGGCCCATGTGCTTTGTACGTGCCGGGGTCCTACACTTGCGGGACTTCGTCAGAGTTCTTCGAGGAGCCCAGTCATGCAGCAGGAGACCTTGCGCGTTCTCAAGCGCACCGTATCGGGAAGCCGCCCGGCGCGTCGGATGCGCCGTGAAGGACAGATTCCGGCCGTCGTGTACGGCGTCGGGATCGACACCCAGGAGATCGCCATCGAGCGTCGCAGCTTGCTCGGCGTGCTGAACACGGAGGCCGGGCTCAACGCCCTCATCAATGTTCAGGTCGAAGGTGGGGACGAGGTTCTCACGGTTGCTCGTGAAGTGCAGCGCGACCCCGTTCGCGGCGACATCACCCATCTGGACTTCATCAAGGTCTCCCTCGATATCGCCATCGACGCCGAGGTCGGGCTCGAATACACCGGGACACCGCATGGTGTGAAGGAGGAGGGCGGATTCATCGAGACGGTCGAAAACGCCGTCATGATTTCCGCGCTGCCAACGGCCATCCCAACCTCGATCACCGTCGACATCAGCGAGCTTGGTATCGGCGACACACTCAAAGTCGAAGACCTTCCCGTCATCGACGGTGTTACCTACCTCACCGAGTCGGACCGACCTCTCGTCACGGTGCTTCTGCCGTCCATCGTCGAAGAGGAGGTCCCAGAGGACCTTCTCGAGGGCGAGGAAGGCGAAGAGATCGGAGAGGGCGAAGGCGGCGACGAGGCAGGCGACGTCGAGTCCGACGAGGGCTAACGCAGCCGCGTGGACACCAAGCTCGTCGTCGGCCTGCGGAATCCAGGTTCCCGCTACGACGGTACGCGCCACAACGTTGGTGCCGAGGTTGTCGAAGCCGTCTCACGGGACCTCAGGTTCAAGCGTGCGCGTCTCGGTATCCGGGCAGACGTTGCTTCCCTGCCGATCGGCGACACGCGTACGGTCCTCGCCCTACCCCGCACCTTCATGAACGAGTGTGGTCAATCGATTGCGCCCCTGGTTCGGTACGAACACGTCGATGGAGATCGACTTCTCATCGTTCACGACGACATCGATCTCCCGTTCGCGAAGCTCAAGGTGCAGTTCGGTGGAGGAGCCGGTGGCCACAACGGTATTCGGTCGATCGTCAACTCATTGGGGACGAACGAGTTCTGGCGGCTGAAGATCGGAGTCGGTCGCCCGCCTGACCGGGTCGACCCGGCAGACTACGTGCTCAACCGGTTCGCTAAGGTCGAGCGCGCCTCGGTCGACGACGCCGTCATTCGGAGCCTCCGAGTGGTAGAGGTGTTTGCCATCGACGGGGGAGACGCCGCACGCCAGACGGCGGGTGAACTGAACGATTGAGAGGTGCGCTGATGGGTTCCTACGTTGCTGCGATTGACCAGGGGACGACCTCTTCTCGATGCGCTCTCGTCAACCACCACGGCCAAATCGTGGCCATGGCCCAGCGAGAGCACGAGCAGATCTATCCGCAGCCGGGTTGGGTCGAGCACGATCCAGAGGAGATCCGGAGGAACGTGGGCTTGGTGATCCATGAGGCGCTTGCTCAGGTTGACGCGACGCCGAGCGATCTCGAAGCCGTCGGACTCACCAATCAGCGAGAAACGACGCTTCTCTGGTCACGAGAGACCGGCCTGCCTGTCGGGAATGCCATCGTCTGGCAGGACGTGCGGACGGCCGACCTCTGCCGGCGTCTCGGCGGCGACGAAGGTGCGGACCGGTTCCGGGCCCAAACCGGCCTGCCGCTTGCCACCTATTTTGCCGGGCCGAAGGTGCGATGGCTGCTCGATCACGACGATGGCCTCCTCTCTCGAGCGGAAGACGGCGAGCTGGCATTTGGCACGATGGACACGTGGGTTGCCTGGAATCTGACCGGTGAGCTCGTTACCGACGTCACGAACGCCAGCCGAACCCTGCTCATGGATCTCGAGACCCTGACGTGGGATGACGATCTGCTTGCAGCGATCGGCGTACCCCGGTCGATGCTGCCGCGTATCGTTCCCTCGGTGGGAGTGATCGCCGAATCTGGAGATCCGCTGTCCGGCGTCCCATTCGCCGGAATCTTGGGTGATCAGCAGGCCGCGCTCTTCGGGCAGGCATGTTTCGAACCTGGCATGGCGAAGAACACCTATGGCACCGGTTGTTTTCTTCTGCTCAACACCGGTGCACAAAGCGTGCGATCCGACAATGGTCTGCTGACGACCGTCGCCTACCAGATCGAAGACAAGCCCGCGTGCTACGCACTCGAGGGTTCCGTCGCTATCGCGGGAGCCGGCGTGCAGTGGCTTCGTGACAACCTGCGCATGATCGATTCTGCCGAAGAGATCAGCGATCTCGCTCTGGAGGTGGAAGACAACGGTGGGGTGTACTTCGTCCCCGCCTTCTCCGGGCTGTTCGCTCCCTGGTGGCGCGATGATGCCCGCGGCGTGATCACCGGGCTCACCCGGTACGCGAATCGCGGACACCTCGCCCGTGCTGTCCTCGAGTCGACGGCGTTTCAGACTCGCGATGTCCTGGAGGCCATGGAACTCGATGCGGACATCGAGTTGGCTTCCTTGAAGGTCGATGGCGGAATGGTTGTGAATGACATCCTCATGCAGTTCCAAGCCGACGTCCTCGACGTCGACGTGGTGCGCCCCAAGATCAGCGAGACGACGGTCCTCGGAGCCGCCTATGCGGCCGGGCTCGCGGTCGGGTTCTGGGAGAGCCTCGAGGAAATCGCCACCCACTGGGCAGAAGATCGGACGTTCACTCCTGACATGGACCCGGAGGATCGCGAGCGGCAGTTCCGCGATTGGCGGAAGGCGGTTGAACGCTCGATGGGCTGGGTCGAGTAGCCGAATCACCAAACCGCTTACCATCAGAGGGATATGTCGATACCGAACC
>Ga0316197_10000493_pt1 | contig 27344 bp, 18 predicted proteins | sample OudBiesiAoxic_MG_FD_204939 | JGI IMG/M metagenome (GOLD analysis project Ga0316197, IMG submission 204939) | Coastal sediment microbial communities from Oude Bieten Haven, Netherlands - site A oxic | ecosystem: Environmental > Aquatic > Marine > Coastal > Sediment | place: Netherlands... | reverse complement strand
ATCATGCTCTTCCAAACGTAAAACTGAGAGAGATGGGATTATACTCATTACTTGATGGGTATAAGGTACTAAAAATGTATTCGGAACCGCCGTATGCGACCCACGCTTGTACGGTGGTGTGAGAGGATGGAGGCCGCGAGGCCTCCTCCTACTCGATTGATTTTCCACCAAACAAGGTAGTAATTGGTGGTTTAGCTGATTTTTTCTTTTTACGTAGTAAAGCCATAATTAGCATTCCAGAGACAAGACTGATTGCCAGCATACCAAACATCAAACGGTCACTTTTACGATAGTGGTGATTAGCAAATCCTGTCAGCGTTGATTTCTCAAAGGTAATTCTTAAAAAGCCCATTAAATGATTATCTTTTATGATTGGCTCTATTAATTGTTGGCGGCCAATACCATCGATAGAAAGCGGGGTGTTTAATCCTGTAATCTGAGAGGCGGTAAGCGCATTGTCACTTTTGGCTAAAATACCTCCTTCTGCATCATAAATCGTCGCATCAAACACTAATGATTCTTTAGCTAAATTATTGGTGAGTTGCAGTAAGCCTTCATGATTATCTTGCTTAATATTATCAACAGAAAAAAGTGCAGCTTGGCGTACCATAATCCGACTTAAGTCTTGCAATTGTTTATTTTGAATCACTTGGTTGCTGTCACTGATCACCGTACTATTGATTAAAATAAAGTAACTAAATGCCATAAGAGAAAGTAGCATTAGACCTTTGATGGCAAAATTTTGAGATAGCATCGCGAATACCACTGAAATTAGAATGAAGGAATTATACTCAATTTAAATAAAAATAGCAGTTTATGTCGTTTTAGCCTTGCTCATCTGAGCTGCAATCGGTATTTTTAAATTAGGATTAGTAAGGATACATATCATGGATACGATAACCCCACTCTCGATTAAGAAACATATAACACTTGTTAGCCGATTTATTACTTCGGTGACGACTTCTCAATTAGATATAAAATCAGTAGGTTGGATAATCTACGGCTCACATCTTTCTCCTCTTCATTTTAAAGATATAGATTTCTTTGTTGGAACTGATACCGAAATAGTTCGTACTTGGAAAGTTGGATCGTATGAAGTTGCTGCAATTGCTGGTGAACTCACACCAGAACATAAAATAATTATTGATGAACTTGGCTTAGATTATGCTGAAATAAAGAATATTCCAGATTTATCGAAACCTGGGGTCATTTTATTTGATATGGATTCTACGGCTATTGAAATCGAATGTATCGATGAAATAGCTATATTAGCAGGTGTCGGTGAGCAAGTTTCTGAAGTGACAGAGAGAGCGATGCAAGGTGAATTAGATTTTAAAGAAAGCTTAATTCAACGAGTAGGAGCACTTGAAGGTGCAGATGAAACTATTCTAGCTAAAGTAAAGTCTGAACTTCCTTTTATGCCTGAAATTAGAGAATTGGTCGCAACGATGCAGAAGTATGGTTGGAAAGCCGCAATTGCTTCTGGCGGGTTTACTTATTTCTCCGATTATCTAAAAGAAGAATTAAATTTAGTACACGCACAATCCAATCAACTTGAAATCCTTGATGGAAAGCTGACAGGGAAAGTTATTGGAGACATTGTTAGTGCTGAAACAAAAGCAGAGATCTTAGTTGAACTAGCTGATAAATATGACATTGAGATCAGTAATACGGTCGCTGTCGGTGATGGTGCCAATGATCTGGTAATGATGGAGGCTGCTGGCCTTGGTATTGCCTATCATGCAAAAACTAAGGTTCAACAACAAGCTCAAGCTGCTATTCGTCATGCTGATTTAGGTGGGGTTGTTTGTATTCTTTCTGCTTCATTGTTATTGAATAATAAATTGAGTTGGTAGTAATGAAGAAACTAAAGCTCATGTTTTATGAGCTTTAGTAAATATGAACGCTTAAATTTACCCGAGCTCTAAACGAATAAGAACTTCATCTGTGATATCGGCTATTTCACCACATCCTACAATGCTTGATAGCTCATCTTCTAGCGCTCTAGCATAATGAATAGCTGATTGAGCAAGTTGGCTTAATTCAATTTCAGAAGTGGTAGATAAAGCATTCTTCACAGCTGTCGTTGTCACGCGAATAGCTAAGAATTCGCCGTGTTCCTTGGCTTTTCTAATAAAGGTTAAACGATCATTGTAAGAGGAGAACTCTTGTAACATTCGCGTTAGGATTGAACGTATCTTCCCTTCTTTAATGACTATTGCTATGTAGATCTCATGATGCTGAGAGCTATTCTTTGCTGAGGAGCGTATTGGGTCTACGAGCAATTGTTGCACTCGAGATTTAAAAATAGGCTCTAAATTTAAACTATCATTATCCCCTAAATGCTGCCAAATTTTATTTAATCGGCTTAGTGGAAAGTTTACACCAATATAACGAGGCCTAATTTTATGATTATCTTTTTCAATAAAAAATGGACTTGTTGTTAATTTATTAAGTAATAATTGATGCATTATCCTTAGCATATCCATTGATGGTAATTGTTCATAATCAATCGAAAGCTTTTTACGGTTGTGCTCAATTAGACGGCCTAAGAAAGCCTTACTCTTTTGGTTATGTAAACTATCTTGGAGCTGTAACTGAACATTTAACCCGTTAGCATCTATCTTGAGTACATGATAAGTAATACGACTGAGTGGTGTATTTTTATCTAAATTTTGAAGGTCATCAAACGTGATGCTCACATCAGATTTTTTGGTTAATTGCACTGGTTTACTTAGAGTAATAGATAGCCCGTTGGTTGAAATATCTATGGTTTTTCCAATGATCCCTTCTTGAGTGGCTGGATGGGATAAAGTCACCGATGTTTCGTAATTAAATCTTGGTTCAGCTCGACGAGGAGCAGAATCAAAATAAAGAGAGTGAGCTGAGTTATTTGATGTTAGTGGATGACGATATGGATTTAATGCCTTTGCAGAAAGATTCGGTTTATCTGTTAGTAAGTAATCTTTTTGAGTTTCAGGTAAACTGATCTCGGTTAAGATCCCCATATGAGTCATCGTTGAAAGTACACCTTCCATCTCAGGTGCAACTGTTAAAAGTCGTTCTTTATCATCTTTATTTAATTCAAACAAAGACAGTCGAATTACTTTCCAACTTTTTCTTTTCGCACCAATACGCCAAAATAGTTGTCGTTCTTCTTGAGTTCCTTCTGATGACATCATTGAATAGAAGAGCTCTTTGTCTTCGTGATCGTGCTTAAATGTATAAAAATGAGTGCGACTGGCTTTTAATCCAGGTTTGATTAAAAACTGCATACGATCAGGTTTAAATAGATGATTAATAACCAGTTGGTTTTTTTCATCGTGCCAATGTTTCCATAAAGCTTCATTATGATCAGTAATGACTGCATATTTTAGGGTGTCATTAGAGAAAAATAGAGGAATATTGGTGGTATGTTTTAAAAAACAGTGCTCATAACCTTGAGTTCTCGAGCGAACTATTTGGTCTTTTTGATCATGCAGTGTTCGGCGCTTAGTTTTATTTAACTTTTCGTCAATAGCGGTAGCAATGATATCGTGATTCGCTTCCATTTTAAGGCGAAGCCAACGGTAGCTGTCATTTTCGTCACTGTCGTGAACACCAAGTATACGGTAAGGGAAATCACCATTAAGCTCCTTAATACCAGTGTCTTTAGCAAGACTTGGAAAGCTAACTTGAATAATTTGCCCTAAGCCATATTCAAAAGCTGTTGGCACTTTAATACGAGCACCAGAAGATGACAAATCACTGCTTGTACCGTGAATCAGGCTACCATTAGGTAATAGAACAGCGACCTGAGTTGACATTCGTAAGCGGTTTTCACTACGTGTAAGATAGTGACCAAATCGAATTAATTTAGTATTAAATGGGCTGCTTTCTTTTGTATCACCTGATGCAATGATGATGTTTTTATTTTTATGTAGAACACGAAAATTATTTCGGGTGTTCGTTAATGCTTCCCATACACCTTCGGTATAGCTTCCAAAACGTTTGATACTTTTATGATAGGTATTGATGGCAACATCATCTAGCCAATGATTGTATCCATCTAAGTCGTATTGATGACATTCACCTTTCACGCGGCCACGTAAATCAATGGCTTTAGTGCAAGGTGTCATTATACGTTTCAGCTCAATTTTAACAATCAAGTGAACAGAAGGGTGTTCATTAGCCATGACTTGTTCGCAAACCAATTCAAAATCAGGTTCGCCAAAAACAGGGATGAGTTGCTCTACGTAGCTTTGATATTCTTCTTGCTGCATGATTTCTGGTACAGTAATGACAATCTAATGGGTTTATCGGCAGATTTGCTAAAATATTTAACGCTATACGTTAAATAGTAATCCCCTTCACTTTAATAACATTTTATCTCGGTGATATATGGCAAAAGCAAAACGTGCCTACGTATGTAATGATTGTGGGGCAGACTTCCCTCGTTGGCAAGGGCAGTGTAGTGCTTGTGGGGCATGGAACACGATAACAGAAGTTCGATTAGCTGCTTCGCCTCAAGTTGCTAGGAATGAACGTTTAACCGGTGGTTATGCTGGTTCAGCCACTGAGTCAGAAGTACAGTCTTTATCAAGTATTGATTTGCAAGAAGTCCCTCGGTTTGGTACTACGTTTAAAGAGTTCGATCGTGTTTTGGGTGGTGGTATTGTACCTGGAGCCGCTATTTTAATTGGTGGTAACCCCGGAGCAGGAAAATCAACGTTATTGTTACAAACGATGTGTCGATTAGCTGCTGAAATGCCAACGTTATACGTTACGGGAGAAGAATCTTTACAACAAGTTGCGATGAGAGCATCACGCCTTGGTTTGCCAAAAGATAATTTAAAGATGCTTTCTGAAACAAGTATTGACCGAATTTGTCAAATTGCAGAAAAAGAAAAGCCTAAGATTATGGTGATCGATTCAATTCAGGTAATGCATGTTGATGATGTACAGTCTTCTCCTGGCAGTGTCTCTCAGGTGAGAGAATCAGCAACCACATTAACGCGTTATGCAAAGCAGAATAATGTCTCTATTTTTCTCGTTGGACACGTAACCAAAGATGGCTCGTTAGCTGGACCAAAAGTTCTTGAACACATTATTGACTGTTCAGTACTACTTGATGGGAGTGCAGATAGTCGTTTTAGAACATTACGCTGTAATAAAAACCGTTTTGGTGCAGTGAATGAACTGGGGGTTTTTGCCATGACTGGGCAGGGGCTTAAAGAAGTCAGTAACCCTTCAGCTATTTTCTTGTCTCGTGGTGAAGAAGAAACATCAGGCAGTTCTGTTATGGTGGTTTGGGAAGGGACTCGCCCTCTGCTTGTGGAGATACAAGCGTTAGTGGATTATTCCCAATTATCCAACCCACGTCGTGTTTCGGTTGGCTTGGATCAAAACAGATTATCTATGTTACTGGCAGTGCTGCATAAACATGGTGGGTTACAAATGGCGGATCAAGATGTTTTTGTAAACGTCGTTGGTGGCGTTAAAGTTGCTGAAACCAGTGCCGACTTAGCATTAATAATGGCGCTTCTGTCTAGTTTTAAAGACCGTCCATTACCCAAAGATGTGGTGGTATTTGGTGAAGTAGGTTTAGCTGGCGAAATCCGTCCTGTACCTAGCGGCCAAGAGCGATTGATGGAAGCCTATAAACATGGATTTAAACGTGCAATTGTACCCGCGGCAAATATGCCTAAAGGTGGTATTGAAGGCATGCAAATACATGGTGTAAAGAAATTATCAGAAGCAATTGATGCCTTTGATGAGCTATAAACTATAATAATTGTGGATTTACACTATTCTTTGTATTTGAAATTGTGTAAATTCGACTATAATTTGCAACAGCAGAAAGTAAGCAGAGCCAAATTGGGCTAAATTCTATCCAAAAATAGAACAAAGCATATACCAATTGACAGTTTGTGTTATACTCTGCGCGCATTTTCTATCCTATTAATAGAGTAAAACAATGACTGATTTATCTAAATACAGAAATATTGGTATTTTCGCGCACGTTGATGCGGGTAAAACTACCACAACTGAGCGTATCCTAAAACTTACTGGTACTATCCACAAAACTGGTGAAGTTCATGACGGCGAATCTACGACTGACTTCATGGAACAGGAAGCTGAGCGCGGAATTACTATCCAGTCAGCAGCTGTAAGTTGTTTCTGGAACGATCACCGTTTTAACGTTATCGATACTCCTGGACACGTTGACTTCACAGTTGAAGTTTACCGTTCTCTTAAAGTACTTGACGGTGGTATCGGTGTATTCTGTGGTTCTGGTGGTGTTGAACCTCAATCAGAAACTAACTGGCGTTACGCGAACGAATCAGAAGTTGCACGTATTATCTTCGTTAACAAACTAGACCGTATGGGCGCTGACTTCTTCCGTGTTGTTAAGCAAACTCAAGACGTACTAGGTGCTAACCCACTAGTTATGGTTCTTCCTATCGGTATCGAAGACGATTTCGTTGGTGTTGTTGACCTTCTAACTCGTAAAGCATATGTTTGGGACGAAACTGGTCTTCCAGAAAACTACGAAATCACTGATATCCCTGCGGATATGGTTGATCAAGTAGAAGAATACCGTGAGATGCTAGTTGAGACTGCTGTAGAGCAAGACGACGACCTAATGGAAGCTTACATGGAAGGCGAAGAGCCAACTATTGAGCAACTAAAAGTATGTATCCGTAAGGGTACTCGCACAATGGATTTCTTCCCAGCTTACTGTGGTTCTGCGTTTAAGAACAAAGGTATGCAACTAATCCTTGATGCTGTTGTTGATTACCTACCTTCTCCAACTGAAGTTGATCCACAACCTCTAATGGATGAAGAAGGCGCAGAAACTGGCGAACACGCTATCGTTTCTACAGAAGAAACATTTAAAGCACTAGCATTCAAAATCATGGATGACCGTTTTGGTGCTCTAACGTTCGTACGTATTTACTCTGGTAAACTGAACAAGGGTGATACTATCCTTAACTCGTTCACTGGTAAAACTGAGCGTGTTGGCCGTATGGTTGAGATGCAAGCTGATGAACGTAAAGAACTAACTAGCGCACAAGCTGGTGATATCATCGCTATCGTTGGTATGAAAAACGTTCAAACTGGTCACACTCTATGTGATCCTAAGCATTCAGTAACACTTGAGCCAATGGTATTCCCTATACCTGTAATCTCTATCGCAGTAACGCCTAAAGATAAAGGCGGTTCTGAGAAAATGGGTATTGCTATCGGTAAAATGGTTGCAGAAGATCCATCTTTCCAAGTTGAAACTGACGAAGAAACTGGTGAAACAATCCTTAAAGGTATGGGTGAACTTCACCTAGACATTAAGGTTGATATCCTTAAGCGTACATACGGTGTAGACCTTACTGTTGGTCAACCTCAAGTTGCTTACCGTGAAACTATTACTCAACCTGTTGAAGATAGCTACACGCATAAGAAACAATCTGGTGGTTCTGGTCAGTTCGGTAAGATCGACTACGTTATGAAGCCAGGTGAAGTTGGTTCAGGTTTCTCGTTCAAGTCTTCTGTTGTGGGCGGTAACGTTCCTAAAGAATTCTGGCCTGCAATCGAGAAAGGCTTCAAAGGCATGATGGATACTGGTGTTCTTGCTGGTTTCCCTGTTCTTGATGTTGAAATCGAACTAATTGATGGTGGTTTCCACGCAGTCGATTCATCTGCAGTAGCATTTGAAATCGCAGCGAAAGGCGCATTCCGTCAATCTATGCCAAAAGCTGGTGCTCAACTTCTAGAACCAATCATGGCTGTAGACGTATTTACTCCAGATGATCACGTTGGTGATGTAATCGGTGACCTTAACCGTCGTCGTGGCATGATCAAAGACCAAATGGCTGGCGTAACTGGTGTTCGTGTTAAAGCTGACATCCCTCTTTCAGAAATGTTTGGTTACATCGGTTCACTACGTACAATGACTTCTGGTCGTGGTCAGTTCTCTATGGAGTTCTCTCACTACGCACCTTGTCCAATGAACGTAGCAGAGCAAGTAATTGCTGACGTTAAAGAAGCTAACGCTAAGAAGTAATTCTGGCTAACGCTCTTTAATTAAAAAAGCCCCGTAAGTGCAAACTTACGGGGCTTTTTGTTTTTAATTGATTGAATATTTAGATTGCGGTTTAAACCAGTAATAACGCTTAGATAATTACTGGAATTGGTATTATACCAATCTACATAAGTATTTGATCATTCTTGCTTGTTAAAATCGATTACATCTGCGTTATAAATTTTGTAATTAGATCCACTAGTTACTGTAATTTATGTCTTGCTCTAATCGATTTTTCCTACGCAATTATCTGAACAACTACTTATCCAGAATGGTATTATTCAGATTAATTTAATTTTTCTGTTTTTTCTTTATGACGTTGAAGTTTCAAATAGATATTCTCTACTCGCACTCGCGCCCACTCGGTTTTTCGTAAAAATTTCAAACTTGATTTAATGGTTGGATCAGATTTAAAGCAATTGATATTAACCATGTAACTTAATTCCTCCCAACCGTAGTGTTCAACTAATTCTGTTAAGATTGCCTGAAGGGTCAAACCGTGAAGCGGGTTATTTTGCTGTGTCATAATATCGCCATTTATCTTGAATTAGGGTAAGTATAGCATTCACCCTTAAAGAATATTCATAAAAAATGGGAGCTCAAAGGCTCCCATCTAGATCTGATTATTTAACTTTCAACTAACGCTTAAATGAAACCACTTCTGGCTTATCTAAAGTAATGGTCGTTGTTGCTGGTTGAGTTTCTGAAATTACTTTACCTTGGCGAATAGAGTAACGAACAGGCACTTGACGACGCAGTGCATCAAATCCATTTTCTGCAGGTAAAATAATTAAGCTACCTGGCTTACCTTCTTCAATACCATAGTTATCTTGAATATTTAACGTTCTTGCTGATTTATAGCTAATTAGGTCAAGACCTTGGTTAATTTGTTCATAACCCATGATTTGACATACATGCAGCCCCATATGCAGTACTTGTAGCATATTTGCTGTACCTAGTGGATACCATGGGTCAAACACATCATCATGACCAAAGCAGACGTTGATATCGCTTGCAAGCATCTCTTTAACGCGGGTAATCCCACGACGTTTCGGATAGTCATCAAAACGCCCTTGTAAGTGAATATTTACTAATGGGTTTGCAACAAAGTTGATGCCTGACATTTTTAATAAACGGAATAAGCGCGAAGCGTAAGCACCGTTGTAAGAGTGCATTGCTGTGGTGTGGCTTGCTGTTACTTTTTCACCCATATTAAATTTATGAGCAAGTGCAGCGAGTGTTTCAACAAAACGTGATTGTTCATCATCAATCTCATCACAATGAACATCGATCAAACGATCGTATTTTTGTGCCAGTTCAAAAACGTAATGTAGAGATTCAATACCGTATTCACGAGTAAATTCAAAATGAGGAATTGCACCAATAACATCAGCACCAAGTTGAACCGCTTCTTCTAATAACTCTTTACCATTTGGGTAAGAAAGAATGCCTTCTTGAGGAAAAGCGACGATTTGGATATCAACCCACTCTTTCATCTCTTCTTTTACTTCAAGCATTGCCTTTAATGCAATCAATGTTGGATCAGATACGTCTACATGGGTACGAACATGTTGAATGCCGTTAGCGATTTGCCATTTAAGTGTCTGCTTAGCACGACTCTTAACATCTTCAATAGTTAGAAGTTTTTTACGCTCAGACCAACGTTCAATCCCTTCAAAAAGAGTACCTGAGATATTCCAGCTTGGTTCACCTGCAGTTTGAGTCGTATCTAAGTGAACATGAGGTTCACAAAATGGAGCATTGGCAAGACCACCTTCTGCATCTAATATTTCACCTGAAAAATCGAGGTCTTGTTCATTTGATACGATAGTTTTGAATTGACCATTTTGGATCAAGATTTGGAATAAACCTTCTTGATCTCGTAGTGCTACATTTTTAATTAATAAATTAGTCATAATGATATCTTCTATGCTGTTTCTGTATCAGAAAGAGTTTTTTTGTTAAGCATTGGATTTAATAGTAGGTAGCTAAGAGCACCACCAAATACAGCATTGATAGGAACGACACCTGGTAGGAATTTTCCCGCAGCAACACCAATGGCAACAGCAATGATGCCTGCCCAATTAATCGTTTGAAATTTTGTATTCTCAAAGTTCATGTAACGCTTACGGTTACTGAAGAAATCGGCAATGATAACGCCACCGATTGGTGGAATTGCTAATGATAGGAAGGTTAACCAACCTACAAAGTTATTATATAACCATAGAGCACAAATAGTACCGATTAAACCATTAAGCATTGAAACATACTTACTTGGTAGCCCTGTAATGTTTGAGAAACCAAGCCCAGAAGCATAAAGTGCATTGTCGTTGGTTGTCCAAATATTTAGGCCTAAAACAATGATTGCAGGAATTAATAGACCTTGTGCAATCATAACTTCAGAAATATCAGACTGACCTGTTACGGCAGCCCCTGCTGCACCAAAGATAAACATTAATGAGTTACCAATAAAGAAAGCAATCATTGTGATAGCGACGGCACCTAATGGTTTTTTACCAAATCGCACAAAATCTGCGGTTAATGTACCAGCACTTATGAATGAACCTACAACCATTGCAAGTGCAATAGAGAAGTCCATTGGTTCTGTTGGTTGGATTTTTTGAAGCTCTGTAATACCACCAATACTATCAACAGCGGTAAACACTGAGTAACCACCAAGGATGGCAATAGCAGGAACCGCAATCATAGAAAGTACCATTAAGGCCGAAATACCAAAATAAACGGTCACAGTCATTAGCAAGCCTGAGATAACGATTAATGTATTCGTATCAATACCCGTTGCCTTTTGTACAGGAATAGCAAACATTGCAACACCAACACCAAACCAACCAATTTGAGTACCGCCAAGAAGAAGTGATGGCAGCCAAGAGCCTTTAGAGCCAAAAGAGTAACGAGCGAGAAGGTGAGTAGAAAGACCAGTTGAGGCACCGATGTAACCAAGAAAAGAAGTATAAATACCGAGGATTAAATTACCAATAAGAACAGCAAGGAAGAAGTCGTCAAATGAAAGTCCAGTACCAAGAGAGCCTCCTGTCCACATACTTGCTGAAAAGAAGGTTAATCCTAACATTACTAATGTTAGTGATACCGCTCCTTTCCTTGCGGTTTTTGGTACTGCGCCTAAGCTATAATCATTGTCATGAGACATGTGGAACCCTCGTCTGTATTGAATTTTTTTATCAATATTTTGATAAACGGACGGAAGTTTAAATGGATTAACAATAATGTCAATAACGATATTGTGTTATTTGATGTGTTTTTATTTTATCTATTTGATAAATAACAATTTAAGTAAATCTATTTTATTTTATTCATTGAAACAGCAAACGATTGCTCTTGTTTTGTTTTATAAAAAAGAGGGTTCTTATAAGGTTAAGTAGATATTAACCCTGTTACTTAGTGTTAAATGAAATCTAAAGAGTTAGATGTGGTGTTTTTATAGTCTAGTATTGTTAATTGAAATGGTACCTTGTATTTTTTAGTAAAAAAAAAGCCTTAAGGACCCATTTATAGGGTTTTAAGGCAATTAATTAGATCAGTTGTCTATTTATACTTGTTAACTTTAAGCTGCTATAGGTTATTCCCAAATAATTTTTTTATCTTTTGGCCAAGTAGATGCAAAATCATGGTATTTTTTCTCTAGAATATGACGTTTTATCTTTAATGTTGGAGTTAAAATACCATTTTCTATACTCCACGGTTCTTTGATCATTAAGATACCTTTTAGCTTCTCATGAGATTCAAGACCACTATTAATCGTCTCTAAGTTTTTGAGTGCTGTTCTTTCGTAACGTTCTTGGTCAAAATTAGGATATGAGTGAGGGATAGCTAATAGAATTGGACCAGGAAGCCCTGAACCAATAAGACACATCATCTCTAAATTACTAAGATCAAAAATTCGTTTTTCAATAGGTACAGGGGCGACAAACTTTCCTTTTGCTGTTTTAAACGTATCTTTTTTGCGACCTTGTATTGTTAAGAACCCTTCAGAGTCAATGGAGCCAATATCTCCAGTATGTAACCAACCTTCTTGATTAAAGGTTTCTGCTGTTGCTTCATCATTTTTATAGTAGCCAGCAAAGAGTCCGTCACCTCGAACTAAGATCTCTTCATCTGCTGCTATTTTGAGTTCAACTCCGGGGCCTGCTGAGCCAACAGTTCCAACTTTATCTGAACGGTAAGGATGGTTGAGCGTGCTATAGGCAAAAGTCTCAGTCATTCCCCACGCTTCAGTAATATTTAAACCAATGCTTTCATACCATTTCAATAATCCAGCAGAGACGGGTGCGGAGCCACAACCTAGAACACGAGCTTTATCTAAGCCTAAACCATCAGATAATTTACGTTTGATTAAGCCATTAACAAATGGGATCTTGAGTAATATATTGAGTTTTTTCTGAGGCAATTTATCTTGAATTCGTTGTTGGAAGACTGTCCATAATCGGGGAACTGATATAAATAAGGTAGGGCGGTGCATTTTTACATCATCTATGAAGGTATCTAAGGATTCAGGAAAGGCGGTTTGAATACCTCCGAAAAATGCAGAGCCTAAGATGTATACACGCTCTGTTATATGAGCTAGGGGTAAGTAGGAAAATAAACGATCATCTGGTTGCATCCCAATATGGTTAACTAGATGTTTGGACGATTGGCTAAAGCCACCAAAGGTTAACATGGCACCTTTTGGTAACCCTGATGTACCTGAGGTATATACAATAGACATTAACGTATTGTCATTATGGTCAGGTCTGAATTCTGAAGGCTGATGCTCTTTAATTAGGTCTTCAAATTGATACTGAGATTGAGCCGCAGAGTCATAATCAAAAGCAATAGTCGAAAGATGAGGAAGATTTTTTATTGCTTGAGTAGTCGCTTCATTATTATCGAGTTTACCTACAATGAGAGCTTTACTTTCACTGTGCGTTAAACAGTGTTCAATGGTATCTAGCCCTGCGGTTGGAAAAATAGGGACACTAACAAAATCCCCAAGCATTAAAGCTAAATCAGTAATAAACCATTCTGCACAATTTTTAGAAATTAAGGCAACCCGATCTTTTGGTTGTATCCCCATACTTTGTAATGCGGTAACTAAGCGTAGCGCCTTATCAACCACTTCAGAGAAGGTATAGTCAACAAAGTGCCTCTCCTTTATTTGACGAAGGAAAATTGAATTTGGTTTTTTCTCGGCCCATTCAAGCATCGCTTCATGAGGGAGTTGAGGGTTGGTATTGTGATCGAATAGTGGCTGACTCATGGCGGCATCCTGCAGGTTGTTGTAATTATTATTGTTAATTTTATGTTAAGTTAAATGCCTTTTGAGTAAATAGTCAAATTTGGTTCGAAATAATGAGAGGTGATTTGTTTATTGTTTTATTTCTAGCGTGAGTTTAAGCATTAGTTGCTTAGGGGGATTCAAGGAGGAGAAAAAGAGGTGAAGGAAAAGTAAGGCAGTAGAGTGACTGCCTTACTTTGTATGATTACAGTAATGCTTTTAGACGATATAACTCTTCTAACGCTTGGCGTGGTGTTAGATCATCTGGGTTTACATTTGCTAGTGCTTCTTCAACTTCACTTGGCTCAGGAATAAGAGACAGTTGATGCTCTTGTTTTACTTGAGTTGTCGTTAATGGTTGGTTTTTAGCTTGACCATTTTCAAGTTGTTGAAGTTTTTGTTTTGCTTTTTTGATTACCGTTTTTGGTACGCCCGCAAGAGAAGCGACAGCAAGACCGTAAGATTTATTCGCAGCACCATCTTGGACAGCGTGCATAAAGGCAATTTCATCTCCATGTTCAACTGCATCTAGATGGACATTGGCTAAACCATTAAATAGGTTTGGTAATTCAGTCAATTCAAAGTAATGGGTAGCAAATAGCGTCATTGCATTAATCTTTGTAGCTAACCACTCTGCACTGGCCCAAGCAAGAGATAGTCCATCATAAGTACTTGTACCGCGACCAATTTCATCCATTAAAACTAAGCTGTGTTTGGTGGCATTATGAAGGATGTTTGCTGTTTCTGTCATTTCAACCATAAATGTTGAGCGGCCAGATGCAAGATCATCGGATGCTCCAATACGGGTAAAAATACGATCTAACGTACCTATTTGAGCTGAATCCGCAGGAACATAACAACCAACATGTGCCATTAAAGCAATCAATGCTGTTTGGCGCATATAGGTTGATTTACCACCCATGTTTGGCCCAGTAATGATCAACATTTTTCGGTTATCGTTTAAATTGATTGGGTTGGCAATAAACGGGTTGCTCATAACCTGCTCAACAACAGGGTGACGACCGCCTTCAATTTTCATCCCTATCTCTGATGATAAGGTAGGGCGACAATAATTTAAGGTATCAGCACGTTCAGCAAGGTTGCTTAGTACGTCTAATTCAGAAATCGCATTGGCCATTAATTGAAGTTGCTCTAAGTGAGGAAGAAGTTGATCAAACAATTCTTCCCACAGTTTCTTTTCTATTGCTAGTGCTTTTGATTTTGAGCTTAATACTTTGTCTTCGTGTTCTTTAAGCTCAGGAATAATGTAACGCTCTGCATTTTTCAATGTTTGACGACGAACATAGTGAGCTGGCGCTTTGTGGCTTTGCCCTTTACTTATCTGGATATAAAAACCATGAACGTTGTTATAGCCAACTTTTAGGGTATCAATATCATGACGTTCACGTTCTTCTTTTTCTAGTTTGTCTAAGAATTGAGCGGCACCATTAGCAAGATCTCGCCATTGATCTAATTCTTCATTATAACCATCAGCTAAGACGCCACCGTCACGAATAACAACCGGAGGATTTTCTTTTACTGCGCGTTCTAATAATTCACAAATAGAGTCAATAGGCTGTGCAAGTGAAGCAAGCTCTAATAAATGAGTTTGTTCAAATTCTTTAGTGCTTTGCGCCAATTCAGGCAATTGCTGTAATGCGTTACGTAAACGAGCTAAGTCTCTTGGGCGAGCCGAGCGCAATGCTAAGCGAGCAAGGATCCGCTCAACATCACCAATTTGTTTTAACTGTGGAGCAAGCTCTGTAAATAGCCCACTTTTTTTTAATTCTCCAATCGCATCAAGACGCTGGTTTAGTACTTGATGAGTTCGAATTGGTTGATGTAACCAACGCTTTAAAAGGCGGCTACCCATCGCAGTTGATGTGTGATCGAGAACTTCTGATAACGTATGATTAAAGCCACCCGCTAAATTTTGGGTTATCTCTAAATTACGACGCGTTGCGGCATCTAAGATCACTGAGTCATCTTGATGATCCATTACAATGGAGCGAATGTGAGGCAAGGTTGTGCGTTGTGTATCTTTTACATACTGAATAAGACAACCAGCCGCGCATAAACCAAATTCAGCTTTTTCTACCCCAAAACCAATTAGGTCACGTGTACCAAATTGTTGGTTCAATTGTTGTTTAGCGGTTTCTAATTCAAATTCCCATACTGGACGACGACGGTTACCGCTACGTTTCTCTAATAAATGAACAGGTTCGAAATCTTCACTAAACAAAAGCTCTGTAGGGGAGGTTCGTTGCAACTCAGCCAACATTGCTTCTTCTGTGCCTGGTTCTGATACTTTAAATCGGCCAGAAGTAATGTCTAATGTGGCATAACCGAAGCGACCTTTATGATGAAAAATAGCGGCAATCAGGTTATCAAAGCGCTCAGGAAGAAGAGCTTCATCCGTCACTGTGCCTGGAGTGACAATGCGAACCACTTTGCGTTCTACTGGGCCTTTACTGGTTGCGGGATCGCCTATTTGCTCACAGATAGCAACAGACTCTCCTTGTTGAACTAATTTTGCTAAATAACCTTCAACGGCATGATATGGAAGACCTGCCATTGGGATTGGTTCACCTGCTGAGGAGCCTCGTTTAGTTAAAGATATTTCAAGAAGCTGAGAGGCTCGTTTGGCATCATCATAGAAAAGCTCATAAAAGTCGCCCATACGATAGAACAGTAAGATATCCGGATTTTCAGATTTTAAACGCAAGTACTGTTGCATCATTGGGGTGTGTTTTTCAGTTGATTTTATTGCCACAACGAGACCTAATAGATGGAGAGAATATTTGCCGTTAAGAATACGTGAATCAAGACTGCAATCAAAGATAGAATGAATAAAATTCGAATCAAGATGGGAAGAATTTCATGGATATGACAAAAAATGCTCAACTCGCACAAGAAGTTGGCGAACTATTGATGCAACAAGGTAAAACTATGGCTTGTGCAGAATCGTGTACTGGTGGTGGTGTTGCTTTTTGTGCGACAGAAAACGCAGGCAGTTCCGTATGGTTTGAGCGAGGGTTTGTAACTTACAGTAATGAAGCGAAGCAAGAGTCATTAGGTGTTAGCCTAGATACATTAACTGCTTTTGGGGCTGTAAGTGAAGCGGTAGTAAAAGAGATGGCGATAGGAACATTAAATAACAGTTATGCTGATATTAGTGTTTCAATTAGTGGGATTGCAGGTCCGGGTGGAGCAACAGAAGGAAAGCCTGTTGGAACCGTCTGTTTTGGTTTTGCAGACACCACTAACTGGCATCAAGAAACTACTGTGTATTTTACTGGAGATCGAAGTGAAGTAAGACGAAGTGCGATCGAATATGCATTTCTAACAATAAAGAATAGGTTGAAAAACGTATTTTAATTCAATTGGTTATTTGCTTTTACCATGACGTTTTTTGTCGAGGAAGTATAAAAAATACCACAAGCCTATAGACACTGTATGAATAGACAGTATACTACTGTTCATTAACTGATTTAGTGATCTAGAATTCTGGAGAATCAAATGGACGATAACAAGAAAAAAGCACTGGCCGCAGCATTAGGTCAAATTGAAAAACAATTTGGTAAAGGTTCTATCATGAAGTTGGGCGATAACCGCACAATGGATGTTGAGACTGTGTCTACTGGTTCTTTATCTCTTGATATTGCTCTAGGTGCTGGCGGTTTACCAATGGGACGTATCGTAGAAATCTACGGTCCAGAATCATCAGGTAAAACAACACTAACTTTGGAAGCGATTGCTCAAGCACAAAAAGCAGGTAAAACCTGTGCATTTATCGATGCGGAGCATGCTCTAGATCCTATCTACGCTCAAAAGTTGGGTGTTGATATTGACCAGTTATTATGTTCTCAACCTGATACTGGTGAGCAAGCGTTAGAAATCGTTGATGCACTAGCTCGTTCTGGTGCTGTTGACGTGATTGTTGTCGATTCAGTTGCGGCATTAACGCCAAAAGCTGAGATTGAAGGCGAGATGGGCGATAGCCACATGGGTCTTCAAGCTCGTATGCTTTCTCAAGCAATGCGTAAGTTAACGGGTAACCTAAAACAATCGAATTGTATGTGTATCTTTATCAACCAAATTCGAATGAAGATTGGTGTGATGTTTGGTAATCCTGAAACGACTACTGGTGGTAACGCACTTAAGTTTTATGCTTCTGTTCGTCTTGATATTCGTCGTACTGGCGCAGTTAAGGAAGGCGATGAAGTGGTTGGTAATGAAACTCGAATTAAAGTAGTTAAAAACAAAATTGCAGCACCGTTTAAGCAAGCAGAAACTCAAATCCTGTATGGCAAAGGTTTTAACCGTGAAGGTGAGTTAATTGATTTAGGTGTTAAGCACAAGCTAGTAGATAAAGCAGGTGCTTGGTACAGCTACAATGGCGATAAAATTGGCCAAGGTAAAGCAAATGCCTCTAAATTTATGCGTGAAAATGTAGAAATTGCAACAGAACTAGATCGTAAACTGCGTGAGATGTTATTAACTCCAGCAGAAGAACAACCTGAAACGAATGAGAAAGTGGAAGAAGAAAACGAAGAGTTTTAATTTAATCCATTCTCATTGAAATGATAGAAAGCCAAACCATTGTGTTTGGCTTTTTTTCGTCTACAAAAAGAGACGGTCTTAATCATAAATAGAATTATTTATCTTTCCTTACTTGATCGCTCTACTCAATCTATATTTCGCTCTCATTTGCGTATACAATGTTCGAAATTCTGTCTAAAAAACACTGCTTGTCTTAACTGAGTACAAGAGTGAGTTAACCTACGATTCAATCAGGAATATCCACATGTATATGAGCACTGACGAGATCCGCCGTGCGTTTCTTGCTTTTTTTGAAAGCAAAGGACACCAAATTGTTGAGAGTTCTTCTCTAGTTCCAGCAAATGATCCAACTCTTCTATTTACCAATGCCGGTATGAACCAATTTAAGGATTGTTTCCTAGGTTCAGAGAAGCGTAACTACACTCGTGCAACGACAGCACAACGTTGTGTTCGTGCTGGTGGTAAGCATAATGATTTAGAAAACGTAGGCTTTACAGCTCGTCATCATACTTTTTTTGAAATGCTTGGTAATTTCAGTTTTGGTGACTATTTTAAGCAAGATGCAATTAAATATGCATGGGAATTCTTAACTGAGCGTTTAGAGCTTCCTGCTGATCGTTTGTTAGTGACTATCTATGAAACAGATGACGAAGCATTCGAAATCTGGAATAAAGAAATGGGTATTCCAGCAGATCGTATCGTTCGTATCGGTGATAACAAAGGTGCACCTTACGCATCAGATAACTTCTGGCAGATGGGTGATACAGGTCCTTGTGGTCCATGTACTGAAATTTTCTACGATCACGGTGAGCATATTTGGGGTGGCCGTCCGGGTACTCCTGAAGAAGATGGCGACCGTTTTATTGAAATTTGGAACAACGTTTTCATGCAGTTCAACCGTCAAGCGGATGGAACTATGGAACCACTTCCAAAACCATCAGTAGATACAGGTATGGGTATTGAACGTATCGCAGCAATTATGCAAGGTGTTCACTCAAACTATGAAATCGATATCTTCCAAACATTAATTAAAGAAACGGCAAAAGTTGTTGGTTATGATGATCTTTCAAACCAATCTCTACGTGTTGTTGCTGATCACATCCGTTCTTGTTCTTATTTAATCGTTGATGGTGTTATGCCGTCAAACGAAGGTCGTGGTTATGTATTACGTCGTATTATTCGTCGTGCAGTACGTCACGGTAACAAGTTAGGCGCTAAAGGTTCTTATTTCTATAAATTAGTAGGCCCATTGGCAGAAATCATGGGTACGGCTGGTGAAGAGCTTAAGAAACAGCAAGCACTAGTAGAAAAAGTACTTAAGATTGAAGAAGAAAACTTTGGTCGTACGCTTGAGCGTGGCATGGTAATTCTAAACGAAGCATTAGATAACCTAGAAGGTACCGTTCTTGATGGCGAAACAGTATTTAAGCTTTACGATACTTACGGTTTCCCAGCAGATTTAACGAACGATGTTGCTCGTGAGCGTGAATTAACTATCGACGAAGATGGCTTTGAGAAGGCGATGGAAGAACAACGTCAACGAGCTCGTGAAGCTGGCCAGTTTGGTACTGATTATAATGCCGTTATTAAAGTTGAATCTGAAACAGTATTCCACGGTTATGATTCTACTGAAGCAAAAGCGACAGTATTAGAAATTTTCCGCGAAGGTGAAGCTGTTGAAGCTCTTTCTGCTGGTGATGATGCGATTCTTATTTTAGATGTAACACCATTCTATGCTGAGTCAGGCGGTCAATCTGGTGATGCGGGTATTATTACCGTAGAGGCGGGTAAGTTTGTTGTTACTGATACTCAAAAAGTAGGTAATGCGATTGGTCACCACGGTAAGTTAGTTGAAGGTGTATTATCAACGGCTGATAGTGCAATGGCTCAAGTTGATGAAGAGCGTCGTACTGCGATTACGTTAAATCACTCAGCAACTCACTTATTACACGCAGCACTTCGTGAAGTACTAGGTGAGCACGTAACTCAAAAAGGTTCATTAGTTAAAGCGGAAGGTTTACGTTTTGACTTCTCTAACCTTGAAGGCGTTAAAGCTGAAGAATTACGTAAAGTTGAGCGTATTGTTAACCAACAAGTACGTTTAAACCATGAGATTGAAACAAACCTAATGGACATTGATGCTGCTAAAGAAAAAGGCGCAATGGCTCTATTTGGTGAGAAATACGACGATGAAGTTCGTGTACTTTCTATGGGTGAATTTTCTACTGAGTTATGTGGTGGTATTCACGCATCAAGCACTGGTGATATTGGTTTATTTAAAATTACGTCAGAAAGTGGCATTGCCGCTGGTATCCGCCGTATTGAAGCCGTTACTGGTGAAGCAGCATTAGATGCGATTGAAGCACAACAAAAATCAGCAGATAAAAAGCTGAATGAAGCTGCATCAAAAGCAAAACAACTTGAGAAAGAGATCCAACAGCTTAAAGATAAGCTAGCGTCTCAAGAAGGTGCAAGCCTGATCAATCAAGTTCAAGACATTGCAGGAACAAAAGTACTTATTGCTCAGCTAGATGGCGCAGAAAGTAAAGCACTTCGTGGCATGGTTGATGAGCTTAAAAATCAAATCGGCAGCTGCGTTATCATGCTAGGTAATGTGAATGACGGTAAAGTTGGTTTAATTGCAGGTGTTACTAAAGATCTTATTGGCCAAGTGAAAGCGGGCGAATTAGTGAATATGGTTGCACAGCAAGTCGGTGGTAAAGGCGGTGGTCGTCCTGATATGGCTCAAGCTGGCGGTACTGATGCAAATGCATTACCAGCAGCATTAGCTTCTGTTGAAGCTTGGCTAACTGAGCGTCTGTAATAGGTCGTATCAGTGGCATTAATCGTACAAAAGTATGGTGGTACATCAGTTGGGTCCGTTGAACGGATCCAATCTGTTTCTGAACGTATCATTTCAGCGCAGCAACAAGGGCATGATGTCGTTGTTGCTGTTTCTGCTATGGCCGGAGAAACCAATCGTTTAATGAGTTTAGCAAATCAAATTAGTGAGACCCCTGAGCCTCGTGAACTAGATATGCTACTTTCTGCAGGTGAACAGGTTTCTATTGCGCTACTAGCTATGTCTTTAAATCAGAAAGGCGTTAAAGCCATTTCTCTAACGGCTGACCAAGCGGGTATTTATACTAACTGCACCTTTAATGACGCAACTATTGAGCATATTGAAACTGATTTAATTACTCAATGGGTTGATAAAGGCTATGTGGTAATTATTGCTGGTTTTCAAGGTCGTGATGTCCACGGTAATATCACCACATTAGGTAGAGGTGGCTCTGACACGACAGCCGTTGCGTTATCTGCTGCTTTAAATGCAGATGAATGCCAGATCTTTACTGATGTTGATGGTATTTATTCTTCAGATCCCCGATACGTTTCCGCTACTCAGCGTTTAAATGAAGTCTCTTTTTCTGATATGTATATATTGGCAAAAGCGGGAGCAAAAGTACTGCAAGAGCATTCCGTTGCTCATGCTTGGGATGAAGCTGTTACTTTGCGAGTGTTATCTTCTTTTGAAGATGGAGAGGGCACTTTAATTTGTGCACAACCAGTTAAAAGTAAAGCGGTGACAGGGTTAGCTTTAAAGCAGGATTTACTTTTAGTTGAAAGCGATAATTTGTTAGATAGCGAACGAATAGAACTGGTCAAACGGTATAGAGTGTTATCTGAAAGGTGTGATTGTTTTCAAATTGTTGTGCCAAAAGCAGATTTTTTACAATTGAAACTGGCATTTAATACAAAAATACGCAATATTAGGAGCTTATCAATTCTGACGTTAGTTGGAGATAAAGTTGAAGGGATGGCAGAATCTGCTTGCAATCAACTAATGGCGAATAATGTTGATATTTATCAGCACAATATAGAGCCTAAAAGTGTGTCGGTGATCGTTAATCAGGCTGATTTAGAACTAGCGGCCGAAATTTTACATAAAACGTTTGTTATTACAGAGCAATCACAAGATAATAACCTTATGATCGCTGTTTCTTGAGCAGAGACGTTTATGAAAATAAGCGATGACGGACAATACATACATTTATTATAAAACTGAGATAACTCAAGGAGCATTCGAATGCTAATTTTGACTCGCCGTGTAGGTGAAACTCTAATGATTGGTGACGAAGTAACAGTTACTGTACTAGGCGTTAAAGGTAACCAAGTACGTATTGGTGTTAATGCACCTAAAGAAGTATCTGTACACCGTGAAGAGATTTATATGCGCATTCAAGCGGAAAAAGGAGCTCCAGCGGCTTCACAAGGTAACTTTTAATTCCGTATGAATAAGGCTGACACTGTCAGCCTTATTCATTATTATCGATTTAGTTTGATAATAATGAATAGAAACAGAGGTATAAATCACGGTTAACGTTCTATTTTTGTTCATTTTGGTTGTTTCATAAGCTGTTGAGCAAAAAGCGTTATTTTTTACTAAAAAAGTTATTGACATATTTTTGGTAAACCGTAATATGTGCCTCCTCAACACGGTGAGGTGGCCGAGAGGCTGAAGGCGCTCCCCTGCTAAGGGAGTATGTGGTTTATAGCCGCATCGAGGGTTCGAATCCCTCCTTCACCGCCATTATTGATTCATGTTGATCAGTTTGGTCAGCAAGAATAAAAAAGAATTACAGTGCGCTAGTAGCTCAGCTGGATAGAGTACCTGGCTACGAACCAGGCGGTCGGAGGTTCGAATCCTCCCTGGCGCACCATTCTTTTTATTGATGAATTTATTTGTCAATAATAGTAATTGTTTGCAGACAATTACGGATAAGCAAAACAACACGGTGAGGTGGCCGAGAGGCTGAAGGCGCTCCCCTGCTAAGGGAGTATGTGGTTTATAGCCGCATCGAGGGTTCGAATCCCTCCTTCACCGCCATTATTTGTTCATGTTGATTTAGTTCAGTAAGAACACAAAAGAATTATTGTGCGCTAGTAGCTCAGCTGGATAGAGTACCTGGCTACGAACCAGGCGGTCGGAGGTTCGAATCCTCCCTGGCGCACCATTATTTCTTTTTGTAACTTTTTATTGGTTACAATACATAGTTACAAAGACAATTAGAATTATACTGTGCGCTAGTAGCTCAGCTGGATAGAGTACCTGGCTACGAACCAGGCGGTCGGAGGTTCGAATCCTCCCTGGCGCACCATATTTCTTTTTGTAACTGTTTATCGGTTACGATACATAGTTGCAAAGACAATCAGAATTAACTGTGCGCTAGTAGCTCAGCTGGATAGAGTACCTGGCTACGAACCAGGCGGTCGGAGGTTCGAATCCTCCCTGGCGCACCATTTTTTCTTTTTGTAACTGTTTATTGGTTACAATACATAGTTACAAAGACAATTAGAATTATACTGTGCGCTAGTAGCTCAGCTGGATAGAGTACCTGGCTACGAACCAGGCGGTCGGAGGTTCGAATCCTCCCTGGCGCACCATATTTCTTTTTGTAACTGTTTATCGGTTACGATACATAGTTGCAAAGACAATCAGAATTAACTGTGCGCTAGTAGCTCAGCTGGATAGAGTACCTGGCTACGAACCAGGCGGTCGGAGGTTCGAATCCTCCCTGGCGCACCATTTTTTCTTTTTGTAACTGTTTATTGGTTACGATACGATAGTTACAAAAACAATTAGAATTACTGTGCGCTAGTAGCTCAGCTGGATAGAGTACCTGGCTACGAACCAGGCGGTCGGAGGTTCGAATCCTCCCTGGCGCACCATTCTTTAAAAGAACCCGATCTTTATGATCGGGTTTTTTTATGCCTATAGAAAACCTAGTTAATTAATTGATAATTTTATTAAATAGATTGAATTGCAGGTTATTATTAGGTAACTTGATTGTAATCAGTTTATTTTTAAGTGATTAATGGCAGTGTATGGATATATCTCGCCATAAAACACTTTTTATATAAATAGTGCTCTTTTCGTATTTGACAAATTTTTTGATGTCGAGATAATCACTCTTTCTTTTTAGAATAAAAGAACATAATTAGTTAGTTATATTTACATTGTCACTCTCATCAGAAAAGGAATATTAAGATGACAGACATTGGAAGTCTATTAGGAGAAGCAGCAACACTAATGCTAACAGGCATGGGTGTTGTATTTGTATTCCTGACCATCCTCGTTTACCTCGTACAATTCATGTCTAAGTTGTTGCCTGTGGAGCTTGCTCCTAAACCGGCATTAGCTATTCAAAAAAATCAAGATCTCGATCAAACAACAGTGCCACCTCAAATTATTGCTGCGATTTCTGCTGCGGTTAAATTACATCGAGCAAAGCATAAATAAACTGTTTTAGGAAATTTATTACAAGGAGTTTGTAAGTATGTCTAAACCACTTTCTATCACTGATGTGGTACTTCGTGACGCACATCAATCATTATTCGCTACACGTATGCGTGTTGAAGATATGCTGCCAATTGCAGAGCAGCTAGATAAAATCGGTTATTGGTCATTAGAGACCTGGGGTGGAGCTACATTTGATTCATGCATTCGCTATTTAGGTGAAGATCCGTGGGAGCGTTTACGTTTATTAAAAAAAGCGATGCCTAACACGCCAATGCAAATGCTATTACGTGGTCAAAATCTATTGGGTTATCGTCACTATGCTGATGATGTTGTCGAGAAATTTGTAGAGCGATCACACGCAAATGGTATGGATGTTTTCCGTATTTTTGATGCGATGAATGATGTAAGAAACTTTCAAACAGCTGTGAAAGCGACAATTGATGTTGGTGCCCATGCTCAAGGAACTCTTTCGTATACGACTAGTCCCGTACATAATTCAGATACGTGGGTTGATCTTGCAAAACGTCTTGAAGATCTTGGATGTCACTCTCTATGTATTAAAGACATGTCAGGTCTACTTAAGCCTTACGAGGCTGAAGAGTTAATCACGCGAATTAAAGCGTCATGTGATGTGCCTCTTGCTTTACATAGTCATGCTACGACAGGTTTATCTACAGCAACAGCCTTAAAAGCAGTAGAAGCTGGTATTGATATTTTAGATACTGCTATCTCTTCGATGAGTCAAACTTATGGGCATACGCCAACAGAAACGGTTGTTGCTATGTTAGAAGGTACTGGTCGTGATACAAACCTTAATCTTGAGCAACTAGAGCCTATTGCAACTTACTTCCGTGAAGTTCGTAAGAAATATGCGAAATTTGAAGGAAAAATGAAAGGTGTAGATTCTCGCATTCTTATCGCTCAAGTTCCTGGTGGTATGTTAACTAATATGGAAAGCCAGCTTAAAGAGCAAGGCGCTGCAGATAAGATGGATGAGGTATTACTGGAGATACCAAAAGTTCGTAAAGATCTTGGTTATATTCCACTGGTGACTCCTACGTCTCAAATAGTAGGCACTCAAGCGGTTATTAATGTATTAACGGGTGAGCGTTATAAGAGTATTACCAAAGAAACAGCCGGTGTGCTTAAAGGTGAATATGGATCTGCTCCTGCTCAAGTAAATGCAGAACTACAAGCAAGGGTACTTGATGGTGCAGAAGCAATTACATGCCGTCCTGCTGATTTATTGAAAGCTGAATTAAATACATTAACAGACGAATTGGTTGAAAAAGCAAAAGAAGACAACATTGAATTAGCTGAACAACAAGTTGATGATGTTCTTACTTACGCATTATTTCCACAGGTTGGCCTGAAGTTTTTAAGTAATCGTAATAACCCTGATGCATTTGAACCTGCTCCAAGCTTAGAAGAAGCAAAAGAAACTATCACTAAAACTGTACCTTCAACAGGAAGTGTAGAGGCTTATAGCGTGAAAGTTGATGGCCAAGTTTATAATGTTGAAGTTGGACCTCAAGGTGTAATTTCTTCTGTTTCTCCTATATCAACTCAAGCAGTACCAGTTCAATCAGCACAATTGTCAGCGGTAGATGCTGAATCTGTAGATGCACCATTAGCAGGTAATATTTTTAAAGTATTGGTTCAGCCAGGTGCAGAAGTGGTAGAAGGTGATGTATTACTTATTCTTGAAGCGATGAAGATGGAGACTGAAATCAGAGCATCACGTAACGGTACAGTGCAGGATATTTTAACTAAGGAAGGCGATGCGGTAGCTGTTGGTACACCGTTGCTTTCTCTAGCGTAAGGTAAGTTAAACATGGATGGTTTATTAATACTATGGAATGAAACTTCAATAGCTAATTTTAAGTTTGAACAACTTATTATGATTTTAGTGGGTTGTGGTCTTTTGTTCTTAGCAATTAAAAAAGGATTTGAGCCGTTACTACTACTGCCAATTGGTTTTGGTGCAGTATTGGCGAATATTCCAAATGCAGGCTTTACAGAGCCTGGTGGGTTGTTGTATTACGTTTATTACGTAGGGATAGAAACTGGAATATTTCCATTACTGATCTTTATGGGCGTAGGGGCGATGACAGATTTTGGTGCGCTTATTGCGAATCCAAAAACCTTATGGTTAGGTGCCGCGGCTCAAGTGGGTATTTTTGCAACGTTGTTTGGTGCAATCTTACTTAACTATGTTCCGGGAATGGAATTCACCTTAGCTGACGCATCTTCAATTGCGATTATTGGTGGTGCAGATGGACCAACCGCTATTTTCTTAGCTAGTCAATTGTCTCCTGATCTACTAGGGGCGATTGCGGTAGCTGCTTATAGTTATATGGCATTGGTTCCGATTATTCAGCCACCAATAATGAAAGCATTAACCACACCAGAAGAGCGCCAAATTAAAATGGCTCAATTACGTCATGTAAGTAAAGCAGAGAAGATTATTTTCCCTCTGGCTGTCTTATTAATGACCATTTTATTTTTACCATCAGCGACACCACTTGTTGGTATGTTCTGTTTAGGTAATTTAATGAAAGAGTCTGGGGTGGTTGACCGATTATCTAATACTGCACAAAATGAATTGATTAACGTAGTGACTATCTTCTTAGGCCTAGGAGTTGGGTCAAAACTAAAAGCAGAAACATTTTTAAATGTAGAGACGTTGGGTATTTTATTATTAGGTGCTGTAGCTTTCAGTGTAGGTACTGCTGGTGGCTTAATTATGGCGAAGATCTTAAACAAGTATTCAAAAGAAGACATTAACCCACTTATAGGTGCTGCTGGGGTATCTGCGGTACCAATGGCCGCTCGAGTGGTTAATAAAGTGGGGCTTGAAGCTAATCCTCAGAACTTTTTACTAATGCATGCAATGGGGCCAAACGTGGCAGGGGTATTAGGTTCAGCTGTTGCTGCTGGTATCCTTTTAGCTCTTGTTGGATAATTCTAAATAAAACTTAACAATAAAAGGGTGCAGATGCGCTAATGCCGATCATTTAAGGTAAATATGATCGGTTGACCGATCCTTTTTAGATGTCAAAATCCAAGTGTATTTTATGCACTTGGATTTTTTTATGGATGTTTCTCAAGCTCTAAACATAATCAAT
>Ga0316197_10000492_pt1 | contig 27352 bp, 27 predicted proteins | sample OudBiesiAoxic_MG_FD_204939 | JGI IMG/M metagenome (GOLD analysis project Ga0316197, IMG submission 204939) | Coastal sediment microbial communities from Oude Bieten Haven, Netherlands - site A oxic | ecosystem: Environmental > Aquatic > Marine > Coastal > Sediment | place: Netherlands... | reverse complement strand
GATGAGGTAATAGGGGCGGAAATCCATTAGGGCTAGAGGTATCAATGATACCTCATAAAAAAGCCGAATATATGGCTGCAATGACCTCTATTTCAACGATCTAAATTGTCTTGCAATCGGAGAGGGTTCATATATGGTATAAAAGCATTAAGGAATTATGCGTGAATAAAAGTAGGGGATTTACCCTGATTGAACTGGTCATTGTTATCGTAATCTTAGCTATTTTAGCTGCAGTTTCGGTGCCAAAGTTTTTAGATTTGAGAGACGATGCTGAACGAGCTAGCTTTTTAGGGATCGCTGCAGCCTTCGATAATGGGATTGAATTAGTCCATTATGCCTGGTTGATCCGCGGAAATAATAGCGCCGTACAAGATTTTATCCAAGTTTCCGATTCTGAATATTTAACCGTTAATCAGTACGGTTACCCTGCTGATACACGAGGCGTCAGCAAGACACTAAATTCTCAGGCTGATTGCGTTGATGTTTGGCGGGCAGTTATGCTTTCTTCGAATGCAGAAACGGCAGATACTAACCTTTTAACTGATTCAACAGAATTTACAACTGTCTATGGAGGTGCCTTCGACTGTACTTATACCTTTAACGCACAGCCTGAGCTCTCGGTTTATTACAATTCTAATAGTGGCGATGTGGAGATAAATGATTAGTTCATTTAACTCTTGAGTAGTTCAATATATACCCTTTGAATTTTTCTGTTAAATACTCAGTATTAATCGGTTTAGTTTGAAGGGTAGTGAAACCATACTCCTCCATTTTTGATGACAGTTTGTTTTTTCTACCTCGACCAGGATCAACAATAATTACTTCACAATCATGTTTTGCATGGTTTTGAATAAAGAAAGCTAACAGTTCAACATGTTCATCTTCATATAATAGATCACTACCAATAATCACATCGAAAAGTCCCATTTCACTATTGTCATCAGCCCAATCAACGCGCTCAAAGTTTATGTCTTTACCATTGTTGAGATCAGTATTTCTATTAAGAAAACCTTCAACTTCAGGATGATAATCAGTCGCGGTTATATCCATTTGTTGTTCATTGAGTAATATACTTGAAAGTGCAATACCACAACCGATCTCAAGGATACGTTTACCTAGCGAATCAAATTCAGACATATGGTTTGCAAGGACTAAACTTGAAGGCCACACGACACCAAATATAGGCCATAAAGCTGAAGATATACCTAATTTTTGAGCTATATCGTTAGGGTCACTAAATTGTTGCCTATCACGAAGTGTACATAGATGGATGTCATTATTGCCAATTTCGATAGTTTGGTAACGAATGCGTATAGGTGTGTCCATAATATTCCTGATTTGAGTAGCTTAAGCTAGGCCAAATACCGAAAGGAATATAGATGACGAAACAGATGATTCTTGAGACTAAAGCAATTTCAACTTAATACAAGTCATTTACTTTATTCATGGAGTTATTGTAATGCCCATGGAATTTAATCGGTGATCAGAGTTTGCGTAGGAAAAAGGATGATGAATAAGGCTTGAATTGCAGCCTTTCTAGAGAGTAACTTCGCTAACCATCTATTGGAGAATTATAAAGACATATGACCATTTATTAATTCCGTTGGTATTAACATAGAATAGAGTAACAATAACCTAACACGACCAACACAGTCGGTTATTGTCACTCTATAAATTTTTACTGCCCTAACTTATGTGCAGTTAAAATCGCAGATAATACTGATTCAGCAGTCACTTCGAAAGGCATGTTATGGATAGTCTCTCCTTCTGCGCAGGATGCTGCTGCAACTTCTAGTAATTTATCCATGTTAAGCTCTTTCACACCCATCATATGTAGGTTTGTTGGTAAGCCGACTGATTTACAAAATGCTAATACTTCCTCAATTTCAGCCATCGGTGCATTTTCCAAAACTAAATGGACGAGCGTACCAAAGGCCACTTTTTCACCATGGAATAGGTGATGACACTCTTCCAATTTAGTTAATCCATTATGCACCGCATGTGCCGCGGCTAAGCCACTACTTTCAAAGCCGATACCGCTTAAGTAGGTATTGGCTTCAATGATGTTTTCAACTGCCGGTGATGTGAAACCTTGCTCTGCTGCAATTTTCGCTTTTAGACCATCTTCAATCAATGTTTCATAACAGAGTTTAGCGAGAGCTTGTGCCGCACGAGTTGGCGCTCCGCCAGCCATGGTTTGCCCACCAGAGCGCGCGTTAGCACGTGCTTCAAAATAGGTAGAGAGTGCGTCGCCCATACCAGAGACTAATAAACGTACCGGTGCTCCTGCAATGATTTTACTGTCCATAATCACCATATTAGGATTACTTGGAATCATTAAATATTCACTGAACTCACTTTCTTCTGTGTAGATAACAGCTAATGCGCTGGTTGGTGCATCGGTTGAAGCAATGGTTGGCACAACCACAACAGGTACATTGCGATAAAAAGCAATCGCTTTCGCGGTATCAAGTGTCTTACCGCCACCAATACCGATAATGACTTCGGATTCATTTTGCTCTGCAAGGATGATTAAACGATCTATTTCTACGCGGCTACATTCACCGTTAAATTTCTCTAATACCAGTTCTCCTTCTGCATTAGCGAAACTTTGTGTTACTTGCTCATCAACTAACCCGGTGACAAAATCATCGGCAATAGCTAAGGCTTTTTTGCCTAAAGGTTTAACGTATTTACCGATGTTATCCAATGCATTTGCGCCTTGAACATATTTGCTGGGAGAAATAATAATTTTATCCATGATACTTTTCCTTTCTTAATAATAGAGTTAGCTTCACATAAAAAAACAAACGGTTACTTAAATATTTCGAACACTTTTTCAACGGCGACTGCGCCTGGGTCCTTAACACCTTCTAAACTTTCACTGTTCAGATAAGCGGAGCGGCCTGCTTTTGCTTCACACATCTGTGCCGTGCTGTCGGCGCCGGTTTTAGCCGCTATAATCGCCGCCGCTAGGCCTTCTTGTTTCAGCGCCAGTAATGCAGGCTCCAATGCATCAATCATAGTGCGGTCTCCTACTTTTGCCCCCCCGAAGAACTTCATCTGCTCAAGACCACTTAATAATGCATCGGGAAGGTGTTGATGTTCACCGTAATGGGTACCCGCAGCCGTAAAGAAGATTGAAAGTAAAATACCACTTGATCCCCCCATCGACATAGCAAGGTGTTCACCGACAACTTCCATTAATTTCTGTGGTTCATTTAACGGTAAGTTTTTGTTATTTAATTGCTGTTGTACTGTTAAGGCACCTGATGAGAAAGTTGAACCGGTATCACCGTCACCGACTAATGTATCCAGACGATTTAGTTCTGTTTTTAGGTCGATAACAGTATTACAAATTTGTGCAACCACTTGCTCTACATCGCTCGCGTGTGAAGGGGTAAAAGCAACACTATTCGACGCTTTTTCTGCGGTGATAGGCGTGGCATCATTAACCTCTATTCCTGCTGACCAAGACTCAACCGAAACCGGGGCTAATAGGGCTTTTTCTAACTCATCATTTAATACCACACAGGATAACGAAAAGCCCTTCATATCAATGGCAGTTACAAAAGGCTTAGGGCCAAACAGGTAACGCATGTCGTTACCTAATGCCGATTCCACAACATCTTTGGTGAGTAAACTCATCTCGAGAGGGGAGGTACCACCAAGGTTGTTGAGCAATAAAGCAAACTTGTTGCCTTGTGTTTTTGCTAATAGTTTTTCTGCCATAAGGGCAACGACATGACGACTATGGTCGATATCAATCAGTGCAATACCCGGTTCGCCATGAATACCTAAACCTAATTCCGCCTTATTGGCAGGAATACGGTCTTCCGTCTGTTCACCGGGAATATGGCAACTGGTGACAGCCACACCGATACTGCTGACATTATCATTACACAGTTGCGCATAATGGGTGACGGTTTCTAGGCTTTCGTTCTGTTGTGCGTAATACCCCGCGACTTTGTGCACAAAGACGGTGCCCGCAATACCACGTGGTTTTTTACTGTTTTCAATCGAGATATCGTCATTAACGATAACCATGGTGACTTTAAGACCCAGTTTTTTGGCTTTTTCAGCGGCTAAACCGAAGTTTAAGCGGTCCCCTGTGTAGTTTTTAACAATTAATAAACAGCCTGCTTCGCCGGTCACGTGAAGAATGGCATTAAGAACCGCTTCGACACTCGGTGAAGCAAAGACATCACCACATACTGCGGCGGTTAACATGCCTTCACCAACGAATCCTGCGTGTGCGGGCTCATGGCCTGAGCCACCACCGGAGATTATCGCGACTTTGCTTTTATCCAAATCTTTACGAATGACGACACGAATATGCTCATCAATATCTAAACGGGTTAAATTATTATGTTGGTTACTGTAGATAAGGCCATCGATTGCATCGCTTACTAATGTTTTACGTTCATTAAAGAATAATTTGGACATGAATTTTCCTTTCTTATTTTAATAAGTTGAAACAGGTTTATAAAATTAAATTCGTTATACATTTAATATTACACAATCAGAAATATTAAATTGTGATCAATCTAGCAAATGGAATCGTTTCCACAACCTTGTTTTTTGTTATTGTTTTCAATTTGATTTATGTAGGTTATCTAGTCAGCAGTTGCTTTTTTATGGTTATATTTTGGTTTTTTAAGTTTATGTTTCAATATTCCCTTATGGAATCGTTTCCATTGGTGTGGGGCGCGTTGAATGTTTGTTCTTTGATTATTGATTCATTTAATTACAGGATATAAATGTGACTTTAAAATTAAAATAGTTGATCTCTATGCTGCATATGGCTGTTATCTAATTGTTTTTAAAGTGATAATTTACGTCTTTTGATTTACCCACATACCAAGAACCTTTAAAAGGTGCTATATTTGCTGTAGTGTGCTCCGTTGAACATTAGGTTTATTTGAATAATGAACACCAAATTTTTTAATTAATAAGGATATTAATATGCGAAAAATTCTCTCCACTTCAATCTTACTTGCTTGTGCATCATTTTCTATGAACTCGACGGCAAGTGAATGTGGAAAAGTCACGATTGCAGATATGAATTGGAACTCTGCAACATTAATTGCGAATATAGATCGTTTCATTCTTGAACATGGTTTTGATTGTGATGCTGAACTCGTTCCAGGCGATACAATGCCCACAGGCGCTTCAATGATTGAAAAAGGACAGCCAGACATTGCACCAGAATTCTGGAGTAACTCGATGAAAGAGGCTTTAGATAAAGGCGTACAAGAAGGGCGTATTCGTTATGCCGGTACAACGCTAACTGATGGTGGTGAAGAGGGGTTTTGGGTTCCCGCTTATATGGTTGAAAAAGATCCAAGCTTAGCGACGATCGCTGGTGTCAAAGCCAATGCAAAGTTATTTAAACACCCTGAAGATCCATCTAAGTCTGGTTTCATGGGCTGTCCTGCAGGTTGGAATTGTCAAATTTCTGCTAGCCAATTATTTACTGCTTTAAAGCTTGAAGACGTAGGTTTTGATCTGTTAGACCCAGGTTCAGGTGCAGGATTATCTGGTTCAATTGCAAAAGCCTATGAACGTAAAGAGGCTTGGATTGGTTATTACTGGGCACCCACATCCGTGCTTGGTAAATATGAAATGGTTAAAGTTGATTTTGGCTCAGGCACAGATATCAAACATTTCAAAGAGTGCATTACTCAAAATGACTGCTTAACTCCCAAACCAACTATGTACCCACCTTCTGCAGTTGACTCAGTAGTAACTGAAGAGTTTGCCAAAAGAGCACCTGAAGCGATGGCTTATTTGTCTGTTCGTTCATTTAGCAACGCACAAATGAATATTTTATTAGCTTGGATGGAAGATCAACAAGCAGACGGTGAATATACCGTTGAGCACTTCTTAACTAACTATGAAGATACTTGGTCAAAGTGGGTTGATGTACAAACAGCTCAAAAAATAAAAAAAGCACTTTCAGAAATTTAACTTCAAACAATAAGCCCAGTAATTCTGGGCTTTTCTGCATAAGGAAATGAATAAAATGTCAGACAAATCATGGCTGTCGGAAATTCCGCAACTTGATCGTCACCAACTTTTGGAAATTAGAAAAACACTTGATGGTGCTTATCGAAGCTTTTCTCGGGAATATGGAGATAGCATAGAAGCATTTTTTGATCCGCTATTAAGCTTTTTAATTTGGTTTGAAAAGTTACTTTTAAGCAGCCCTTGGTGGCTCGTTATTGCTGCATTAGCTGTATTTGCTTATATTGCAAGTCGTTCATGGAAGTTGACACTTGGCGTCGCGATTGCTTTTTTCTTAATTGGATTTTTTGGTATGTGGGATAACACCATGCGTACCATGAGTATTATTTTAGTTTCTACCTTACTCTCCATTTTGTTAGGGGTACCAATCGGTATTTCAATGGCGCGCTCGAATCGCGTTCAATCGGTGGTAACGCCAATTTTAGATATAATGCAAACCATGCCTGCTTTCGTTTATTTAATTCCAGTCGTTATGTTATTAGGAATAGGAAAAATACCCGGTGTAATTGCTGTTATTATTTATGCGGTTCCCCCTGTTATTCGTTTAACAAATCTAGGTATACGTCTTGTTGATAAAGAAGTCTTAGAGGCGGCAACGGCATATGGTGCAAGCCCAATGCAAAGATTATTTGGTGTTCAGTTACCGTTAGCAATGCCAAATATTATGGCAGGTATTAACCAAACCATCATGATGGCATTAGCAATGGTTGTAATCGCATCGATGATTGGGGTAAAAGGTTTAGGTCAGCCCGTTCTTAAGTCTATTACCAATCAATATTTTACATTAGGTTTATTGAATGGTTTAGCAATCGTTGCACTCGCAATTATATTTGATCGTATTTCTCAAAGTTACGCTAAACGCACACTGCAAAATTTTGGAGGTCACTAAAAATGACTAATAAAGAAAACAGAGTCCCGTTGATGCGCATTAAGAACTTGTATAAAATTTTTGGGCCCAATGCCCAAAAAGTACTCGAGGAAGTAAAAGCAGGAAAATCTAAAGATACTATCTTAGCTGAAACTGGTCATACGGTAGGTTTGTCAGATATAAATCTAGATATTTATCCTGGTGAAATATTTGTAATAATGGGGCTTTCAGGCTCTGGAAAATCAACGTTAATACGTCATTTTAATCGCTTGATTGACCCAACCGCGGGCGAAATTGAAGTTGCAGGAAGTGATGTAATGAAACTCAATGATAAAGAGTTACAGGCGTTTCGTCGTAACAAAATGTCGATGGTTTTTCAACGATTTGGTTTAATGCCACACCGCACGGTGTTACAAAACATTGCTTATGGCCTGCAAGTACAGGGAATAAATAAAAAAGAACGAGAATCACGCGGTAAGGAGTGGATGAATACCGTTGGTTTAGAAGGCTATGCAAATCAGTACCCTGGTCAACTTTCTGGTGGACAACAACAACGTGTTGGTTTAGCGCGTGCTCTTTGTACTGATGCTGATATTTTATTAATGGATGAAGCTTTTTCTGCACTTGACCCTCTCATTAGAAGTGAAATGCAAGATCAACTGATAGAATTGCAAGATAAACTGCATAAAACTATTGTATTTATTACCCATGATCTTGATGAAGCATTGCGTCTAGGTGATCGAATTGCAATTTTACGTGATGGTGTATTAGTACAGCAGGGCGAACCGGTCGATATTCTTCTCAATCCCGCTAATGATTATGTTGAAGCGTTCGTCAAGGATGTTAATCGTGCGCGTGCGTTAACTGTTGAAACGGTTATGCAACCTCAAATTTGTCGTATATCTACCGATACAATTGGTGAGGCGGTAATGCAGATGCGTAAATCGAAACAAGATTATGGTTATGTAGTTGATGATGAAGGCTATCGTGGTCTAATTACACAAGAAACATTAGAGAATGTAGAAAAAAATGAGTACAGTAATATCATTGATTCTTCATTATTAGAAGATGTTCCTTCCGTTCAAAGTGACGCTTTATTAGAGAGTGTTATCCCTGAAATGATAGATAATACTCACCCCTTGCCTGTGTTAAATGCAGAGGGAGAGGTCGAAGGGCACCTATGCCGAAGCACACTTGCAGAGGTTTTGAGTGATCAACCATCGGCTGAGAGTCAAGAGGTCCCCGAAACGAGATATTAAGACAATGTTAGTAATTCAGCTAAATTATTGATGATGATTTCTGATTCATACAAGTGATTTTTGTGTTGGGTGCTTTAAAAAGTAAAATACCATTTAATGTGGTTTTCAACTTCAAATCACTTGTTCCTGATAGGCTGTTTTTAAACATATAATTTATAAAATCTACAGTATTCGAAAGCATAAAGATGGGTATTAATAATAATTATCCGAATACTAGTATTTATTAGCAATAAATTTAATTGGTGATCAGAGTTAGGCTAAGGAAAATTATGACTAACAAGTTGTGAATTACAGTTCATACTTCAAAAATCACAACAGTGGGGAATATTTTAACCCCCAAAATGATCATTTTATTAATTCCTTTGGTATAAATTGCAGTTTAACTATTTAACCTCTACAAATGTTATTTGTTCACACTCTTCACATTTAAATTTATCCTTTCTCCTGTGAGTGATGTATTTTTCTTTCCAGGTCCTGTGGAGCTTTAAATGGGGTAATTGAGCATTACAAAGTTTACATTTATACATATTTCTTCCTTCACAACTTTTTTTTTAACGTTGTTTATCAAATTATTATTAACCAGATTTTAATGATAATGTGATCCGAGTCAATAAATTATTATTTTGATATTAATTATCAATTAGGTTTACAGTAAAGATGATTCTATCGGTAAATTAGTCTTGATATGCACTTTTGTTGCTAAGGCTAAGGATTATGGGGCTGAGTAAGTTATCTTTAATTTATTTATGTTTCTATATGTTAAATTTTTTTTGTTAATCTGCATATTAATCATTCTAAATATTATGGTTAATGCTCATCGAGTAATAAATGTAAAAAAAACATTACCTCCCTCATGATCTCTACTCAAGTGTCGGTTATATAAATTTGACCCGCAACTGTTGCGGTATTAACATTTTCTTTTTATTCATATAAATCGTTCTAGTTCAAAAAGTTGATAAATAATACAGAAATAAATGGCAATAGATTGGCTACTTTTTAACAACTGGTTAACATTGTAATTGCTTTATTGGTAAATGATGCTCTTTTAAACGTTTTTATTTACCAAAAAACATTACTTTTCAAGGAGATTAAGATGAAGTTGAAGCGATTTATTAAGAGCCTAACAATGAGTATCACTGTTGCCGGTGCATTGTTAACCCCATTCATGGCAAATGCAGCAAAAGCAGAATACAAGTGGAAAATGGTAACCACTTGGCCTAAAAATTTCCCTGGATTAGGCACGGGAGCAAATGATTTAGCAAAATTAATCACCGAAATGAGTAATGGTAGAATTAGTGTCAAGGTCTACGGTGCTAAAGAACTTGTTGGTGCATTAGAAACTTTCGATGCGGTTTCACGAGGCACTGCTGAATTAGGTCATGGTGCAGGATATTACTGGAAAGGAAAAGTCCCTGCGGGTCAATTTTTCACCGCGGTACCTTTTGGTTTAACAGCACAAGAGATGAATGGGTGGATATATAACGGAGGCGGTTTAGCCCTTTGGCATGAAGCTTATGAACCCTTTGGTATTGTTCCCATGCCTGCGGGTAATACCGGTGTACAAATGGGGGGTTGGTTTAATAAACGTATTGATAGTTTAGCTGATTTGAAAGGTTTAAAAATGCGTATCCCCGGCCTAGGAGGCGAGGTTTTAAAACGAGCAGGTGGCACCCCCGTTTTATTACCGGGTAGTGAAATATTTCCAGCTTTACAATCCGGAACAATCGATGCAACAGAATGGGTAGGTCCTTATAATGATTTAGCTTTCGGACTTAATAAAGCCGCTAAATATTATTATTACCCTGGATGGCATGAGCCAGGTTCAACGATGGAAGTGCTGATTAATAAGAAAGCACTAGAGTCTTTGCCTAAAGATTTACAATCAATCGTATTAAACGCAACAAAAGTTGCTAATGCAAATATGCTTGCAGATTATACAACTCGAAATAATGCAGCTCTGGAACAATTAGTTAATAAAGGTGGGGTTGAATTATTACCTTATCCGATTGATGTTTTAACACAGTTAAAAACATTATCTGCTGAAGTGGTTGCAGAGGAAGCACAAAAAGATGAAATGAGTAAAAAAGTATATGCATCCTATAAAGCTTATCGCGATCAAGCTATTAAGTGGCATGCAATTTCGGAACAAGCTTATTTAAATGCACGTAACCCCGAATAATTAATTTATGCCCCACTTAATTTTCTAAGTGGGGCCTTTATCGTCACAATTGCTTTTAAGGCAATTCAATTTATAACCTGTTGATAGAGAAATGTGTATGGATACACCACCCACCCGAATTATCCCCGTGATCAAATATATCAATCGCTTTAGTGATTGGATTGGACGTTTAGTTTCATGGTTCGTCTTAGCGATTGTTTTAGTTACTTTTGTTGTCGTTGTCATGCGTTACTTGTTTAATACTGGTTCGGTGTTTTTACAAGAGTCGATTACCTATTTTCATAACTACGTCATCATGCTTGGTGCAGGTTACACTCTGCTTAAAGGTGCACATGTCCGAGTCGATATTTTTTACCGACCAGCAAGCGCTAAAAAACAAGCATGGGTGAATTTATTTGGTTTTTTCTTCTTATTATTGCCCACTTGCCTGTTTATTTTTTATATCGGATGGGAATACGTTGCAGCCTCTTGGCGTGTAATGGAAGGCTCACAAGAAGCTGGCGGTATTGATGCCCGTTACCTTTTCAAATCTACGATTTTGTTAATGCCTCTATTAATGATTATCCAAGGCACTGCTGAAAGTTTGAAAGCGTTTTTAATAATTAAAGGTTATGAACAACAAATACAAGCATTGGAAGAACATGAAGAGGAACATGGATTATGATTGAGTTGCTACCGCTACTGTTATTTGCCTTCGCATTTATTATTTTATTAATTGGTTACCCTGTTGCATTCGCATTATCAGGTTCGGCCTTGTTTTTTGCACTAATTGGCTTTGCAACCGATACCTTTGACAGTGTATTTCTTGAAGCTATTCCTAATCGAATTCAAGGTATTCTTTCTAATGAATTATTAATTGCGATACCTTTATTTGTGTTTATGGGCGTGATGTTAGAAAAATCAAAAATTGCAGAAGAACTACTCGATACCATGGGGCAGGTTTTTGGTGGTAAACCCGGAGGGTTAGGTTTATCCGTTTTGATCGTCGGTATGCTACTTGCAGCTAGTACAGGTATCGTTGGTGCAACTGTTGTAACAATGGGATTACTTGCATTACCCACCATGCTTAAACGTGGTTACTCACCTCAAATAGCAACGGGTGTTATTTGTGCATCGGGCACGCTGGGTCAAATTATCCCCCCTTCAATTGTATTGGTATTACTAGGTGATGTTATCTCATCTGCCTATCAACAGGCACAATTGGATCAAGGCATCTTTGCTCCTGAAAGTGTTACCGTGGGCGACTTATTTTTAGGCGCGTTAATCCCAGGGATGTTATTGGTTGCCTTATATGCAATTTACATTATCGTTATTGCGGTGATCTCACCTAATAAAGTACCACCAATTCCTGAAGATGAACGTAAAGTAAGTCGTGAATTATGGATGCAGGTATTAACTGTTTTAATTCCACCAATTGGTTTAATTGTGTTGGTGCTTGGTTCAATTTTAGGCGGCATTGCCACCCCCACAGAGGCCGCATCTGTTGGATCTGTTGGAGCCATCATTTTAGCTAAATTTAAGAAAACATTAAATTTTACAATTTTACAAAAAGTACTTAGAAGCACCACCGAAGTGACTGCGATGGTATTTATGATTCTTATCGGCGCGTCTATCTTCTCGTTGGTATTTCGTGGTTTTGGTGGAGATGATTTAGTACGTGATTTTTTAACAAATCTACCTGGAGGTATCTTTTCTGCCGTTTTTTTAGTGATGTTAGTGATGTTTTTACTGGGTTTCTTTCTCGATTTTATTGAAATTACCTTCGTTGTAATTCCAATTGTTGCTCCTGTATTGTTGAGTATGGGAATTGATCCTATCTGGTTAGGTATTATGATCGCGTTAAACCTGCAAACTTCATTCTTAACACCGCCTTTTGGTTTTTCACTGTTTTATCTTCGTGGTGTAGCACCCGATTCTGTTTCTACACCGCAAATATACCGAGGTGTGATGCCTTTTATAGGTATTCAAATCATGGTAATCGCTTTACTTGCATATTACCCCCAATTAGCGACTTGGTTGCCTAATTATATATATGGGTAAAGTGAATGTTTAAAGCAACAAATCCTCTTTTATAAAATGATTTGTTGCTTTTTATCTATTGTTATACCTTTTCAATTTGTGCTAAGGCTTTAATATGCGCAGGAGAAATGCCACAACAGCCCCCAATAATTGAAGCCCCTGCATTGATCCATTTCATAGCGAACTGAGCGTATTTTGTTGGTGGCATATCTTCTCTTATCATATTCACGCCATTGTTTGCTTGGTGTAAATCACCTATTGGAGGAAAGTTATTTGCATACACGCCTAACAATATCTGTGTAGTTAACCCTTTATCATGTAATGCTTTTTTAGCATTTATAAGTGCTGTTTCCATTACTTCTGAACGGCTGCAATTAAATAAAATGGCACTTACGTGATGCCCTGCAATTTGTGAGACTGCATCATAAACTAATTCACCAGAGCGTAACGTTGCATCATTGGTTATTTCATCATTAATAGTAAATGCAATCCAAGTCGGCTTAGCTGTTCTCTCAGTGAGCTGTTTAATGAGTGTCGCTTCAGAGATACTCGAGATTGTTTCAGCAAGCCAAATATCAACAAATTTTTGTTGATTGAAAATCATTTTTTCAATCAATGGACGTGCTTTATCAATAGCAAAAAGATCTGGCCTGTATGAGCCTAATACTGGCGGAATACAACCTGCCACTAATGTTCCTGGGTGTGCATTAACACATTCACGTGCAAGTTTAGCGGCTAATTGAATAAGTTGTTCACCCTGTTCGATATAACAGGTTTCACCAATATGAAAGGGGACTAAAGCATAGGTATTAGTAGTTATTATCTGCGCACCTGATTCGGCAAAATTATTATGCACTTGAGAGACAAACTGTGGAGATTCAATTAAGGCTTGTGCCGACCACTCTGGTTGTCTAAAGGGAGCGCCCATGCTTTGTAATTCGCGGCCCATGCCACCATCAAGAATAATTGGATTTTTAAATGCGTTTTTCATATTGCTATTGTCATTTATGGTTGATAATGAAACTGAGAATAACTTCGCTGATGCTTTATGGCAAGACACAGAGTTGATCTAAATTTTTAATTACCACTCATCTGAAAATTATTCCATTCATCCGACTTATTTGCCTTTCATCACATGCCTAAGATCTTTGTTAATGACTGTTTTATGCTTTAATCATAAATAAAACAATCAAACAAGGAATGAATGATGAACCCAGCAATTAAAAAAGTACTTTGTGCAACCTGTATCAGCTTTAGTCTTGTATTTAGTGCCTCTGCAGCATTAAACAAGCAAGATATTGATAACTATAATCAAGCCGCTGAAGGCGATAAAGCCTTGGTTGATCCCACCTTAGAAAGACTTACCACATTGATTAAAGCAGAAGGGCCAACTGCACTCACGCTGGTTTATTTAGGTAGTACACAAACCTTAAAGGGACGTGATGCATGGATGCCTTGGACTGCCATGAAACATGTGGAAAAAGGACTTGCGAATATTGATAAAGGATTAACGCTATTAGCTTCAGAATCTAAATCGCTTAGTGAGCAATCAATGCTTAATGGATTAAAAGAAAGCTACCTTACCCAAGCATTAGCAGCAACGACTTATTCACAACTACCCGATATGTTTAATCACTTTGAGCGTGGTTATGAATTGTATTTAACATTACTTGCTGATCCAAATTTCGAGTCTCAGCCTTTTGTTTCAAGTGCTTGGGTATATGGTTATGCAATTAAAGCCGCTTTACGGGCAAATGATCATTCACAAGCAACAACATGGTTATCTGTTATGCAACGCCTTGATGATAAAAACACTCAGACAGTAACGGCTGCAAAACGTCTTGCGGAGTACAAATAATGATTACATTTTCAGATATTAATAAAAGCTATCAATTAGGATCACAACAAGTCATTGCGCTCAATGCGGTGCAAGGGAAAATGCAAAAGGGCAGTATGGTGGCTTTATGTGGGCCATCGGGATCAGGTAAAAGTACGCTTTTAAATATTCTTGGTTTATTAGATATGAACTATCAAGGTCAAATTAGTATTGATGGCAATGCATATCCCAAAGGAGATTTACAAGCCGCGAAATTACGTCGACATCAATTTGGTTTTATTTTCCAACATTTTAATTTAATACCTGTCATGACGGCTTTAGAGAATGTGGCTTATCCCCTTCAACTTCTTGGTCATAATCGTTCACAACAACATCAATTAGCGAAACAGATACTCGAAAAGGTAGGTTTGGGTGAATTTATTCATCATCGTCCTGATAATTTATCGGGTGGTCAACAGCAACGTGTCGCGATTGCAAGAGCGTTGGTCCACAAACCCGTATTAGTTATCGCCGACGAACCAACAGCCAGTTTAGATAGCAAAACAGCAACACTGGTTATTGATTTGATTAAGCAATTGGGAAAAGAGATTGGGACAACTTTTATCATTGCTACACATGATTACCGTATGGCAAAACATTGTGATGAAACAATTAATCTTATCGATGGGGTGATCAGTAAGGAGCAAAATCAATGGGCAAGCTAATTCATAATATAAGTGAGCCAATGCGGATTGCATGGTTAAACTTATTACGAAACAATCGCCGTACCCTGCTTTCAATGTTAATCATTAGTATTGCGGTATTTGCATTAACGACAGCGGGGGGATTTGGTTTATACACCTATGACTCGCTTAAAGAGTCAACGGCACGTGATACCGGGCATTTAACTTTAAGCCAGCTTGGTTATTTTGAAAAAGAGGAAGAAACAACACTTAGTAATGGCTTAATTAACAGTGCAAGTATTATCCCTACTATCTTAAAAAATGAACAAGTACGTGGTGTACAACCCCGAATTTATTTCACTGGTTTAATCTCAAATGGTAGTAAATCCACGATATTTATGGGAACAGGGGTAAATGAAAAAGAGTTTGATATGAAAGGGCCATTTCTAGATATAAAACAAGGTAAGTCCCTTTCTAATATAAATATGTCCCGTTATGACAGTAGTGAGCCTGAAATCATGCTAGGTGTAGATCTAGCTGTAAACTTAAATGTTGAAATCGGAGACTGGGTAACATTACTCGCGACAACAAGTGAAGGCGCTTTGAATGCTTACGATTTTAAAGTGCAAGGTACCTATTCAACAGGTGTGCCTGAACTAGATAAGCGTCAGTTATATATACATATTAAATCTGCACAGGATTTATTGGTATCAGACAAAGTGAGTACATTATCAGTATTTCTATTTGAAACAGAACTGACCAGCGAATTACAACAAACGATCAGTGTTCAGCTTTCTGAAATGGCACTGACTGAGCAGATACAGATAACACCGTGGCAAGATCGTGCATTTTTTTATTACAAAGTAAAAAACTTGTATGACATTATTTTTGGTGTAATGGGGGCTGTGATGGCGTTAGTTGTATTTGTTTCACTGTTTAATACCATGACCATGTCTGTGACAGAGCGAACCCGAGAAATAGGGACACTATCAGCATTAGGTAGTTATCCAAATGAAATTATTTTAATGTTCATTAGAGAAGCAACGCTTTTGGCTTTCATCGGCTCATTAATAGGTGCTATTGCAAGTGCTATTACGACGCTGAGCTTAATGCTAATCGACGTTCAAATGCCTCCACCACCTGGACGCACAGATGGTTACCCATTAAACATCTATTTTTCAATCGAGCTATTTAGTTATGCCGCATTAGGAATAGTCTTTATTTGCACATTAGCAGCTTACCTTTCAGCTCGAAAAGGGGTTAACAAACCAATCACGGAGGCACTTATCCATGTTTAAATCTATCAATAAAATTGCAGGTAATAAGGCCATCACCTTTATTGCACTAATGTTATACACGTTATCAAATAGTGTATTCGCAAACACTATACCTTTAAGTCAAGAACAGGTTGATAAACTCATTAAAAACGCTGATAACTATCGTTTAGATAACGCTTCTGCCAAAATTGTTTCTAAAGTGACATTATATAAAAATAATTTACAGGACAAAACCCGCTCATACAGTGTTTATACACGTGAAAATAGAGAGTCATTAGTTGTTTTCGATTCCCCGATCGAAGCGGGACAAAAAATGTTGATGCTTGGCGATAATTATTGGTTATTAATGCCTAAAAGCCGCCGTCCAATTCGAATAACACCCATGCAAAAACTATTAGGGGAAGCGTCTATCGGTGATATATCAACCTTAACTTGGAGCGAAGATTATCAAGGTGAATGGTTAAAAGAGGAACAACTCACTGTCACTAATAGTTCGGGTATTCAAGCATTAGTAACAACGCAGCAACTATTGCTAAAAGCCAAAACCAAAGGTGCGAGTTATTTCACAATTAAGCTTTGGCTAGACAAAAAAAGTGGCTTTCCAATTAAAGCGGATCTTTATTTACAATCCGGAAAATTAGCTAAACAAGCGCTTTTTATAAAAGGGAAACGAGATCAGCAAGACAAAGTTGTGTCGATGCGTTTAGATGACAGTATTCAAAAAAACCAACATACCGTCATTGATTATAAAAGCATTACCCCGATGCAAATAGATGATAAATATTATAATCCTGCTTACCTTTCACGCAGTAAAAACATTTCATTGTGAGATCCTATAATGAACAATAAAAAGGTATGCCTTTTCGCCATTACTTTATACTTTACTAATTTTTGTTTCGCGTCTGAGTTCGATTTAAAATGGGACTGGATAGTAAGTACACAAACAAGTTCAACACAAAAAAATACATTTAATTCACTGAATGAGGGACAACAGCAGTCTATTAACGGTGTACTTGATGTTGAAATTAATTATGGTGAACTAACAGGCTCTTTTGCCCTAAAAGGTAATGATATCTATCACTCTGACAATAATCAAAAAAGTGAAGCAGAATTCATTATTAGTGAGCTTTTTTGGTTAGACAGTATATCGATTGCACAGTACGAACTTGATCTTCAATTCGGTAAATCACGTATAGATTGGGGGGTGGGTTATGGATATCGACCTTTAGATATATTCAGTACTTATCGGCGTAACCCAGTTGGTATTCAAATTGAGGAAGGTGTTGGTGTTGCTGCTTTATCTTATTTCGATTTACTAGGTGAATGGACGTTTATCTATACTAACTCAACGTTAAATAATCAAAAATCGAGTAATATAGAGGAAGAAAATGAGCAACAGGGCCTGGGTATTCGTCGTTATGGAATGATTAATAATACAGAGTATCAATCACTTATATATTATGATGATGTGCGTCGAGGGTTAATAGCGGGTAGTTTAGTCACTGTTATTGATAATGCATGGGAATTTCACGGTTCAGCAGTTTACCAACAGCGATTTCTCTCTTATCAACAAGGTGAGTACACACTCGAAATTAAAGAACAAAATGGTGCGTATCAAGCACTCCTTGGGTTAACTTGGACAGATATTCTTGGCAACACGCTTATCGCCGAATACTGGTATGACAGTCGGGCATGGGATAGACAAACTTGGGATAAAGCTATCAATGAAGGTTCGCCAGTTTATCAGCAAGGGTACCTACACAGGAATATAGTTCAACATAATATAATGTTACATTGGCAATTAGATTCAAGCGCTTGGCAAAATTGGCAGTGGTCACAAGGAAGTTTGCTTGATAAGTTAACCCCAAGTATTGATCTGCTTTATTCACCAGCAGACAATGGATTGATTGCAACTCAATGGTTAAGCTATTTATTGAACGATAGCGCTGACTCTCAATCAGAACTGCAACTAGCAGCTCGTTTTTTTACTGGTAAAGCAGAATCAGCTTATGCGAACTTACCTGAGAAACATACTATCCTTTTGAATTTTAAGGGCCGATTTTAATGAATAACAATTTACTTAAGCCAGTCGATGCAAGGATTATGCTTTTAGGTCAAAGCTTATTATTTACTAGCTTTTTTTGTCTAATTATCGCTTTCTTAACTTACACACTATGGCAAGGGTATTTTTATATTCATCTCTTAGTGAGTTTTGGTTTCGGTTATAGTGCCTTGACAGCAGCGATGCTTTTACATTTTTTTGTACCTCAATTAAGCCACCTAAAATCAAATGCAATTGCTCTGATTTTTGCACTCTTATCAGGCACCATTAATGCTTCTTTTTGGCTTAATCAATATGAGCAATTTCCTAATATATATTCATTAAAACCGGTTATTTTTCTCGGTATTATATTTACAGGGATCTGTTTCTATTTTTTTCATAATAGAGAACAGCAGGCTATGTCTGAAAAAGCGTTAGAAGTGGTAAAGCGTAAGCAATCAGATCAAGAAAAAGCACTGATTTTAAGCCAATTAAATCAGTTACAAAGTCAAATTGAGCCTCATTTTCTCTTTAATACACTGGCTAATGTACAGGCATTAATAGAACTTGATCCCAAGAAAGCGCGAATTATGTTGGGAAAATTAACTGAACTATTACGAGCTACATTAACAACTAACCGATCTTCACTGACAAATGTAGAGCAAGAAATTACCTTGTTAACCGCTTACCTTGATATACAACAGATTCGACTTGCAGAGCGTCTCACTTATCGCATTAATAACAATATCAGTCTTCATCATGATGAATTGCTTCATCTTCCCCCATTCTTACTTCAACCTTTAATAGAAAATGCCATTCAACATGGTATAGAGCCTAAAAATGAAGGGGGGGAAATTATTATTAATTTTAATGTTGAGCAGGAAAACCTAATTATTGAAATTGCTGACTCAGGCATTGGTTTACAAGAAAATAGTAAGACTAAGGGGAATGGGATTAGCTTGGGTAATATTCAGAAACGATTAACCAATCTATTTGATGGCAAAGCCTGTTTATCTATCAAAGAAAACCAACAAGGTGGCGTTAGCTCTTTGCTATTAATTCCACTTGAGCAGTTAACTCACTTAAAAGGACAACATAATTAATGGCAAATTTTACTGCAATCATTGCCGACGACGAACCATTATTGCGTTTCCATTTAAAGCAGATGTTAGATGACCTATGTTTTGAAATCGAAGTAGTTTGTCAATGTAAAAATGGAGTTGAAGCATTACAAGCCATTGAAAAATTCAAACCTGATTTTGCATTTTTAGATATCAAAATGCCTGATGTAGATGGTATCGCGGTGGCAAAAAAACTGATAAAAAATCCAGATACACCATTAATTGTGTTTATCACCGCTTATGATGACTATGCGATTAAAGCATTCGAAACGAATGCCATTGATTATCTTTTAAAACCTATTAGTGAAGATAGATTATTACAATCAATCAAAAAACTTAAACAACGTAAACAGTTACAACAACAAGTCTTTGATAAAGGCTCGGATACAGTGCCTGATAAAAAACTCATTAATGATCTCCTATCTCAAATTCAACAACTAGCAAACCCAGTTAAGAAAGATTATTTAACATGGGTTAAAGCTTATAAGTCAGATGAATTACATCTTATATCTATTACTGAAGTGCTATATTTTAAAGCGGAAGATAAGTACATTTCTGTGTTTACAGAATCTCAACAACAGGTAGTAGAGTATATTATCAGAACATCTCTGAAAGAGTTACAACAGAAAATTGACCCAGCACTTTTTTGGCAGATACATCGTTCATCTATCGTAAATGTTTCTAAAATCGATAAAGTGAAAAAAGATCTGCTCGGGCATATGAAAGTGCATATTGGACATTCTCAACTAACAGTGAGTAGAAATGCTCAAAGTTTATTTAAAGGTATGTAGTTAAAAGGATATAGACATGTTTACTTCTATTTATAAAACGATAATCACAACTATCATCATTTTCAGCTCTTTTTTAAGTTTTAGTTTAATTGCCTCTGAGAAAGAGATTAACTATTTAGGCCGATTTTCAGAAGGGCATCTCGATGGGTGGAACAGTAAAGAGTTTGATGGAAATACCCAATATAAAATTATAAATATTACCTCTCTAGGTAAAAGTGTTTTACAGGCTAAAAGTAATAATAGCGCTTCTGGTTTGTTCAAAGAACAACGTATCGATTTACACAAAACACCTTACCTCAGTTGGTCATGGAAAACAGACAAGCTTTATAACAACATTAACGAAAGCGAAAAACAAGGCGATGATTTTGTTGCTCGTATTTATATTGTGATAGACGGGGGAGTATTTTTTTGGAAAACACGTGCTCTAAATTATGTTTGGTCTTCCTCCTTTGAAAAAAATCACTCTTGGCCAAACCCTTATACCAGCAATGCCACGATGTTTGCCGTTGAGTCTGGTGAGGAAAACCTCGGTAAATGGATAAGTTATAAAAGAAATGTGTATCAAGATTTAAAAAACACGCTAGGTAAAGAGGTTCGTTATATTGATGCAATAGCGGTCATGACAGACAGTGATAATAGTGGTCAGGCTGCTACCACTTATTATGGTGATATCTATTTCACTCCTTAAAATATTCGCTTGTTGTCGCTATTTCCTAGGCTAAGAAATAGCCTCTTTGATTGACATATAATCGCCAAAATTATATTGTGCACAATATAAATTAAATATAAGGAAAACCATGAAAATAATTAGTATTATACTTGTCATTGTTGTTGTCGTTTTTATCTCGCGACTTGTTATTCAAAATATAACCACTCCTACATACTTAGGTCACAACCAAGGGCTGTTAGCTGAGATGCCAAGCAAACCCAATGCAGTCTCAAGCCAAACAACGGCCACCGATAAATTTGTATCGCCATTACCTTATAATGGTTCAACGCATGAAACCCATGCAGCTGTTATAGCAGCCTTAAAGTCTATGGCAAATAATGAGATAAAAGTGAATGAGAGTAATTACTTATATACAGTATTTACAACGAAGGTTTTGCGTTTTCATGATGATGTGGAAATACTACTTGATGAGCAAAATAAACAAGTGCATTTTAGATCTCAATCAAGAGCAGGGCATTCAGATTTAGGTGTTAATCGTGAACGCTACGAAGCTTTTAAGCAATATTATTTGTCTTTACTGAATAATAATTAAAAAAACATTATTGGGTGTCATTATTTACACCCAACGTAATGCATTATTATCACTTTTAGTCTCTAAACTGTTAAACTCACTTCCACAAACAATGCCATCATGGCAATTAGAAACACTAGATAGGAATAGAAATGCTAGTAGTAGATTACCAAAGTAAGAGTTACTTTAGATTTTTAGAAGATATGGCTCAAATTGCACTACGTAAAAACCGTTTTTTAATTACGCTAAATGGTGCAAGCAGTGAAGAACTAAACAAAGTAAAAGAAGCATTTTTATCTATGACTGCTGCGAGCATTCAAACTTCTACAGCAATATTTGATAAGCAGTCAGATTCACACATAACAACTCTTTTCAGTGAGGCAAGAAGTACCCGCGAGATGTTGTTATTCGAACAATCAGACTTGTTGTTTGATAAAAAAACCGAAGTGAAAAATTCTCATGAACGAGATTGTGGGTTTAATTTGAATCATTTGTTCAAGAGTATTGCTAAACATAACGGTGTTATGATTTTGGCAACCACAGATAAACAAACGCTTAGTGCTACTATGTCTGCAAAAGTTGATGTATTAATTCGTTTTCCTGTTAATAAATCTGCTTAATCAACCTTAGTACTAGGGGCTGTTGATCTTTCAACTTTGTTTTTAAGGCAGAGCCTATGTAGTGTGGTTGTTCCACATAAATAGTCACAAACGCAGTAGAAATAGTCAACAAATGCAGCCCTTCGGGTTCAAACTGAAAAAGTCAACAGTACCCTAGCAGTCGTTCTTCACTAGAACGACTGAAATATCTTATTTTAGTTTAAAATATTCAATCGATTTGAGCAGTTCTTTACTTAACGCAGCAAGTGAAGATGCTGAAGTCATTGAGACGTGAGCGCGCTCTGTATTGGCTTCACTCACTTGATTAACATCACTAACATTAGTTTGAATTTCATCAAGTGTTTGTGTTTGAAGTGATGATGCGGCAGATGTTTGATTGGTTATCTCTTTTATTTGTTCAATTGAAATATTAATCTCATCAATTACATTGCCTACATTACTAACATGTTCCACACTTTCAACAGATTTACTATGGCTATTATTGATAGTTGTCACTGCATTACTGGTGTTCTTTTTAAGTGTTTCGAGCGTTTTTTGAATCTCAGTAGTAGAATCTTGTGTTCGTTTTGCTAAATTTCTGACTTCATCAGCAACCACGGCAAAACCACGCCCTTGCTCACCAGCTCTTGCTGCTTCAATAGCTGCATTTAAAGCTAATAGATTTGTTTGTTCAGCAATACTTTTAATGACTTCAAGTATATTAGTAATATTATCTGCTTCTGTATCTAATTGTTGAATAACAGCAACGGAGTTTTCAATCTCTTGTGCTAAACCCTCAATCGAATTTATTGTGATATTAACAATTTCTTTGGTTTTTTGAGCCGATTCAATTGCATTTTCAGACTTGGCAAGTGCACTTTGAGAATGTGCAGCCACTTCCGTCGACACACTATAAAGCTCATTAACTGAACTAGATAAAATACTCATTTTGGTATGCTGGAATTCCGCATCATCTATACGCTGTTTATTGTCATTCAACAACCCATCTGTTGCCTGATTAAGGTTATTCGCAAGTGAAGTCACAGCTTCAAATATCGCTTTCAACTTATTTGTCATACTAAAGATAGATCTTTGTATATCACTTATTTCGTCTTTATTAGCACCTAGATTTACTTTTTTGCTTAGATCACCATTTGCCAAACTCTGTGTGACAGTCACAATCGACTGTAGATCTTTTTTAAGTTTACGTAACATTAAGATAGATATAAGAATGACAATAACAAAAATAATCGTGGATAAAACAATTGATTGATAGGCGATATTATTCTGAATTTTAATTATTTTAGCAGAACGCTTTGTAACCAATTGATCGTGCATAATGTCTATCATATCTATGCTCTCAAGTATGGGGGGAAATGCTAAGCGCGCGGCTTTTTCTGCTTTTTTACGTTTAACGAAAGTCGCTTGTGTTAGCCAAACATTTGTCAACGTAGATAAAGACTGATTAAGTGAGGTTGCATGATCAATCAGTCTTTGGTTATGAAAAAGAAGCCCCTCATCTTTTGATAACTCTAATGTAAAATTCCATTCAAGCTCAAGTTCTGGGCTAGCGTTTAAATTATTAATATAATTATTTATAAGTGTCTGTACTTTATCGGTGGATGCTTTTAGTTCCTCTTTCTCTATAGACCGAGAGGAGTACTTCATCCCCATCTCTTCAGAATATTGATAAGCTTTTAAAATATCTTTCCATTGATTATTAACCGTTGTATAAAATGACCTAATTTCTGAATCTAATTCAATATCTTGAACAACATTTTTACTATTACTGACTAGGTTAATTGAGATGAAAAGTAGGGCGCATAACAGCACAAAAACAAGTAATGAAATTTTAAAGGTGAGTGTAAGACTCTTGAATATATTCAAATTAAATACTCTTTTGTTGGTAAGTTGTATCGGATAATTAATAATGAAATTTCGTAATCAGTGCATTAAGTATAGGAAGGTTGGGGGAATGCGCCAAAAACTATGTCATAAATAAAACTAAGCTATCAGTATATAAATCACCTATTAACGATCTCATTTGATAAAATTGACTAAAGAACAATATTTAATAAGTAGGGTACCTCACCCAAATTTTCATTCTTAATAGAAGTAGCACTAATGGATTCAAAATTACAGCTTAGCAAAGAACAAATAAGACTTACAAAACCAACACGTGATGAATACTTAAATAAAGCGAAAACACCACTAGTATTAGTTTTAGATAATGTAACCAATAGTTATAATGTTGGTTCGTTTATTCGTCTAGCTGATGCTTTTGCCATTGAAAAAATAATAATTTGCGGTGAACTTACGATATCAGAGAAGAAGTTACGTAAAGCATCTAGAAATGAAGCTAAATGGGTCTGCATTGAATACAGTGAATGTACCATTGATACATTAAATAGGTTGAAACAAGATGGATACACTATTTTTGGTGTTGAGTTATGTCAAAGCTCTGTTGACTATAAGTCTGTTAGCTATCCAAAACCAAGTGTATTAGTCCTAGGTAACGAACGCAAAGGCGTCAGCGAAGGTGCATTAAAGTTAAGTGATCAATTGATCCATATTTCAATGCATGGAATGGGAAATTCACTTAATGTTTCAACTGCGGGTGCAATTGTATTAGCCGAGTGCTCTAGCCAATTACGTAATAATTAGTTTTACACTTTAGCTGCTATATTAACGGTTGTAACAAGCCATCTTATTCATATCTGTTACTTTATAAAACTAAATATTGTCATGGCTTAAACTTAGTTGCACACAAAGGCTGTATATAAAAACAGTGCAGGGAAGTTAAATGAAATAGGGTGCTTGTTACCAAGTTTGATTTAGAGATATTACAGAATGATCAACAAACTAATATTCAGTTTCATGGGCTTAGATGACTAACCAGCCAATTCTAGAATTTACCAGATATTAGCCAGGTTCATTATTTAGAAAACTGATATCTATGGTTTCTAATAAGTTAAGTTTCTTACAATCCAAAATAACCGTCAATTAACAAATTGAACGATTAAAAATGGATTAAAGTTGAATCTTTAGTGCCGTATCAGTAATTAAAATGGGTTTGTTGCTTAAACTTTTAAGTGTTTAATAGATAACTTAGTGAAGTTTTAAATATTGTTGGCCAGTTATATCTATGTTGATTAAGAGCTGAGCCATAAACTCAATTATGAAAGCTAAGCCTAAAATATTTAATTAATATTTTGATACCTCAATGGGTTTGCTGTGTAAATTACCACTTGTAATAACAAGTTCAAAAGTAACATTTTTTACCTGACCAAAAAGCAACGAAGTATAAGTTATGCGGCCCGAAATAGCAGCGGTAACAAATTTAATTTTACCTAATGTCGGAAAGCTAAATCCAAGCAGGTTAATTAAATTGATAAGTTTTCTTATAAGATAGCTGAGTATAGAAATAAAATAGTTACGTTTACAACAATAGACAAAAGAGTAATTGAAGGATTCCATAAATGACTAAATCTTATATTAAATGATTTAAAGCAACAGTTTTAGTTTTAACCAACTCACAACCATGACTGCGCATAATGTATATTATGTTAAATAGGGGTTGTGCTAGATACGTAAAACTACTCTTGTGTTGTCATTAATACTTTAAGTCTGAACTCAGTTCAGCCTTCACTTACATTCGATTGAACATAATTCTATTTAACATAAAATGTATAACATACTGTTATATACTATGTTTTTCGCACTTTTCTGTAACTCAGGTTTATCTCGTTGTTAAGGCGCTAAAACCGGCTCTACAATATAAGTGAAGATTTTTTATCCAGATATTTAGGTTTTTGTACACTAATTAAACCAATAGTTTGCATATTATCAGTATGTTAGGCTCATTCATTTGTATCAATAATACCCTGAAACCTTCGCAGTTATTGACGCCAAGTACCTATTTGTAGGCGTTCTGTGTTGAAATCTGGCGTTAAATTAAGGCATTTACCTTATTAAAAGAAAGCTACGTCAATTAGTTTTAAGGAAATAGATTTCAAATCCTCTGCTTTGTTAACTTTTATTTAAGTCGCCCTTAAAAATATAAAGCTAGGTCTGATAAAATAGTTTGTCATTCGTACATATGATGTTGCCAACTTTCGCGCTTCTAAAGATAACAATACTCCTTGCCTCAGAATATAATGCAGATAATTAATGAATCGCCGCGTATCAATTTTCGAATTAAATTCTGTTAACTGTTCTGTTAATTCATTGAATTGCCGTTCAGGAATCATCAGTAATTAATGTAAACCATTTTAAAATTATCCCCGTAATATTTTTTGATACCAAGCTCATTAAATATAGCTGTACTTTTTCAAATGCTTTCTTAGTTTTTCATATGTATAACCATCAACTTTTGGTTTAATCGTTATACAGCAACATACATTATCAATGGTAATTAAAAGTGTTTGATTTGTTGCCTCGGTAATAATTGAATGGGCATAAAATATTAATTGGATAGCTTTGGTAAAGTTAACGACATTTTCACCCGAAATTGGTTGATATAACCAATGTAATACAGGTTTTATTTTATAAAAAATCATGTAATAAACTGCTGAATTCAAACTCTGTATAGTTATTATTTTTCAGCTTAGGAATGTTAGAATATTTTAACCACCCTGCTGCTTTTTTGCGTTTAACTTGCCAGTTATATCCATAGTAAATGCAAAAAACAGATTGAGGTTAATTAGGTTAAATATTCTTAATTTCTTTTTTATATGAATTATATAGTTACATCCATTTATTTAATACAGACTGTAATGCTTAAACGATACTTATTTAGTCGAGTTTATCAGTCAGGATCTGTTAAGGATTTTTAACCATCACTTCCTCAAATTCAAGAACCTGCTCTACAGTAAAGCCAAGTCGTAAATATAGCTTCTTCGCTTTGGTATTATTTTTTTGAACCTCGAGTTGAAGGTTTTTATTTGATTCACATGCTTTTGTAATTAGCGAACAAATAATGGAACTACCCAGTCCTAGCCCTTGATAAGCTGGGAGAAGTTGTATGCCACCTATATACAACTCTTTATCTGTTTCAACCAATCGTAACCTCCCTACTTGATAACCATCTCGTTCAATCACATAAGTTATGTTATTGGGCATTTGCGTTCTAATGTCGGCCAAAACTCGGATTTTGCATTGTTTGATTAAAGAAGTATTTGCATCTGGCTCATCGGGATCAGATAAAATAAGTACATCAATTAAAAACTCAACATCTTGCTCATCTGCTATTTTTAAATAAAAATTATTCAATATTTATATTCCTGAAGGTACTTTTTATTGGATAGCAACAATCTATAGTCTGGTTATGTTTATAACTTACAGTGTGCCGTAATGTCTAAAATCTCTTGTCTTTGTTGCGTTTCAACCCCATAAAAGCCAAGCAAAGTGTGGAACAAATTATCGTGTGAAA
>Ga0316197_10000491_pt1 | contig 27352 bp, 25 predicted proteins | sample OudBiesiAoxic_MG_FD_204939 | JGI IMG/M metagenome (GOLD analysis project Ga0316197, IMG submission 204939) | Coastal sediment microbial communities from Oude Bieten Haven, Netherlands - site A oxic | ecosystem: Environmental > Aquatic > Marine > Coastal > Sediment | place: Netherlands... | reverse complement strand
TCGGCGAGCGCGCGTAGCTGCTCACCGGTGTACGCTGCACCGGTCGGGTTCGAGGGCGAGCAGAGGATGAGTGCCTTCGTCTTCGGCGTAATGGCAGCTCGCAAGGCCTCGGGCGTCATGCGGAAGCCCTGCTCCTCGGTCGTGTTTACGATTACAGGCTCGGCGCCGGCGAGCCGAACCTGCTCCGGGTAGCTCACCCAGTACGGCGCCGGGATGATGACCTCGTCACCCTCGTCGTAGAGCGCCAACGCGAGGTTGAACAGAGTGTGCTTGGCACCCACCGAAACGACGACCTCTGACGGGTCATAAGTCACGCCCGGCCGACGCTTCGCAGACGCTTCACAAATCGCTTCGCGAAGCTCCACGGTGCCGCGCGCAGCGGTGTACCGAGTCGCACCGGAATCGATCGCCTTCTTGGCGGCCTCACGAATGTGCGCCGGCGTATCGAAGTCCGGCTCGCCGACACTGAAGGAGAGCACATCGATGCCCTGTGCCTTGAGCTCGCGCGCACGCTGTGCGACCGCGACCGTGGCGGAGGGTTTCACGACACTGAGCCGCTGTGCGACTGGGATAGCTTCACTCATGCCGCGGGCTTAACACCGAAGCGGGGTGCTATCAATGCTTGGCAGGTACGACCGTGGCCAGAGCGCGCAGATCCTTCTCGAGGTCGCTGATACCGTCGTTGTTCGCGCGGTAGTAGCCCCGAACCTGAGCCTTGTCGTCGACCAGGACAAAGGAGTTCGAGTGCATGATCTCCTCGGCGCCAGCAGCCTGGCTGTCCTCGTCCCCCAGTCCGACCCGGAAACCGTCGACAACCACGTGCCGAATCGACTCCTCGTCACCAGTCACGAAGCGCCAATTGCTCTCGTCCAGCTCGTTCTTGGTCATGTAGGCCTTGATGACCTCGGGGGTGTCGTTGCGCGGATCGACGCTGACGGAGACGAAATGGGCGCTTGGCACGTCCGAAAGCCGGGACTGGAGCCCTTTCATGTGGGCGGTGATCCTAGGGCAGGTCGAACGGCAATGGGTGAACACAAAGGCCGAAACCCAGAGGTTCCCTTCCATCGACTCGCGATCGAAGGCCTGCTCGTTTTGGTCGACGAGCGAGAACTCGGGAAGCCGACCCAGCACGGGGACGTCCTCGGCGCTTCGCTTCGTGCAGCCGACCGCAAGCAGGGTCAGCAGAGCGAGACCGAGGGCCTTAGAGCGCATCGATGATCAGGGCCGCGAACAGGCCGGTGAGGTAGATGAGAGATGCAAAGAAGAACTTCTTGGCCCAGGCGTTGTCGTTTTCGGCCTTGAAGCCGAGCAGAGCCGTCCAAAAGAAGTGGGCCCCGAGGACCAGCGCAGCCGTGAGGTAAATCGTGCCGGCCAGCCCGTACGGGACGAGCAAGAGTGAGACCGCCCAGAGCGCAGCCGCGTTTATGGCCGATTGCACCTTGGCCGCACGAATACCGCGAACGGAAGGCAAGACTTTGAGTCCGGCGCGTTCGTACTCCTCTTGGCGGAAGATCGAGATCGCGATGAAGTGGGGAATCTGCCAGAAGAACAGGATGCCGAACAAGACGAGCCCTGGCAGAGCGATGCTGCCGGTGACCGCAGTCCAGCCCATGAGCGGTGGCAGGGCTCCAGGGAGGGCGCCCACGTAGAGCGCGGCAGGAGTGTACTGCTTCATCGGCGTGTAGATCGCGACGTAGCTGGCGAGGGCGATGAAGCCGAGCAGGCCGGTGACCGGATTGACGGCCAGCGTGAGCGTCGGGACCGCGAAGAGCCCCATCAGAACTCCGAGCACCAGGGCCCAGGACGGCTCGAGCCGGCGATCGGGCAGCGGGCGCTTGGCCGTGCGCGTCATGAGACGATCGGTATCGCGCTCGAGGTAGCAGTTGAGTGTGTTGGCGGCGCCGACCACCATCCCGGTGGTCAGAAGCATGACCGTCATCGAGCTGACGCTGAGCGAGCCCGGAGCGAGCCACATGCCACCGGCTGCCGTCACCAGAACCATCAGCGTGATGCGCGGCTTGGTGAGCGCGATCAGATCGCGCACGGTGAGCATCATCGTGGCCTGTCGAATCGCTGCGGTCATGGTCGTCCCCAGATGGAAGCGAGCGCGCACTCTGACGCTCCCGTCCAAAACGGTCAAGCTCCCTGAAGGGGCCGCTTAGGGCCAGGGCGCCCAGCGGTCAAGAACAGTCGAGACCCAGTCAGGAGCGGGGGCCGAGGACCGCGAGAAGCGCGACTAAACCCACAAGAGCGATGACGATGCCAAGCGCAACCATGACCCATGGAGGGCCGCTTTTCTCTTGGCCGCGAAGCGCTTCAATCGGCGGCGCTGGCTCGAGCTGCGGCGCCGCCGGAACCGGGGTCGGCAGCGTGATCGAGCCCCGCTCGCCTGCCTCGACCAGGAGGACACTGTCGAGAGCCGCGGCGAACTCAGCCGCCGAGGCGTATCGCTCCTCGGGGTTCTTGGCCAGTGCCGCCATGACCACCTCTTCGAGGCCGTCCGGAAAAGTTGCGCCGGGTAGACGTTCCGCAAGTGGGATTGGGATCGCGTTGACGTGCAGCTGGATGTACTCGATGGGCTGGTTGGCATCGAAAGGGAGCTTCCCGGTGAGGAGCTCGTAGAGGATGACTCCGAGCGAGTAGATGTCCGATCGAGCGTCGAGGGTCTTTCCGTGGGCCTGCTCCGGGCTCATGAACTCCGGTGTGCCGAAGACCATGCCCTGCTGCGTCAGCACCATCGAACCGGGTCGCATCTGCCGCTCGGTGACCTTCGCGAGGCCGAAATCCAGCACCTTCGGGAAGTCCCGGATGCCTCCCTGACTGGTGACGAAGATGTTTTCGGGCTTGAGGTCGCGGTGCACGATGCCCGCCTGGTGCGCCTCTTCGAGCGCGCCGCAGACCTGAGCCATGATGCGCATTGCCCGCTTGGGTTTCATCGCACCTTCGGCTCGAACGATTTGAGCCAGGTTCTGGCCGACGAGGTGCTCCATCACGAAGTAGCAAGCGCCGTCGTCGAGCTGCCCGTAGAGGAACACGCGCGCCGTGTTCGGGTGCGAGAGCTGGCTCATTGCACGGGCTTCACGGCGAAACCGAGAAACTAAATCACTTCTCGTGAGATAGCGGGAGTGGAGGATCTTGATCGCCACGTAGCGATTCATGTCGGGCTGCTCGGCCTTGTAGACCGCGCCCATACCGCCCTTGCCGATCTTCTCGACGATGCGGAACTGCCCAGCCACCTCCTTGCCGAGATACGGATCGCTCACGGAACCAGACTAGCATCCGGAGTCGAAGGCGTTGAGGAAAGTGCAAGTAGGGTTAAGGTGATCCAAGTCGCATCGGCGATCAGGAGATGCACGAGCTGCAGGGCCACGGGCGCCAGCAGAGCAACGTTGAGCAGCCCCACCGCGATTTGGACCAGCACCAGGATGCCCAGGGCGACGGCGAGCTTGGCGACGAGCGGCCTCCGCCTTCGTCGAAACAGGTCCGCTGCCAGCCAAATCAAATAGCCGGAGCCGAATACGGCAACCACCGGGTGCCATAAACGAAGGCGCAAAAAAATGTGGGCGGTCGGAGAGAAATCTTCGCGAAGACCGACAGTCAGGCTCGACGCGGGAAACAGGGTGTCGCCAAGCGCTGCGATCGCGCCGCTGACTCCGACGAAGAGCACGACCGCCGCCGCCCCGCCAAACATCCAACGGGAGCGCTTGTCCTTCGCGAAGCGCGCCCCTCCGGGTTGCCAGGCACTGTATGCCATCCACGTGAGGGCCGAGAGCAGCAGAAAGGTGTTGATCAGGTGGGCCGCCATCCAGGCACCCCGGGCGGTCGAAGGATTATCCGCCACCATGCGGAACACAACGAGGCCCGCGCCGACCAGAGCTTCGGTCGTCATGAAGAACAAGCTCCAGCCCGCGGCGGAACGAGTCGCCTGACCGCGTTCGAATGCTCGCAAGGCGACGACCCACATGACGAAGGTCCAAACCCAGCACAGACCGGAAGTCACTCTATGGGTGAGCTCTACGATCGTTTTGAGCGAAGGGTCGACGGGAATCGCAACCCCATTGCACAGGGGCCAATGGTCGCCACAGCCGTCACCGGAAAGGGTCGCGCGTACGTACGCGCCCCAAAGCACTACCCCTACGGTGTAGGCCAGGAGCGCGGAAGCCCCAACGGCGAAACGATTGGAGGAACGCACCGCGGAACGATGGAGTCGAACTCAGCTCTCGTCAACGATCGCAAATCGCAACGCCTGCGGCTCGCCGCCTCTGCGATAGTCGACGACCAAGACTGAAGCGGTTCGCAGCTCTTCCCACACTGCAATCGCTTGCTCGGGCCGCTCGATAGGCCTGCCGTTGATGCGGGTCACCGTGTCGCCGGGGCGAAGGTCGAGCGACGCATATGCCGGCTCCCCCGGAAAGAGGCTGACGATGCGAAAACCGACAAAGGCGCCCTTGTGGAACTCAGGCTCGGTCTGAACATTCTGGAGGAAACGGCCGAGACCCTCGTCGAGGACCGGCATCAGCTCGGTGCGTGTGATGACGCCCTGCCGCACCCTCTCATAGGGCTGGTCGAGACTGCTCTCGGGCGTCGGTTCCTCGATCGGCGGCGCTTCGGCCGGCGCTGCTTCGGCCGGCGGCGCTTCAGCGGGCGGCACCGCCTGCATGGGAGCGTTCGCATCTTCCCACCTCTCGTTTTGCTTCCTCTCTTTGCGACTCGTTCGCTTCTCGGCGGCGTTCCAGTCCTCCGCACCCTCAGAGGTCTCCCAGGTGGAGTCCTCCAACATCTCTCTTTGGAGCTTGGTCGTCTCGCAGCCTATCGCGCTTGCGATCAGGAGGGCGGCAAACGGTAGAATCAAGTAACGGCTCATACGGACTCCCCTCGCAGTGCCATGACCTCGGACCAAATCGCCGCGGCCACTGCATCGATGCCACAGTTGGCATCGACGTGCCGAATGGTATCACTTGGGAAAAGTTCGTCGATTTTCGCGTAGAACTCGGCGAGCTCCATCTGCATCTCGTCGACTTCATATAGCTCGGGGCTCCCGGATCGGGCGCCGCGACGGCTTGCTGCCCCTTTGGGGTCTACGTCGAGCACCAGGGTGAGGTCGGGCCGCCTGGCGTGCCTGTTGAGCTCGCGCACCCAGTCGGAGATGTCTTCACCGCCGCCACCGCTCACTGTCTGATACGCGACCGAGGAATGGTCGTAGCGATCGCAAATGACCGTGACCCCGTCACTGAGGTTCGGGATCACCTCCGCCTCGAGATGATCGAGACGGTCGCCTGCGAACAAGGCGGCCATCGTCGCCCAGTTGAACGGACGGGCGCCATGGCGGCCCGGGACGACCAGCCTTCCAGTCAGGACCTGGCGAATCAGGACGCCAATCGGACCGTCGCTCGGCTCACGCGTGGTGTGAACTGGAAGGCCCTTCTCGGTAAGACGGTCGGCGAGAATCGCGCACTGGGTGGTCGTGCCTGAGCCGTCGATGCCTTCGATCACGATGAAATGGCAGCCGATCACGAGCCCGCCTTAGGAGTACCGAACTTGAACGTCGCTCCGAACTGACCGTAGACCAGCGAGTCGTGGTGGCCACCTCCGAAGATGTCGCCAAGGACCGGACGGCGCTTCCCGGCCACGATGCCCTCTACTTCAAGCCACACGTTCCACTTCTGCGTCACCACGATTTCCAGTGAGCCGCCAAGCCTGGCGCGCACGATGTTCTCGCGCGAGCTTCTCACAGCCATGTTGCTATTGCTACCGTTGAAGTCCCAGCGGTCGCTGTTGAAGTCCCCCGCGATCCAAATCGAAAACGCGCCGCGAGGCGGGAAGTGTACGCTGAGGATCGCATCGAGGTTGATGAAGAAATTGTTGGTGGGACGCCTCGAGCCGCTCAGGTCGCGACGTGAGGGGCCCACACCGCCGCCGATTTGAAGGTCTCCGCCGACGGAGAAATTCCGGGACACACGCCATCCCGCCTTAGTGCTGAGAGTGAAGTCGGTGAGACGTCCGAAGGTCTGTACGTAGAGGCCGACGTCGAGGAAAGTCGTGAGCCCGGTTCGCAATCCGACCGAAGCCAGCCAGGGCCAGCCCGTCGAGAAGTCGAGGGTTGCGACGCCCGGAGGGAGTGGCGCGCCGGCGTGTGTGACGGTGTTGCGCAGTGGATCGCTGCGCTCGGCTTCCTTGTCGCGCCCATTTGAATCGACCGGGACAGCGGCCGTCGTGAGAATCACCTGAATCAATCGGACACGAGGCGATTTCTGGAGCCGAATCTGCTCGACGTGGTTTCCGCGGCCCTCGGCTCGCACTTCCAGCTGATGGATGCCGGCGGGCAGGTCCCCTTCCCAGGGAACGGGGCCAAGCAGCTCGCCGTCGACGTAGAGCTGCGCGTTGGATACGTTGGCCTCGACTCGAACGGGGACACCGAGTGCGTTGAGCTCGGCGTACACCTCGCAGTTCCGGGCTGGTCCGACAGAACAAGTGCGACGCACCTCGCGATAGCCCGGCGCGCGTACGACCACGGAGTGGGTGCCGAGCTCGGCGGGCTCGATAGTGATCGGCGGGCTGCCGTATTCCTCCCCGTCGATCGTCACCGTCGCATCCGGTACGCTGGAACGAACGACGATGCGCGGGACCTCGGTGCTTTCGATCGTGAATCTCAGGGAAACCACGCGCTCACGCCCTGCAATCACGGTCACCGACTGGGTGACATCTTCGTAGCCGCTCGCCTGAGCCGTGACGACGTGCTCGCCAGGCGAGAGTCCGCCCTTGGCAGCAGGAGCGACCCCGATGTCGACCCCGTCGAGACTGATGATCGCGCCCGGCACGTTTGCAATCACACGGAGGCTGCCTAGGTCGGGGGCGAGCCGAACCGTTGCCTCTACGCTGGTTCGCTGGTCTGCCCTGACCGTGACGACCTCGGAGAAAGGTTGATAGCCCTCACCTGGGCTCCTGATTTCGACGACATGCTCACCTTCAGTCAGGCCGTCGACGACCAGCGGTGTGCCCCCTCGTCTCTGTCCGTCGATGTACACGGGCAAACCCGTCACGTCGGCGGTGACCAGGAGCGATCCGGTCTTCAGTACTTGGGGTTGGAGCGCGACGGGGATTGTCATCACCTGACCGGCCACCAGATCGACCCATTTGGAAAACGTCGTGAAGCCACGCTTCCCCACCTGCACCAGGTGTCGACCCGGGGTGAGAGTCTTACGCAGGGGTACGTTGCCCGACGGCACACCGTCGATGCGAATCGCAGCTCCCGAGCTCGAGTCGTCGCTCGCTGTGATCACGATGACGCCCGGAGACTCCTCCTGCGCCAATGCCTCGGTCGAGACGACGAGCAAAACAAGTACGAACACCAGCCGCACGAACCCACTAACGCCAAGCAACCCTTGCATAATCCCTCGGACGCACCGAAATGGGGTCGATTCACCGACGACCCAAGCGCCTCGGACGTGTTTACCCCTACCATTGGGGTCGGCCCAATAAACGGCTGGAGCGCCTCCCGTGAGGCAAGAATTTTCGAACTCGAGCGGGCCTAGGGCACCACGAATAGGCTTTCAAACGGATCGAGCGCCTCCAGATGGGGGATTTCGGGGGCGCCGAGCGGCGGGAGCAAGCGAGGAGGCGGCGGGAGGTCTCCCTTACGGCGAAACTGGAAGTCATCGAGCTCCGCGAGGCCGTACTCGAGCGCTTCGATTCCTATGCGCTCGCGCTTCGCCATGTGCTCGAGCAGCCGTCGCATCTTGCTCCTCATCGAGCGGCTCAGCGCGCCGCGCTCGTACGAGATGTGATAGCGCTTCGGCGAGGGCAAGATACAGGCGAGGAACGCGGACTCCGCGGGGCTGAGGTCGATGGGATTGCGACCGAAGTAATACGCCGCCGCGTGCCTCAGGCCATATACCGCCGGTCCGTACTCGATCACGTTGAGATAGAGTTCCAGAATCTCGTCCTTGTTGAGCGCGTTTTCGAGCCACCAAGTCAGAATCACTTCTTGGACCTTGCGCGCGATGGTCTTCTCACGCTGCAGGTAGAGGTTCTTGGCAAGCTGCATCGAGATCGTGCTGGCGCCGACTACGTACCGGCCTTCTTGCAGATTGCGAACCAGGGCATCGCGAATCGCCCAGGGTGCAAAGCCGCCGTGCTCGTAGAATGCACCGTCCTCGTGACTGATCGCTGCGGCGGGCATGAAGGGGCTGATGTCTGCGAAAGCGACCCAGTTGGGCGTTCCGGGGCCGGTGCGCATCTCGAACACCGTCTCGTCGGGCTCGATGGCACGATGACGGAACGGTTCTTGGAAGCGCTCGACGCGAACCCACCTGGGAGTCCGTTCAAACTGGCAGAGGTTGCGGACACGAATGAGGAGCTCGGTGGCTTCGAGCTCACGTGAGTCGAGCGAGACCTGAGTTAGCGCGCTCCAATTGCCCGACCATTGAAATCGAGAAAGTGATCCCAGAACGTCCTCTGGGATGGCTCCGATCACGTCATTGCAGCGTGTAGGCGGCAGCTTGGCGCTCAGGTCGATACGGTAGTGCTCGGGGGTCCGTTCGACCTCGCCGTCGATGAGCACGCGCACCTTGCCCATTCGGACCTGGCCGCGCTCGATCTGGAGCAGGCGCTCGCCGGGGTACCAGACGCCCTTCCCTCCGAGATCGAGGTTGATGTTTTCGACCGGCTTCGCGGCGATCCGCTCGGAAGACAGAGCCAGCTCTCGGAGGCCTAGGCTCCCTTCGATACTGATCTGCTCGCGAGAGCTTGCAGCGAGCTCGAGCTCCGCGCTCAGGGTGCCCACCTCGGCATTGTACAGAGGGAGCTCAGGGGCGAAAGGCGCGATGAGCGCGAGTGAGATCCGACGAAGCTCGATGCTTCCCTCAGCGCGCGCCTCGCTTGGCATGACGCTGAGGTCGACCTTCAAGGCCCCATCGTTGGAAGTTTGACCGCCAACCACCACGCGATACGAGCCGTCGTCGCCTCCGTTGAGCGACAATCCGAAATCGCGGATGCGCTCCACGTGACCTGCAGGGGTCTTGCTTTCGATGTGCACTCCCGAAACGGCAATGCGGGCATCTGGGGTCAGGCGAGTGAATAGGCGCGCGGGGGTGGGTGGGCTCCGCGGGAGGAGGCCGGGTTCGTTCTCGGTCCCGGACTCGGACTCGGTCTCGGTCTCGGCCCCGTTCTGTTCCGGCGAGCCGCGCAGGCGGCTCAGTGCTTCGCGCAGACGCATTGCTAGGGGCCTTGGCGTCTCCTCGTCGCTTCCTAGTGATCGAACTCTTGCGCCTTGGATGTCGAGCTCGTGGATCTTCCAGGCACCGTCGCTGCGCCGCAGGGCGAGCTTCGTCGGTCCGATGCTGGCGTGGTCTGCGGCCTGTTCGCCGAGCAGCGAGTCGCCGATGCTGCCCAGCAACTCGCCTCCTTCCTTCCGCAAGCTCAGGTCGTTCATCGAGACAAGCGGGCCCTCCGAGTCGCGAACGCGAACCGACAGTTCGTTGATGGCGTATGTTCTTCCTTTTCCCTGGGAGCTCGCCGACGCAGGTACGGATGCGGCGCGGGAGCTGCTTCTGGGAAGCTGCGCGACCGAGTCATCGAACCCGAGGTGACTGAGATCCGCGGTGACCTCGACTCCGCGCGCCGACAGAGCCCGAACTGAGCCCGCGCCCTGGACGAGGGCGGCGAGGAGACCCATTCGCGTGTCGATCTGCTCGATGCTCACGACAAAGCCACCGTGGCGACCGCGTAGCTCGACGCCACGCAGCTCGACACCACCCAACGAAAGACGCGTTCGTTTGATGTGCGCATCGACCCCGAGGCGCTCACCGATGACGCTCGAGGCATGCGCGGTGACTCGTGGCAGCCCCCAGCGCCAAAGGCCGAACACGAGCGTGAGCGTGACGAAGGCCGCGACCACCCAAACGCGTCGCTCGCTGAGGAACCGCAGCATCGAGGCGGGATTATGCCGCGTCTAAAACGCGAAGCCTAATAAAGCTTTCGACTGTCAATTTGGATGGTTACTGGGCCGTCTACGGCTGACTGGACGAGCATCGTGGCGCGAAACGTGCCCGTTGCGACCCCCAATCCCCTGCCACGTAGTAGATCGACGAGCTCCAAATAGACGCGCTCGGCTTCTTCTGGTTCGGCGGCGCCGTCAAACGAAGGGCGCCTGCCGCGTCGCACGTCGCCGAACAGGGTGAACTGGGAAACGACTAGTATCGAGCCACCGACGTCGGCGACCGACAAAGACATGCGTCCCTCTTCGTTGGGGAACACCCGGAGACCCGCTATCTTGTCGACCGTGTACTGCAAGTCCTTGGGCTCGTCGCCCTTTGCCGCGCCGAGGTACACGAGCAGCCCGCGCCCTATGTCTCCGACCCGCTCCCCCTCGACGGTGACGCTGGCTTCGTGGACCCGCTGAACGACGGCACGCATGCGGGCTTGCGTAGCACAAGGCGAATCCTCTTGCCCGAACGAGGCAATGCTCAATACTGCGCAGCGATGAAACCGGTCGTGGGTCTAACGGGTGGAATCGCTTGCGGTAAGTCCACCGTTGCGAAGATGTTTGCCGACCTCGGAATCCCGGTGGTCGATGCCGACGACTTGGCGCGTGAAGTGGTGGAGCCTGGTACGCCCGGCTTGCAGCTCATCGTCGACGAGTTTGGCGAAGGTGTGCTCGACGACGCCGGGCGACTCGATCGCAAGAAAGTCGGCGAAATGGTATTCGGCGACGAAGAAGTTCGCGAAACGCTCAATGCGATCATGCACCCACTCATCGGGGCCGCCGGTGCGCAGAGCATCATGGCGCATCAAGACGATCCCGCGCCGTATTTGCTCTACGAGGCTGCGCTCCTGGTGGAAACTCGTGCCTACGAGGCGTTTTCTGCTCTCATCGTCGTGAGCGCCGACGAATCGCTTCAGCGGCTCCGTTTGATCGCGCGCGACGGTTTCTCGGTGTCCGAGGCGAACGCCCGTATCGGATCCCAGCTTGCCGTGGAGCGCAAAATCGCCGTCGCCGACTACGTCGTGACGAACAATGGCGACCTCGGCTCGACTCGGGAGCAGGTCGTCCAGGTTCACGAGAAGCTGGCCTCGAGATTCGCCTCCAAGGAGTGGGAGTGATGGGCACTCTGCTGCGCTCGGTGCTCGTAACTGGTTTCCCGGGACGGCAACCCGCCGTCCATCTGGTTCGAGAGCTAGCCGCCCGAGGCGATCGCTCCGTCTGTTGCCTTGTCACCGAAGGTCGGCAAGAGCGCGCCCTCGAGCTGCTCAGCTCGCTACCTGAATCTTCACGGGAGCGAGTTTCGACCTGGCTGGGCGACCCGCGCTCGATGGACCTCGGGCTGAGCGGCGAGGAGTTCGCAGTGCTGGCCGAGGGGCTCGAAGTCATTCACCATTGCGCGTCGATTACGGACCCTGCCGCCACCACGGAGGAGGCGGCCGGCAACGTGCGCGCCGCTGCAGAAATCCTCGAGCTTGCCGAGGCGGCCCCGCGCTTGAAGCGACTCGTGTGCTGGTCGAGCGCGACGGTGTCCGGCAATCGGGAAGGTTTCGTCAAGGAGACCGAGCTCGACGACTCGATGGGCTTTCGAAATCCCGTGGAAGAGTCCCTCTTCCACATGGAGCGGATGCTACAGGAGGCGGCCGAGGAGCTGCCCATGGTGATTCTGCGCCCCGCGGTCATGGTCGGCGATTCAATCACCGGCGAGCTCGAAGATCTGAACGGTCTGTACCTGTTGATCCGGTTCCTGCTGAGTGCGCCGGACGATTATCGCATCCCCACACCGAGCCGAACCGGGGTACGGATCAGCTCTGTACCCGTCGACTACGCCGTCCAGGCCGGTCTGCGCATTGCCGAAGACGAACAGTCGATCGGCCGTACGTTCCACATCGTCGACCCGAAGCCAGTCACCGTGCAGCACGCGCTCCGCCTTTTCGCGGAAGCGACCGGTAGGCCCAGTCCACGAGAGCACGACCCGCTCAATCTCGCCACCGCACTCATGCGAGCGCCGGGCCTGCAACGCTTTCAGAACACCACCCGCGCATTCCTCGACCACTTGAAGACCGACGTGATCTACGACGACAGGAACACCCGTGAGCTACTGGCCGGAACCGGGATCCAGTGCCCGGAGCTGGAGAGCTACGTCGAGTCAATGGTCTCCCGGGCCCAGCGAGACTGACTCCAGAATATGGACATACCGGGGCCTTCCAAGACAGCAGGCGGCAGCGCGAGCCCGAAGGGCGAAGCCCGGCGCAAAGCGCCGGCAAGGCGAAGCGCAGCGCCCGCCGCGCCAGGGAGGATTACGGGTGGGGGTGGGCGGGTGGTGTAACCAATCACTGCCGCTGCTAGGAGCCTGCGAGGGTCATTGAGGAGACTCTGAACGTTGGCGAGGCGACTGCGGTTCGTTGGTCTAGGTCGTCAGCTACCGCGTCGATGCGTTGTAGGAGCTGATCGAGGTTCAGCGAGATCGTAATCTCGGAGACCGCATGGCTCAGTTTGCCATCTTCGACCAGGAAGCCTGAGGCACCTCGGCTGAAGTCGCCGGTGACGGCGTTGAAGCCGAAGCCCATCATGCCGGTGACGTACAGGCCGTGCTTGGTGTCGGCGATCAGCTCGTCGCGCGATTGGCTGCTTGCTTTGAGGATCAAATTGCTGCTCGACGAGGAGATGCCGCCGGACGGAGAGCGGGACGCGCTGCCGGTGCTCTTCAGGCCGAGTTTTCGAGCGCTGTAGGTATCCATCAAGTAGCTCTTGAGGACCCCAGACTCGACGACGGTGGTACTACGGGACAGCAATCCTTCGCCGTCAAACGCTCGGGAACCCGGCGCTCTTGGGAGGAGTGGGTCATCGACGACGTCGACGAGGTCGCTTGCCACGCGAGTACCGACACGATCGACCAGATAGGAGCTCTTTCGCCAAATAGCTCCGCCGAGAACGCACCCCGCGAAGAGACTCAGAATCGAACGCGCCGCGTCTTTGTCGAAAACGACCGGGAGCTCTTGAGTGGGTAGTTTCTTTGCGCCGAGTTGAGCAATGGTTCGACGGGCTGCTTCTTGTCCAACCGCTCGACTGTCTTCGAGGTCGGCGTAGTGCCGGGAAGCCGACCAGTGGTATCCGCTTCTCTTCTTGCCGCCTTCGTCATCGGCAACCGGGTTGACCACGATTGACGCGTAGGTCCCGTAGTCACTTCCTACGAAACCGCCGCTCGTCACGAGCGCGCTCACGCCGCGAGCACGTGTGAACGATGCGCCCTCGCTGTTGCTGATCCGAGGATCGAAATCAAAGGCGGCGCGCTCGCCTTGAAGCGCGCGGTCGAGGGCCTCGTCGGCTGAAATCCGACTGACGCTATCGTCGAAGGTGTCCAAATCCTTCCATTGAGATTCGGAAGAGAGGTCGGACGGATCGGGTGGCCCAGCGAAGGCATCGGCTTCACTCAGTCTCGCTAGCTCGAGAGCGTCTTCGATCAGTGTCCGCTGTCCCTGTTCGCTCAGGTCGCTCGTGTACGTCGAAGCGACGCGCTGGCCGACCATCACCCTGAGCCCCAGCGCGCGTGAGCCCGCTTCTTCGACGAGCTCCGGCTCGCCCATTCGAACCTTCACCGAGAGATGAGACCCGCTGTGCACACCCGCCTCCGCAACATCGGCGCCTGCCGCCGTTGCGCGATCCACGACCGAATGTCCGAGCTCGAGCAATGCCTTTGCGTCTTGTTCCGCCTTGGTCATCCGCCCGCCATCTGCGTACCGCCTACCGTCATCGAAGCGATCTTGATCGTGGGGCAACCCACGCCGACTGGAACGGACTGCCCTTCCTTGCCGCAGGTCCAAATTCCGTCGGACACCTCAAAGTCATGACCCAGCATCACCACCTTGCGCATCGCCTCCGGTCCGTTGCCGATCAGGTTCACTCCTTTGAGCGGGGCCGTAACTCTGCCGTCTTCGATCAGGTAGCCCTCGGTCAGCGAAAATACGAAATCGCCGTTCGAGATGTCGACCTGCCCTCCACCGAATTTCTTGGCGTAGACGCCGCGGCTCACGCTGCGAATGACATCCTCCGGCGCGTCTTTTCCACCGAGAAGCATCGTGTTGGTCATCCGCGGCATGGGGTGCGAGCGAAAGCTTTGCCTGCGGCCGTGTCCGTCGGGGCTGGTTCCGAAGAACTCGGCGCTGTGGCGGTCCTGCAGGTAGCCCCTCAAGACGCCGCCTTCGATTAGAACGGAGCGCGACGGCAGCTGCCCTTCGTCGTCGACGTTGATGGAGCCGCGCGACCCTTGCAGCGAGGCGTCATCGACCACGGTGCAGAGCTCGCTCGCCACTTCTTCGCCCACTCGGTCCGAGTAGTTGCTCGTCTTCTTGCGGTTGAAATCCGCCTCGAGTCCGTGGCCGACCGCCTCGTGCAGGAGAATTCCACTGTCTCCCGGCGCCAACACTACGTCCATCTCGCCCGCGGGCGCCTCGCGCGCATCAAGCATGATCAGAGCCTGCTGCACGGCCTGCTCGGCGTGCCACTCGGGCGTCTTCCCTTCGAAATACTCGAGCCCCGTCCGGCCACCACCACCCGAGGATCCCGACTGACGATTTCCTTGATCCTCCGCGATCACTCGGATACCGAATCGGATCAAGGGCTGACGGTCTCTTGCCATGTGCCCGAGGCTGTTGGCGATCAGTATCTCTCGCATGCTTTCGGCAAACGAGGCATCGACACGAGCCACTCGCGGATCGGAGGCGCGCGCAGCCTGATCGGCACGCTCGAGAATCGCCTTCTTCACTTCGCCATCGACGTCGAGTGACTCCACCGGGACGGGATAGCGACTGGGTGTGCTGCGCATCGCGACCGCTTGCGGGGCAATCGGGTGGCCGCCAGCGGCGATCTGCGCCGCAGTCTCGGCCGCCTGCTTCATCGCCTCAAAGGAGAAGTCCTCGCAATAGGCGTACCCGGTCGCATCGCCTTTCATGACGCGAACGCCGAGGCCCATCGACACAGCCCGCCTGGCAGACTTCAAAATCTGCTCATCGTAGGCATAGCTCCCGCTGACCGAGTACTCGAAGAAAAGGTCGGCGTAGTCGCCGCCCTTGACCAGGGCGATCTTCAGCAGCCGATTGGCGATGTCCGCATCGATGGCGTGTGAGCCCTGCTCGGCGAACGGTGCGTGGTATCGGGCTGTCATCAGCAGCTGCGCACTTTAGAGCGCGAGTGCCTCGATGGCTACTTCTATCCGCCCAGGAAGCCAATTACGGCGTCGATGATTCGCTGCTGACGCGCTTCTCCTAGGCCCGCAAAGATCGGAAGCGCGAGCACTTCGCGACTTGCCTTCTCGGAAACCGGAAGAGAGCCTTCTCGATACCCCAGGGACGCGAAGCACTCCTGGCGATGAAGCGGCACAGGGTAGTAGATCGTCGTTGCGATCTTCTTTCCCTGAAGGTGCGTCAGTAGCTCGTCCCGTCGCGAGCTGCGGATTACGTACTGATTGTAGATGTGACCGTCGAATCGTGTGTGCGGCGCACGCAGGAGGCTCTCGGCCAAGCCTGAAGCGGAAAACGCGGCATCGTAGCGAGCCGCGTTCCGCTGACGGCCGGCAGTCCAGCCGCGGAGCTCAGGGAGCTTCACGCGCAAGAGCGCAGCCTGCATGGCATCGATCCGAAAGTTGCCGCCGATCACCGCGTGGTAGTACTTGGGCTTGCTCCCGTGCGCGCGCATCACGCGAGCCTTGTCCGCCAAAACCGCGTCCTGAGTGGTGACGAGTCCCGCGTCACCAAAACCGCCGAGGTTCTTCGACGGAAAGAAAGAGAAGCATCCATACGCGCCGAGGCTGCCCACCGGACCCATCGGACTTCGAGTCCCAATGGCCTGCGCGGCGTCTTCGATGATCTGCAAATCGTGCTTGCGAGCAACCTCGACCAAGCCTTCCATGTCGCAGGCCTGACCATACAAATGGACGGGCAGAATCGCACGCGTGCGGGTCGTGACAGCAGCAGCAACCTGGTCCACATCGATGTTGAAGGTGTCGGGCCGGATATCGACGAAAACCGGCGTCGCGCCAACCCGGGCAATGCATCCGCCCGTGGCGAAGAAGGTAAACGGAGTCGTGATGACCTCGTCACCCCGCCCGATGCCGAGCGCCATCAAGGCGACCAGCAACGCATCGGTACCGCTCGAAACGCCGATCGCGTGCTCGACGCCGATGTACTCTGCGACCTCCTGCTCGAGGGCCGTCACCTCGGGACCCAGAATGTAGCGTCCCGAGCGTATGACCTCGGCGGCCTTCTCGGTAAGTCGTTCGATCAGCGGCCCGTTTTGGGCCGCAACGTCCAGCATTGGGATGGCTTCTTCAGTCACGGCTTCTCACCCATCGACAGCCCTCGGCCGTCACTTCGTATTGATCGCCACAGCGGGGGCAGACGCCATCGCCAGGCAGAACTTCCCCACAGCGACATGCCCAGGCCATGCGGCGCGCCGGATTGCCGACTACGACCGCATGCGCAGGGACATCTTTCGTCACGACACTACCGGCTCCGATGAGTGCGTACTCGCCGAGTGCATGCCCGCAAACAATCGTCGCGTTCGCACCCACGGTGACGCCCTTGCCTACCGGCGTCGGCGCAAATTCCTCTTTGCGCTCGACGTGCGCGCGAGGCGTCAGAACGTTGGTGAAGACGCAGCTGGGCCCGAGGAACACGTCATCGGCGAGCGCAACGCCTGCGTACACCGAAACGTTGTTCTGAATCTTCACACCGTTGCCGACCTCGACGCTCGGCCCGATGAAGACGTTCTGTCCTAGAACGCAACGCTCACCGACGACCGATCCCGCGGAAACGTGCGTGAAATGCCAGACTCGCGACCCGCGGCCGACTCGCGCGCCCTCGTCGACGATCGCAGTCTCATGGATAAACGCTGGATTCATCAGCGCCCCCTTGGGAGCTCGATCCGCGCGCCTCCCTGCGCCAGAGAGACTGAGCCCCCCTCGAGCGCCCGGACGACGTGAAGGCCTGACGCTCCGTCGGCCACAGGAGCTTTGCGGGTTCGAACCGCCTCGAGAAACGCCATGCATTCCCGGCGCAATGGTTCGGCCATCTTCAACGCCGGAATGAGGATGTCCCCCGTACGGATTCGAACACCTTCCTCGTATGATAGAGTCGCGGGCGGCTCGACACCTTTGTCGAACACCGCGAGCTTCTGGTCAGGGGAGGTGTCGTCGAAGACCGCCATCTTCTTGCTGCCAACGACGGTTAGCTTTCGAGTCTTGTGCGGATCGAGCCAGCTGACGTGGACGTGCGCCATGCGACCATCTGGATAGTGAAGCGTGGCAAAGACGACATCTTCGATGCCGCGCTCCGACTGGAGGTAGCAAGAACCAGTGGCGCTGACTGCTTCGGGGCAGGACCCGAGCAGATAGTTGGCGACGGAAACGTCATGCGGCGCCAAGGACCACCATGCGTTTTCCTCTCGGCGAACGACACCGAGATTGACCCGCTGCGCGTAGATGTAGAGAACGTCGCCAAGCTCGCCCTCTTCGATGAGCGCCTTGAGTCGCTCGACCGCAGGATGGTACAGGAGCAGGTGCCCGACCATGAGAATCCGGCCGCCCTCCTCGGCAAGCCTGCAGAGCGTCGCGGCTTCATCTCCCGAGAGGCAGAGCGGTTTTTCCACAAAAACGTCCCGGCCCGCCCGAAGAGCGGCTTCGGCTACTTCGAAGTGCGACGGAGCCTGCGTGGCCACGACGATGGCGGCCACGGCTGGGTCGTCTAGAACGACTTGAAAATCGTCAACCACTTCGACGCTCGGATATAGCGCAGCCATGGTGCTGCGAATCCCTTCATGATGATCGCAGATATAGCGAAGATCGGATTCCGGAATGGCCGAATAGTTGCGAACGTGGTTCTTACCCCACCCACCCGCACCCACGACGGCAATCCCCACTGCTTGTGAACGACTCACGCGACCCCCCGCTTCATTGGGGCAGCTTAGCAGGACGGGCCCCCTACTCGGAAACTTGTGCCGGAACCGCGTCGGGCTAGCGCAGCATCGCCCGGCATTCGGACACGTATTGGCCCCTGCCGAGCTTCACACAGTTCTGATAAGCCTGTCGCGCGCCTTGCTTGTCGCCGCGCATCTGGCGGGCCGCGCCGAGTGTCACCCAGGCCAGCGCGTTCGACGGGTCGACCGCAGTCGCACGTTCGGCAAGCTCCGACGCCTCGCGCGTGTGGCTTCGCGCCAACATCAGGCGGGCCAGCTCGGCCAAGGCTGGACTTCCGTCGGGCCTGAGCTCGATGGCCCGCCGGTAGGCCGCCACGGCCCGCGAACCTCGCTTGAGACGACGCGCCAACTGGAGCTGCTCTTCGTAGGTGTCGGCCGCCCCGGTTGCAGCGTAGATCGCGTCGGGACTGGGAGTGGGTTTGGGGACCGGAGCCGGCGCCGCCACTGGTTCTGGCCCTGGCTCTGGCTCTGCCACTGGCTCCGTCGCTGCCACTGGCTCCGTCGCTGCCACTGTCGCCGAACTCGATCTCGGCGCGGATACTGCTACGGGCGTAGGTTCGCCAAGCGACATCCAAGCAGCCACCAGGGCAACGCCGCCACCCAAGGCCAAGATCAGCAGGGCCCAAGGCAGCATCGAAGGGCGGGAATCATCTGGATGGACAGCGCTAAGCGGAACCGCGCGGGGCGCATGGATATTCGCTTCTGCTGATTCCTCATTGAACACCTGCGCGTACGTGAGGGGGGGCGGGTCGACCTCGGGAGGCTCGTGATACTCGACAAGAGCGTCACGATGCTCATCCTCGCCGCGCTCCACCGCTTGAGTGACCACAGGTGCACTCGGAGGCGATGAGCGCACGAAGGCAGCCGGTGGCGGGTCGGAGTCGATCGCAACGATTGCCTCTTCGACCTCTGGGTCTTCACGCAAGTCTTCGAGCGAGTGATCCCACTGCCCCACCTCGACCGTCTCGCGGCCGGATATTTCGTCGATCCTATCGATTTCGGGAACACGACCCGACCAGTTGCGATTGGTCTTACCCGCGTACATCGAGCTCTCCGGTCGCGCAGCTTGAAAACCTCCAAGCGTGTTTCGGCGCGACCGGGGAGTAATCGGAGCCGGTGCAGGCGCGGGCGCGGGCTGCCATCCGGAGCCAACCTCGAACGGCACCTCGTTCGCCGGGGCGAGGGACGTCGGTCGATCGGAGGGCGAGATAATCCCATCCTCCGAATCCTCCACGTCCGTGAGATCCGGAGCGGGGACCGAAACGGGAGTCGGCATCCGATCCGAAGAAATTCCCGGAGCAGATGCTGCCCCAGTCGTGACCCCTGCCAGTAGCCCCGGCACAGCCCCGCCCGGCACCGGCGGCGCGCCCGGCAACGCAACTCGCGCACGCGCCAAGCCTGCGGGTCCTGGAATCGTGTGCACCCCTTCTCTCGGAGGCGGGGCCAGCGGGCGAACGCTAACCTCGGTCAATACGGGAATGCTGTCTTGGATGCGACCGACCTCGCGAACCATCCCCTCGAAATATAGGTCCACGACCTTTCGCAGGGCCTCGACGTGGTCTCCGCCATGCGCAAGCGTGAGCTCCTGGATGCTCCGCTGTCCGTCGATCAGCCGGATCATTTCGTTCTGCGCGTCCGGCATGTCCCGAAGCCCCTGGCGGAGCAGCTCCGGGTCGACCTCGAGCACGGTTTCAAACGGCGGCAAGAGCTCGGACAGCCGGCTCCATTCGTCGAGCCTCCGCATCCCTTCCATCAGAAGAGCCTGCGTCGTTCGGTGGACAGTGCGCTCGCTCAGGCTAACACGCCGAAACTCGAGATCGAACGTACCCTCGCGCCATAGTAAGTGCCGATAGACTGCGTCCTCGCCGACGAGGTCGTCAACGGTGGCGTTGATCACGGCCCCGGAATCAAACGAGATCATGCCCTCCTGCCCGTCGGCAGCAACGAGCGTTAGCACGCCCGACTTCCGGCTCACGTCGATCGTCTGCAGCAAATCGACGACACTCATTTCCGAAAGCGAGCCACTGAACCGCGTCCGCGAATCATCGCTCCTGTGCGCCAAACCAGCGCGCGCCTGCCGAGCAAGCTCGATGCCTACTCTGGCGATGACCTCGCGAATGTAGATCGGCTTGGTGAGGTAGTCCTCGATTCCAAGCTCCAGGCCACGGATCTTGCTCTCGATCGAGCCGTCACTCGACAGGAACATGAACGGGATGTCGGCCCAGTCGGGCTTCTGCCGGAGCTGCTCGACGAACTCGAAGCCGTTCATATCGCTGAACGTCGTGTCCGAAAGGATCAAATCCGGCTTGTTGGCGTGCAGGATCTCGAAGGCCCTGCCTACGCTCGGACAGCCGGCAACATTATAACCCGCGTTCCGCAAGCTCACCTCGAGCACACGCAGGCTTCGGGGATCGGCATCGACAACGAGGAGGTTTTGCTTGGTCACTGCAACCTTTTGTCAGCGGAAGTGTGCGAATGGGCACAGTGCCATGTCAAGCGTTCCTTCGGATGAGCAAACTAACAATTGACATGGATGCGATCAAAAAGCTCAGTCGAATCCTAGGCGTGATCATCGGCTCAGTACCGGAGCCGGCCGCCGACGAAGAACCTTAGCCGGAGCGCCCGGAATAGTATTCCGATCGCAGGCAAGAGCCATAGCGTCAGGAGCCGGCATCCGTGCCAGCATCAACGCCTGCGTCTGGAGTCGGCATGCACACGCCCGCTAGGCAAGAAAGGCCCGAGGCGCATTGCGCCATCCGGGTGCAGGGCTCGTCGAGCCGTTTCGTGCTGATGTTCGTGCCGCAAGCGAACAGAAGCAGGCAAAACAGCAGCCAGCAAAGTCGGCCAGTCATCGAGGCGACGATAGCTCAGCCCGCAATCGGACACCACACCCTACAGCGCAAACGCTGCTAGGCTCGGGCCGTGGATATCCGGCTGCTGATTCCGGAGCTCTTCGAGAAGCTCAGCCTCATTGCGACCGCAGGCCTTCTAGCAGTGCTCGTGCCGCCGCTCCGCAACCGCCTTCTGGGCGTAGGCCGGCCACGGGACATCGCGGTCGTGGTGATCTTCGGTGTCTTGTTTTCGCTCTGGGGCTCGACAATGGGCTTCGAGTGGCTGGGCCATCATCTCAATCTCCGCGCCATCGGAATCATGATCGCGGGGATTCTTGGAGGTCCTCGCGCTGGAGCCCTCGCCGGCTTACTTGGAGGCGGATTCTATGTGACGCGCGTCGAGCCCGAGGCATTCCCCTGGGCTCTGATTGCTTCGTTGTTGGACGGCTGGCTGGCAGGCCGCATGTCGGTGCGGCGGGAGCAGATGTTTGTCGGCTGGCGCGTGCTTGGCTCCGCAGCGGTCGTCCAAATCGCCGGGCTGACCGTCACGGCGGCGGGCATGGCCTATTCCGGGACGAATCCCATCGGCTCACTGCCATCACTTGGCACACAGCTGGCAGGCGTCGCGGTGGGCGTCGCCCTGTTCGTCAATGTGGCTCTGGTCGTGATCTCGCGACAGGAGCAGGCCGTGGCGCTGGTCGAGGCTCAGGCTGCTGCAAACGCCCTGTCACTCACCGCCCTGCGCAGCCGTCTCGAGCCGCATTTTCTATTCAATGCACTCAACACGCTTCGCGCGACCATTCGCCGAAACCCGGAGCAAGCACGAACGTTGGTGTCGGATCTCGCCGATCTATACCGCTATTTGCTGCACCATCCGCACGACGCGTCGGTGATGAACGAGGTGGAGCACGCCTGTGCGTATCTTGCCATCGAGAAGGCGCGCCTCGGCGAGGAACGGCTCGCGGTTCAAACCTCGATCGACGAGAGCGTGCGTGACGTTCGCGTTCCAGCGCTCCTCCTTCAACCGATCGTCGAGAATGCGGTCAAGCACGGGATCACGCCAAAGCAGGGGCTCGGCAAGATCACCATTCGCGCATCGGACGCCGGCGGGCGGCTTCGCATCGAAGTCGAAGACGAGGCCGACGGGCCGAACCAGGGGCCGCCAACCAAGGGCTCAGGCCTGGCGCTCCAAACGCTTAGAAAGCGACTCGACCAGCAATACGACGGGCAAGCCAATCTCCGGCTTTCTTCGCTGGAGCGCGGTACCCTGGTGACCGTAGAGCTGCCCAGAATATCTGAAATCAAGGGAGAGCCAGCATGAGCATTCGCGCGATCGTGGTCGATGACGAACCCCTCGCCCGTGACGAGCTTCGATTTATGCTCGGTCAGTGTGAGGACATTGAAGTCGTTGGTGAGGCTCGCAACGCTCCGGAAGCACAGAAGCTCTGCGACGAAGAACTACCCGACGTCGCGTTTCTCGATCTGCGTATGCCCGGGCCTGATGGCGTTGCGCTCGCCGAAACCCTCATGGCCAACCACGCCGAGCTCAAAGTGGTGATCGTGTCGGCACACGACGAAGGCGCGTTGCGAGCATTCGAGGCCCGTGTTGCCGACTACCTGCTCAAACCAGTACGCCTGGACCGGCTGCGCCAGGCAGTTGGTCGGGTTCGCAGCGCGCCGGCAGGAGCCGTGAGCAACCACGAGTGGCTGGGACGAATAGCCGTGCGGCGCAAGGATGCCTACGTGGTGCTCGAGCTCGGCGACGTGATCTACTTCGAAGTCAAAGACGAGCTCGTGTGGGCGGTCACAGAGGCAGACCGGTTCGCGATCGACAAGACACTCGCAAACTTGGAAGGCGAGCTCGATCCAGATGCCTTCTTCCGATCGCATCGCGGCTTCATCGTCGGTTACGATCGGATCCGCGCGATCGAGCCCACGGGTGCAGGAACCTACCAGCTCCTCCTCGACCACCCAGACGCACCGAAGATCCCGCTTGCCCGCGAGCGCGCCAAGAAGCTGCGCGAGCGTATCCCGTTTTCCGGTTGAGCCCCGCGCTGGGGCCCACCGCGGTCGAAAACACTTAGCTTTTTTGCCCGCGGGTGGTAAGTCCCGTCGCATGCGGGGGATTCGAATTAATCAGGTAGTCGTGCTGAGCTTGCTCGGCGCCGTGCTGGCAATGTCGGCTTGCAAAAAGGGCAAGGACAGCGACACCGCCAAGGAGAAGCGCGACCCCCCACCGCCGTCGGGCACCATGAGCCTGCAGGGAATGTACTCGTACATGGCTGACGCTGGCGTGTTCGTGGACTGCGCAACCCAGGAGCGCTGGCCAGTCGCCCATGAAGGAGACAACGCAGCCCTGGAGCGCGCCTACGGCGAGGCCCCCATCGCCCCTGGCTCCCCCCTGCTCGTCACCGTCGAAGGCGGATTGGACTCCAGGCCCAGGGTCGACCGCCGAGGCAGAGAGACGACGTTGATTGTTCAGCGTTTCGTGCGCACCTGGCCGAGGGAGACTTGTGGAAGCATGGAACCGGCGACTTTGGAAGACACGACCTGGGCGCTACTCGAGCTCAACGGCAAGACGATCACGGTCGAGGACAACGACAAGGCGCCCTTCCTCGAGCTCAACTCGAAGAAGGCGAGCGCCTATGGCTTCGGTGGCTGCAACCGCTTCTTCGGCACCTATGAGACCTCGGGGAAGTCGCTTTCCCTTGGTGCAATGGGCTCGACCCGGATGGCCTGCCCCGAAGGGATGGACCAAGAGCAAGAGCTGTTCACCGTTCTCGGCACAGTCACGCGGTACGAGATTCACGGTTCCAAGCTCATGCTCTTCGCCGACAGCAAGCTAGTCGCGCGATTCGAGGCGAGAGCTCCGGCGGAGTGATCTTCATTTTGACGAGTTCGAGCTCGACCCCGCCCGCCGGGAGCTTCGCGTAGCCGGCAAAGCCAAACCACTGCAGCCACAAGTATTTGATCTGCTGCTCTACCTGGTGGAGAACCAGGCGCGGGTCGTGCCCAAACGCGAGCTCCTCGACTCGCTCTGGCCGGATGCCACCGTGACCGAAAGCTCGATTCAGCGCGCTGTCAGCTTGGCGAGAAGCGCCCTGGGGCAACGGGGCGCGGAGCTCATACAGACTTTCCCGCGGCAAGGGTATCGCTTCGTCGGGAAGATTCGGGAAGCGACAAAGCGAGCTTCGACGGTGGCCTTGCATCCCCGGTATGCGCACGACGGCGACGTGCACATCGCGTACACGACGATTGGCGAGGGAGACACAGACATCGTCATCGTGCTCGGTTGGGTAATGCCGATGCGCGCGATGTTCACGCACCGTAAGACGAGAGCAGCGCTCGAGGGGCTCTCGCAAATCGGCCGGGTCATCCTCTTCGATAAGCGAGGCACGGGCCTCTCCGACCGGGTTAGAGAGGTCCCCGCCCACGAGCAGCGCATGGACGACTTGCGTGCAGTGTTGGACGCATGCGGATCGACGCAGGCGATCCTGCTGGGGATATCGGAGGGCGGCGCCCTCGCGATGCTGTACGCCGCCAGCTACCCCGAGCGCGTTCGGGGTTTGATTCTATGCGGCGCGTTTGCGCGCATGACCCGCGCGCCCGGCTATCCCTGCGGCTACAGCGACGACGCGATGGAAAAGCTCAAGGGCTACATCCGGGGCGCCTGGGGCAAGGGCGCATCGCTGCGCGCCATCGCGCCGAGCCAGCTCGGCGACCCCGAGTTCGTCGACTGGGTGGAGTTCTCGGAACAGGAAGGCACGAGCCCCGGGAGCGCGCTCGACCTACTCGACATGAACATCCGAATCGACCTGCGCGAGTTGCTCCCTGCGATTCGCGTTCCCACGATGGTATTGCAAGCCGACGACGACAAGATGATCGATCCCGCTAGCGGCCCATACTTGAAAGACCACATCCATCACGCGGAGTACGTCGAAGCGCCCGGCGACGACCACGTATTCTTCTTTCGAAGCCGAGAAGCGATCTTCAATGCCGTCGAATGGGTCCTTTCGCAGAGCCCACCAACGCTCGAGGACGACCGTTTTCTGAGCACCGTGCTCGTCGCGCATCCATCGGGGCCGATCGACGAGGAGCTCTGGCGAGCCGAGCTCACCCGTTTCCGCGGCCACGCGATCCCTGGGACGCTGCAGGCGTTTTTCGACGGTCCGGTTCGGGCGCTGAAGTGTGGGGCGTCGGTCGCCCGGCAATTGCCGGTGTCCTTTGGCGTCCACACGGGCGAGGTCGTTCGCCGTGGGACGGCCGTGTCGGGCTCCGCGTTCGAGATCGCCCGAGCGGTCGCTGACGCTGCGCCGATTGGAGAAGTCTGGGCGTCGCGCATCCTCGTCGACTTGGTGCCCGGCACCGACCTCGATTTCGCCGAAACTGGCGAATGCGTGAGTGTGCATGAGCGCGAAATCACCGTGCTTTCGGTGACAACGAAGGGCTAAGGATTCGGTAAGGACCCCGAAAGGACCTTTGCGGGCCTCCTCCGTACATTGGGCACCAAGGAGGCAAACATGCCGTATTCCGACGCCGCACAATCTCTCGAAAGCCAAGCCATCAGCCACGAGGCCCGGGTCGCCAGCCGCTTCTGCGGTCCCCCGAAGTCCGGCAACGGAGGCTACAGCGCGGGCCTACTCGGCAAGCACTTGGGCCCCGAGGTCGAGATCACCCTCAAACGCCCAATCCCGCTGGACGACTCTCTGCAGGTCGTCGTCGACGGCAGCGGTTCAGCAAGCCTCGCCTCGGCGCGCGCACCAATCGGGGGTGATTGCTGTCTTGCCGATTGTCACTTGCGACGTCGACTCCGCCCCCTATCGCGCCTTTTTTCCCCGCCCCTCCATACGGAGACATTCGAACTGCGTCCCGTCGTACGGTGCCATCAAGCCAAGTGCATCACGCCCCCTCAAGACAGCAGGCGCGAGCCCGCAGGGCGAAGCCCGGCGCGAATGCGCCGGCAAGGCAAAGCAAAGCGATTGCCGCGCGGGGAGGATTCCGGGTGGGAGTGGGCGGGTGGTGTAAACAAGCCGGACCAGGTAACCCACCCAAGACCCGACAACACCACGGCTGCGGCAGCGACACACACGCCCCGAGTCGCCCAGCTGTCAACCCGACCCTCTTCCGCTATACCGATCGCAATGAAGATCGGAATCGTCCCAATCAATGTCGGCGGGCCGGCAACGGCCGAGAATATGATCGCGGTGGCGCAGCATGCCGAAGCTGCTGGAATCGAATCGGTTTGGACCTTCGAGCACGTCGTGGTGCCGGTCGAATACGAGTCGACTTATCCGTATGCCCGCTCGGGGAAGATGGGGATTCCGCCGGAGGCTTGGTTTCTAGATCCATTGATCTCGCTGGCGCAGGTCGCGGCTGCGACCAAGACGATTCGCTTGGGGACCGGCGTGAACATCTTCCCTCAGACCAATCCGCTGCTCTTCGCCAAGCAGACCGCCAGCCTGGACGCGCTGAGCGGCGGCCGGCTGACGCTCGGTCTCGGAATCGGTTGGCTGGCCGAGGAGTACGCGGCGATGGGGACGCCCTTCAAACGCCGCGGTGCGCGCTTCGACGACTACCTCGAAGCGGTGAAGAAGGTCTGGAGCGGCGAACTGGTCGAGCACGAAAGCGAGTTCATTTCCTGGCACGGCTTCAAGAGCTATCCCACCCCGGCACAGAAGCCTCACCCGCCGATTCTGATCGGCGGCACCTCGACCAAGACCTTGCAACGCGTGGTAAACGACGCCGATGGCTGGTACGCGCCAAGCGATTCGCAACAGGAGCTCAGTGAAAAGATCACGCTGCTCAAAGAAATGACCGACCAGGCAGGGCGGCCATTCGAGTCGATCGACATCACGACGAATTGGCGAATCGCCAAGCGGCCCGACGCGCTACCCGAGCTCGAAGACCTCGGCATCGGTCGCGCTGTTGTACTGCTCAGTGCGACCGGCGAAGCCGATCCCCGCAAGGCGATCGACCTGATCGCCTCCCGCGCCGGACTCTAAGCATCATCGCCGGTGGCGGTGCCGACTACAATACTCCGGCTAGGCAGGTAGCCCAGGCGATCGCCTGTGCCTGACAGTCGCTGGCGTCGGTGTTGCAATTCACCCCTTCGAGGCAGCCGAGATAGGCGTCCGCCTGGGCGCCACAATTGTCGTCGAACATCGGAATGGTTGCCTGACACTGAGTCAGGCACTCGGCTGTCTCCGGATCAACACCCTGGAGCACGCAGCTGCTCAAGCAGATCGCCTCGCAGGGGCTGCCCGAGGGCCCGCCGTTCGTGCCGTCGGACCCGGCGTTCCGCCCGAGCCAGCCGAGCCGCCTCCACCACCTTCTTCGCGGGATCATCACCGCAGCCCGTCGTCACTAGCATCGCGCCGAACACGACCGACCACAGAATTTGCCTCTTGCTCTTTGTCCAGCCTCCCGCGCCATCGCGGTTATGACTTCCGTGACTGTGAGTACCAGAATACTGGAGGTTTGCTCAACAGGTCATCGCCGACATCAGCCGGCCGGTGGCTGGGTGTGCGACTTGATCCACTGCAGGAGCTGAGAAAGGTTCATGGCCCCAGGT